>Ga0172380_10008230_pt1 | contig 11481 bp, 10 predicted proteins | sample Leawe162metaG_FD_119747 | JGI IMG/M metagenome (GOLD analysis project Ga0172380, IMG submission 119747) | Leachate microbial communities from a municipal landfill in Southern Ontario, Canada - Leachate well 162 metaG | ecosystem: Engineered > Solid waste > Landfill > Unclassified | place... | reverse complement strand
CTTGCGGTCGCCGTCGTAATCGGCCGGCACGGGAATGTCGTTCGCGTTCACCCCGAATAATACCGGCCCGACGCGGTAATAGCCGGCGCTGGAAAGCCAGACATACCAGGTGCCGGTGGTGGCGCTGAAAACGCCCGCGTCCACGAAGCCGTCGCCATCGTAATCGCCGAAGGCGGGCACTTCGCCGGAATCCACGTGGAACCTTACGGCCGGCTCCAGGAGCGAGTAGCCCGCCGAGCTGACCCAGATGTAGAGGCGGCCACTGTTCAGGTGGTAAACGGCCGGATCTGCCAGGCGGTCGCCGTCGTAATCGGCGCTGGCCGGCTGACCGCTGATGATTTCTGCGCCGACTTCCGGCAGGGCGTAGCCGCTGTCAACCCCGCTGAACGCGCCGGTTACGGATGTGTTCCATGCCCGCAGCCAGTAATATTTCATGAGGCCGGCGCGCGCCCCGGCGGTGGTGTCGTCATATTCCGTGGCCGCGGAGTTGCCGATCATGGAGGCTGTGCCGATGTTGTTGACGTCGCTGTTCCAGATTTCGTAGCCATCGGCCCCTTCCACCGCATTCCAGGTCACGGCCACCCTGCCGGTCAGGGTGCCGTCGGTGGCGGTTATGCCGGTTGGCGGCGGCAGGTTGGTGACGACCTGCGAGGGGACGCGCCATTTGGCGACGTTGTAGGCTTCCAGCCCCCCGGCATTGGTAAACGACCCGCCGGCAATGATATTGCCGCCGGCGTCGCGCGCCAGCGCGAGCACACCGGGGAAGTCAGGCGCAGTCAAGCCGCTGCCCAGGTTGGTCCAGGCTGTCCCGTCCCACATGGCGATGCAGGCGGCAGCCCTGCCGCCGGCATTGGTGAAATAGCCTCCGGCATAAAGCTTCCCGTCCGGGGCAACCAGCATGGAATGGCAGGTTTCATTCATGCCGGGGCCCATGGCGCTCCAGGCGGCTCCATCCCATTTGGCGACGCTGGCGGCTGCGACCACGCCGGCGGTGGTGAAATGCCCGCCGACATAAAGATTGCCGTTTGTATCCGGGGCGATGGCGAAGGCGGCAAAGTTCAGCCCCTCCCCCAGGGCCGACCAGCTTGTTCCGTCCCACCTGGCGATATGGCGCGCGCCGGACCCGGCCGCGTTGGTGAACCACCCGCCGGCATAAAGGTTGCCGCTTGAGTCAACCGCCAGCGCGTCAATCCTGTTATCAAGCCCGGGGCCGATGCCGCTCCAGTTGGTGCCGTCCCACCTGGCGATATAATTGACAGGCACGCCGCCCGCGTTGGTTATGTATCCGCCCGCGTAGAGGATATCGTTGCCGTCTATGGCAAGCGCGTTCACGCCGGGGCTTATGAAAACATCCAGGCCGCTTCCCAGGGGGGACCAGGCTGTCCCGTTCCACATGGCAATGTTGTTGGCGGATACTCCGCCCGCGTTGGTAAAGGCGCCGGCGGCATACAGGTTGCCGCGGCTATCCACGGCCAAAGCGCACACCTCGTTGTCCATTCCGCTGCCGAGCGCGGCCCAGTTTGTCCCGCTCCACCTGGCGATCGCGCCGAGCGCCGTGCCTCGGGAAGCTGTAAAAGTTCCGCCGGCGTAAATGTTGCCGCCGGAGTCGCTAGCCAGCGCATAAACATATCCATTCAGCCCGCTGCCGAGGCTGGACCAGACCTGTGAATTTCCCGGCCGGGCAAACAACGCCAAGGCCGCAAGCAAAGCCAGTCCGCAACACGACATTTTGTTCATCGCTCCTCCCGCTGGTTGATTACGTAAAAACAACAACTTAATGATGGGTATTATATTACCTCGCCGTTTTCAGCGCAAACATAATTTACGGCAAAAATGCAATCCCTTAGAAGCTGTGAAAAAGCATGGTCACGACAAAGCGTGCCCCTCCAACAACAAGGCGATTTTTAATGGAGGGACGCACTTCGTTGCGTCCGAAACCATTTTTTTCACACGCTCTAAGGCTAAACGACAAAATATTTGCGTGATTTTTTACGGACAGCTTCCCAATGTGAAAAATTGTTGTTAAAAGGCCCCGAACGGATATATTGCATGTGTTTGGGTTGAGTCAAATTCTGAAAACCATGCCGTTTAAAAAAAATATTTATAAGCCGTTAATATTTGCCCTGCTGCTGGCCGGCGCGGCGGCAGCTGAAATCGAAGATCCGCCCGAGCTGTGGTTCCCGGTCGGCGAAAAGCTCACCTACCAGGTGTACTGGGGGCTTTTCCCGGTGGCGGAAACAAGCGTCACCACGGAATGGATCGAGGAGGACGACCGCCTCCTGCTGGCAATCAGGGCCCGGACCAAAAGCTATGCCCTGCTGGACACGCTCTACCCTGTCAACGACTTTATCGAAAGCGTAGTGGACCCCGAGACCTTCCTGCCCCTGCGGTTTTCCAAGAACCTGAGCGAGGGCCGCTACCGCCTGAACGAGATCACCACCTTCGACCACGAGCGGCTAACCGCCCACTGGAAGCACCTCATCAAGACCAACGAAACGGATTTTGCCATTGAAGGCGACACGCGCGATCTGCTAAGCTTCATGTATTTCATGCGATCGAGGAAGCTGGATCCGAACCGGACCTACACCCAGCGCCTGATGGCGGACGAGAAGCTTTATGACCTTATCATCAACACGAAAAACTACGCCAAAGTCCACGTCTCCCGCTACGGTTCGGTCCGCTGCCTGGCCATCGAGCCCGAAGCCAAGTTCCAGGGGTTTTTCGTGCGTATCGGGCGGCTTTTCCTTTGGATATCCGACGACGCGCGCTGCCTCGGAGTGAGGGCCGTTGCCAAGGCGCCGGTCATCGGGTCCATCAAGCTGCTGCTTTACAAGGTAGAGGGCCCCGGCGACGACGCCTGGGTGAACATTGAAAGCCGGGCCGTGAAGGGCACCAGCGGAGGCAACACCAATACAAACCAGTCTGCAGAGAACAAAAGCGCTGCTCGCTAAATTCCGCCGCAGGAGGATCCTCGTGGCGGGCGACCTCATGCTCGACCGCTACATCTACGGCGGCGTGAGCCGCCTCTCGCCCGAGGCGCCGGTGCCGGTCGTTAACGTGCGCGGCGAAAAAAACATGCCGGGCGGGGCCGCCAACGTCGCGCGCAACGTGAGGGCGCTAGGGGGCGGGGCCGATATATTCGGCCTGATCGGTCCCGACCAGGCCGGGCGCGACCTGATGAAGGCCATGCGCGCGGAAGGCATCGTCACCCGGTGCGTGGCCGGCGGCAGCTCCGCCACTACCGTCAAGATGCGCGTGATCGGTGAGCGCCAGCAGGTGGTGCGCGTGGACTGGGACAGCAAGGCCAACCTTGGCGGCGCCCTTCTTGCGGGCTTAAGCCGCAAGGCGGCCGCGGCGGTCGCGCAGAGCGACGGCGTCATCCTGGCCGATTACTCGAAGGGCCTCGTCTGCCCCGAAATCGCCGCCGCGATCCTCTCCGCCGCCCGGCGCTGCGGCGTGCCGGTGGCGGTGGACCCGAAGGAAAACCGGGATTTGCCCCTGGAGGGCATCGCGATTGCCACCCCCAACCGCAAGGAAGCCTTTTTCCTGGCGGGAGCTTCCGAAAAGGAACCGGCCCGCGACCCGCTCAAGGACCGCCCTCTGCTTTGCGTTTGCGACAGCCTCATGCAGCAGTGGAAGCCGGAGCTGCTTGTCATAACCCTCGGGGCGCAGGGCATGCTCGTGGCGCCGCGCGGCCAAAGCCCATTCCACGTGCCGACCGTGGCCAGGGAGGTGTTCGACGTGAGCGGCGCCGGCGACACGGTCATAGCGACCATGCTCCTGGCGCTTTCGGCCGGCGCGGACAAGACCGAGGCAGCCGAGCTGGCCAACTGCGCGGCCGGGGTGGTCGTGGGCAAGATGGGCACCGCAACCTGCTCGGGGCCTGAGCTGATTGAATTCATGCGGAACATGCGCCGCTGACCGCCGATAATTTTTGGGCGGAGCGGAATCAAGGGAACAAAAATGCGGGAGAAAAACATCAAGGTCCTGGGGGTCATACCCGCGCGCTGGGGCTCGACCCGTTTCCCCGGCAAGAGCCTGGCGCTGATCTGCGGCCGCCCGCTCATCCACTGGGTCATAGAGAATTCGCTCAAGGCCAGGGCGCTCGACAAGCTGGTGGTCGCCACCGACGACCCGCGCATAGCCGAGGCGGCCGGGCAGTGCGGGGCCGAAGCGGTCATGACCGGCGCGAACCATCCTTCCGGCACCGACCGGGTGGCCGAGGCCGCCGGCAAATACCGGGCGGAGATCATCGTCAACATACAGGGCGACGAGCCGGCAATCGACCCGAAACTCATCGACCGGCTGGCCGGGGCGATGCTCCGCGAAAAGAACTGGGACATTGCCACCGCGGCTTCCCCGCTCAAATCCGCCGCCGAGGCCGCCGCGCCCTCGATCTGCAAGGTGGTTTTCAGCGCCGCGGGCCAGGCCCTTTACTTCTCCCGCCACCCCATACCGTTCATCCGCGAAAAATCCTTCGCCCCGCCCGAAACAGTTTTCTGGCGGCACATCGGCATTTACCTTTACCGGAAAGAATTCCTGGCCAGGTTCGTGGCCGAGCCGCCGTGCCTGATCGAGAAGGCCGAATGCCTGGAGCAGCTCAGGGCGCTCCACATCGGGGCGCGCATAAAGGTGGAACTCACGGACCACGCCGGGATTGGCGTGGACACGCCGGAGGACATCGCGGCGGCGGAGGAAGCGCTGAGGAAGAAAAACGGGGATGGAACCTGATAGCCCGCAGTCCGCAGTCAACATTCAGCAGTCAAAAGTCAAAAGACGGATTTCAGTATACGAGACGCTGTTTTCTCTATACGCTATTTCCTCTATTCGCTATACGCTTATAAAATGCGGGGGAACGACATGGCGCACGCAGTCAAGGTTGGAAAAATTGTCATCGGCCGGGGTCGCCCGCTGGCTCTGATCGCTGGCCCCTGCGTGATCGAGGGGCGGAGGCAGTGCCTGCGCATCGCGGCCAGGCTGAAGGCCCTTGCGGACGAGGAAAAGATCCCGCTCGTTTTCAAGGCTTCCTACGACAAGGCCAACCGAACCTCCCACGACTCTTTCCGCGGCCCGGGCCTGACGCGAGGCCTGGAGATACTCCGGGAGGTCAAGGAGCGCTACGGCCTGCCGGTGCTTACGGACGTGCACAGCGAATACGAAACGCCGCTCGCGGCCAAGGTGGCGGATATCCTCCAGTGCCCGGCCTTCCTCTGCCGGCAGACCGACCTGATCCTGGCACTCGGCAACAGCGGCCGGGCGGTGAACATCAAGAAGGGGCAGTTCCTCGCGCCGTGGGATATCCGCCACATCATCGCCAAAATCGAGGCCACCGGCAACCGGAACATCATGGTGACCGAGCGCGGCGCGGCCTTCGGCTACAACAACCTCGTGGCGGACATGCGCAGCCTGGCCATCATGCGCGGCTACGGCCACCCGGTGGTCTTCGACGCGACCCACAGCGTCCAGCTGCCGGGCGCCGCGGGAAGCGAAAGCGGCGGCGACTGGCGGATGGCTCTCTGCCTGGCGCGGGCGGCGGTGGCCGCCGGATGCGAGGCGGTGTTCGTCGAGACGCATCCCGCGCCGGCCAGGGCGCTTTCCGACAAGGCGGTCATGATTCCCCTCGCCCGCCTGCGCGGGCTCTGGCGGACCTTGAAAAAAATAGCGGCCGCATCGGCCGGCACATGAGCGGCGCCGGAAGAGCAGGAATTGGATGAAAAACATTTCAAAAATAATGGCGGCCGCGGTTGTTATGCTGGCGCTTTCCGCGCCCGCGCCCGGGATTGACGACCTGCTCGGCCAGAGCATCAGGAAGTTCCGCTATCCCAGCTACGACGCCCAGGGCCAGCTGAAGATGGAGGTCGCCGGCGACACGGCCCAGGTAATGCCGGAGGGGCTGATCCGCATCACCAGCCTCAAAATGACGTTCCACGAGGAAGGCAAGACGGCGATGATGATCGTCACCCCGGTGTGCTTTTACGACCGGATGAACCAGACGGCCTCCTCCGAGGCGCCGGTCACGGTCACGCGCCCCGAGATCATGATCAACGGCACCGGGTTCGAGTGGAGCGAAAAGAGCGGCTCGATCAGCATCAGGAGCAACACCCGTGTGCTGCTGCGCAGGTCGGGCCAGCGCTCCTACCTGGACAGCGCCCCCGCCACGGCGGGGGTGGCGCGCGCGGAATCCGCGGCCACGGCCGAAACGAACGTGACGGTCATCACCTCGCGCTCGCTCGCCTTCAACCAGAAAACCATGGCGGCGGTCTTCGAAGGCGGCGCGGTCGTGTCCGACCCGGAATTAAATATTTCATCTGATAGTTTGACTGTTGAGTTCACTGATGATAAAAAAGTGAAACAAATCAACGCGGACGGGAACGTGGTCATAACGCGCGACACGATGCGCGCCTACGCCAAAACCGCCACTTACGCGCTGCAGGAGGGCAAGATAACCTTGTGGGGCAAACCGACCGTGATGCGCCAGAAAGACAATTTGACCGCGGAATCAATCGTCTTCTGGCGGGATTCCGACCGGATCATATGCGAGCCGAACGCGCACCTCGTGATTTACTCCGACAGCGCCAATAACAGCAAGATTTCCAAGAACTGAACATGGCGACGCCCAGCGAAGCTCCGATCATCCTAACCGACGGCCTCGTCAAGACCTACCACCGCCGCAAGGTGGTGGATGGCGTGAGCATCGTCGTCCGGCCCGGTGAGGTGGTGGGCCTGCTCGGCCCCAACGGCGCGGGCAAGACCACCACCTTCTACATGATCGTGGGCCTGATCAAGCCCAACGGCGGCCGGGTGCTTTTCAACCGGCGCGACGTCACCCCCATGCCGATGCACCTGCGGGCGCGCCTCGGGCTAGGGTACCTTTCACAGGAGCCATCGGTCTTCCGGAAGCTGACCGTGGCCGAAAACGTGATGGCGATCCTCGAGACCCTGCCCCTGACGCGGCCGCAGCGCGAAAAGCGCCTGACGGAGCTCCTGAACGAGCTGAGCATAAGCCACCTGGCCGGCCAGAAGGCTTACACTCTCAGCGGCGGGGAGCGGCGGCGGGTTGAAATCACCCGCGCGCTCGTGACGGGCCCGCGCGCGCTGCTGCTGGATGAGCCCTTCAGCGGGGTTGACCCCCTGGCGGTTTACGACGTCCAGGAGATCATCCGTGGTTTGAAAAAAAAGGGGCTGGGAATCCTGATCACGGACCACAACGTCCGCGAAACCCTCACGATCGTGGACCGGGCCTACCTGATCTGCGAGGGCAAGGTGCTGCGCGAAGGCACAAGCGCCTTCCTGATAGACGACCCGCTCAGCCGCGAGCTTTATCTCGGTCCGCGTTTTTGCATGTAATGCCAACAAGAGAAAGGAAACGCCATGATCATCAACATCACCGCCCGCCACACCGACATATCCGACGCGATGAAGGCGCACGTCAACGCCAAGCTCTCCGCGGTGCTCTCGGCCTATCCCCAGGTCGAGCACGCCCACGTGATCCTTGACATTTCCAAGTTCCGCCATATGATCGAGGTCGTTGTTCAGGCAAAAAAACATAAAAAAATCGAGGCGCGCGACGAATCGGATGACATGTACTCCTCGATAGACCGCGTGGCGGACAAGGTTGACCGCCAGCTGCGCCGCGCGCGCGAAAAGGTGGTTGACCACAAGGCAGCCAAGCACCGGGTCACGCTGGCCGACCTGGATATCAAGGAAGAAGAAGACAAAGCCTGACGGGAGGCAAGTTATGGCCGTAACGGTCAAAGATTTTCTGGAAGCGGCAAAGGAAAAGGCGGGGCTGGAAACGGTCACCGGCGGCTTGGGGCTCGGGCGCGTCATCCACGAGTCGGCCATCCACCGCCCGGGGCTGGCCCTGGCCGGTTTTTTCAAGCATTTCGCGCACCGGCGCATCCAGGTGCTGGGCATGGCCGAGATGGAGTTTCTTTCGGCAATGTCTCCCGGCCAGCGCCAGGCGAGCCTGCGCAGCCTCTTCGAGCACCACATTCCCTGCATAGTGGTCTGCCGCAACCGCAAGATACACCCGGAGCTGGTCGAGATGGCGCGGAGCTTCCGCACGCCCATCCTGCGCACGCCGATGATAACCGGCAAGTTTGTGAACACGGCGACGATTTTCATGGAAAGCCTGATGGCGCCCAGCATGACCGTGCAGGGCACGGTGGTGGACATCAAGGGCATCGGGGTCATGATCGAGGGCAAGCCCGGCATCGGCAAGAGCGAGGCCGCGCTGGTGCTGGTTATTAGGGGCTACAGCCTCGTGGCCGACGACCTGGCGGTTTTGCACCGCATAGACCAGAAGACAATCGTGGCCACCTCGGCGCCGATCACACGCTATCACCTTGAAATCAGGGGGCTCGGAATCATCCACATCCCCAGCCTGTTCGGCGTGGCCGCGGTGCGCAACGAAAAGAACCTCGACCTGATCGTCACCCTGAAAAACATGGACCGCTTCGACACCGAGGAAATCAACAGCCCCGGCCCGAAGCGCGACGTAATGGGAGTGCAAATCCCCAACCTCGTGCTGCCGGTCGCGCCCGGGCGCGACCTGGCAACTATGATCGAGGTAGCCGCTCACAACGAGACTTTAAAGCGGCTCGGACACGACGCCGCCAAGGAACTGGACGATAAAATCAAGGCCGTGCTGGGCAAAAAAGTTTAACGCTGCCCGGCGCCGCGCACAGCGAGGAAAAACGACTATGACCGAAAGCCCGCAGAAGAAGTCCTCTGTTGTCTCCAAGGAGATGGCGATCCTGAACCAGTACGGGATCCATGCCCGCCCCGCGGCCATGTTCGTCAAGACTGCGTCAAAGTACGAGGCGGAAGTTACGGTGGAAAAGGACAAGATCAAAGTCTCGGGCAAAAGCATAATGGGCCTGATGACCATGGAGGCAAGCTGCGGCACCAAGATCAAGGTCACCGCCGAGGGAGTCGACGCCGACCAGGCCCTGGCGGAGCTGCAAAAGCTGGTCGAGCATAAATTCTTCGAAGAATAGGGATGACAACTCCCGCTGCAATTAAAAAAACCGATTCTGCCGCGGAAATCGTACTGCGGGGCATCGGTGTTTCCTCGGGCATCGTCCACGGCCGCGTATTCCTCAAGCCGGCCCACGACGACGCGCCCGTGGAGCGCCCCATTGCCAAGGATGACATTCCGCGCGAGATTGCCCGCTTTGAAAACGCGCTCATTGCCACCCGGCGCCAGATCAAGGATTTCCAGGCCAAGTGCGACCCGGCCGTCGCCAGCATTTTCGATGCGCACCTGCTGATTCTGGACGACCGCCCCTTCATCGAGCGTGTGTTTCTCGGCATCGAAAGCCAGCTCAAAAACGTGGAGGCCGTCCTGCACGCCGTCGCCGGAGAGTTCATCCAGAACCTTAAAAAGGTCAACGACAACTACGTGCGCGAGCGGGCGGCCGACGTGCACGACGTGACGCGGCGCATCCTGCACAACCTCGCGGGCCACGAGGGCTCGCTGGCGGACCTCAGGGAAAAAGGGACGATTATAGTAGCATCCGATCTGACCCCCTCCGAAATCGTGTCGCTCAACCAGGAAATCGTGTCTGGTATAGCGCTGGACCTTGGCAGCCCGACGGCCCACACGGCGATCCTTGCGGCCAAGCGCGGCATACCGGCCGTGGTCGGCCTGCACGACATCACCCGCGCCACAGTTACAGGAGACATGCTCCTCATCGACGGCAACAAGGGCATCGCGGCAATCCATCCTTCCAGGGAGCGCTGCGAGGATGCTTTCCGCCAGGCGGACCTGCGGCGCAGCATCGTCGCGCGTCTGGAGAAGCTCCGCGAGCTGCCGGCAGAAACGCGCGACGGCTACCGCGTCACGCTTTCCGCAAATATCGAAGGCCCGAAGGACGTGGAGATGGTGCTGCAGAGCGGAGCCGAGGGCGTGGGACTGTTCCGGACCGAATACTTTTACATGGAACAGAACAAGATGCCCACGGAAGACGAGCAGTTCGAGGCCTACCGCGAGGTGGCCAAGCGGCTTTCCCCCGGCCCGGTGGTGATCCGCACCCTCGATCTGGGCGGCGACAAGTTCCTGCCCGACATGGACAAGGCCAGCAAGGAATCGAACCCCTTCATGGGCTGGCGCGCCATACGCTTCTGCCTGGCCCAGCCGGACATGTTCCGGACGCAGATGCGGGCGATCCTGCGCGCTTCGGTTTACGGCAACGTCAAGGTAATGTACCCGATGATCAGCAACCTGGACGAGCTCGTCCGGGCCAACGTAATTTTCGAGCAGACCAAGAAGGAGCTGATCGAGCGCGGCCAGCCGGTGAACCCCAACATCGAGGTCGGCGCGATGATCGAGGTGCCCTCGGCGGCCATGGCGGCCGACGCCCTCGCGCCGCACGTGCGCTTTTTCAGCCTGGGCACAAACGACCTCATCCAGTACACGCTGGCCATAGACCGCGGCAACGAGCGGGTGGCCTACCTCTACGAGCCGACCCACATTTCCATCCTGCGCCTGATCAAGCAGACGATAGATGTCGGCCACCATTACACGATCTGGACAGGAATCTGCGGCGGTATGGCCAGCGACCCGCTGCTGGTCCCCCTCCTGCTCGGCATGGGCATCGACGAGCTGAGCGTCAACCCGGCCTCGCTCCCGATCGTCAAGGACGCTATCCGCTCGGTCAGCTACTCCCAGTGCCGGAAGATAGCGGAAATGGCCTTGAACGCCCGGCATGAAAATGATATTGAGGACAACTTCCGCGCCCTGGCTAAAAAAGTTGCTCCGGAAATCCTTGAATTTGTCAACTGATTATGAAATATTGCGCATCTGGCAGGCAAAAACAAAGAGAGAGGCATATAATGAGAAATTCCTTCGTTTTCACTTCAGAATCCGTCACCGAGGGCCACCCCGATAAAATCTCCGATGCCATTTCCGACAGCGTGCTCGACGCGAACCTGGCCCAGGACAAATACTGCCGCGTGGCCTGCGAAACGCTCGTAGCCACCGGTATGGCCGTTGTCGCCGGGCAGATAACCAGCAAGGCAAACGTGAATTACGCCGACGTCGCCCGCGAAACCATCCGGAAAATCGGATACACCGACGCGGCCATGGGCCTTGACTACAATTCCTGCGCCGTGCTCGTTTCGATCGACCGCCAGTCGCCGGACATCTCGCAGGGCGTGACCGCCGGCGAGGGGCTTTTCAAGGAGCAGGGCGCCGGCGACCAGGGCATGATGTTCGGCTACGCCTGCGATGAAACCCGCGAACTCATGCCGATGCCGGTCATGTTCGCCCACCGCCTGACGCGCGCCCTGGCAAAGGCGCGGCACGGCGGCAAGATCCCCTTCCTCCGGCCGGACGGCAAGTCGCAAGTGACGGTCGCCTACGAAGACGGCGCCCCGGTTGCGGTTGAAACGGTCGTGATCGCCGCCCAGCACACCCCCGAGGTGCGCTACAACGCGCTGCGCGAGGCCATCATCGAAGAGATCATCAAGAAGGAG
>Ga0172380_10008229_pt1 | contig 11483 bp, 10 predicted proteins | sample Leawe162metaG_FD_119747 | JGI IMG/M metagenome (GOLD analysis project Ga0172380, IMG submission 119747) | Leachate microbial communities from a municipal landfill in Southern Ontario, Canada - Leachate well 162 metaG | ecosystem: Engineered > Solid waste > Landfill > Unclassified | place... | reverse complement strand
GTGAGCCGTGGATGGTGGAAGAAGTGGCCATAAAAATCGCCGAATTAAGAGAATTAACACTTGAAAAAGTTGTTCGAATCACTTCGGACAACAGTCGTTCATTGTTTTTGCACACAAAGGGGTAATAACATGGATACAGGTTTGCTCTTTCAGGTTGGTTTGTTGATTTTATCGGCGTTGCTTCTTCTGCGCTACATCGGGGGTATGCCGGTAAAGGACAGCTCTTCTCATGTGAGTAATAGTAAAGGCGAGCAAGATAAACGATCGAGGAAGAGGCGGGCTAGGATGTCCTTCAGACTGGCTACGGCTACCCGTTTCAGAAGTCTTGAGAGGGGATTTCGCAGAAATTCGCCGCCGCTTTAAGATGAGAATGGAGGTGTTTAGCAAACAGGAGGGGCTAGCTAATAGCCCCTCTTTTGATTTACCATTTATCCCCAACCCAATTTTTAAAATCCCTTGACCTTTTTCGTGAAATTGTGTAAAATATTGGCGTCTTTGAATATGCCCAATGAATCAAAAAAACCCAGTGACCGGGCGTATTACTTGTTCGCTTTGCGGATAGTGGGGGATTTTGGGGCCACAATTGCCGTGCCGGCCGTACTCGCCTCCCTTTTGGGTCGGTGGCTGGATGAAAAGTACGACAAATATCCGCTGTTTATTATATTATCTCTATTGGTCGCGTTTTTACTTACGATCCGAATTATTCAAACCAAAGCCAAACGATACGGCGACGAATACAATAAAATGAAGTGATTATGCACATTCCCGGATTGGCCGCAGAAACAATTTTCCATGTTGGCAACTTCCCGGTTACCAACACCATGATCAACGCCTGGGTGGCGATTTTGCTGTTTTTGGCAGTGGGGCTGTATTTGCGCCGGCGCGTGTCTCTGCGACCGGGGAAAGTGCAAAACACTTTGGAATACTTTTTAGAAATCATTTTGGGATACTTCGATCAAGTTACCGGAGACCGAAAAAAGACCCTGCGATTTTTGCCGCTGGTCGGATCGGTCTTCTTTTTTATTCTCATTTCCAATTGGCTGGGTATTTTGCCCGGCGTGGGCAGTATTACCTACGGCCACCTTACTTTGTTCCGCCCGGCTAATACCGACCTTAATCTCACCGTGGCTATGGCTATTACGGCAGTTTTAGTTTCTCATATCGTGGGTTTTTTCGCCATTGGATTTTTTTCCTACATCAACAAATTTATTCAAGTTAAGACATTAATTAACGGCATTAAAAAAGGTCCGATGGGATTTTTTACGGCGTTTATAGAATTTTTTGTTGGAATTTTGGAAATCATTTCCGAATTTGCCAAAGTGCTATCGCTGTCTTTGCGGTTATTCGGCAATATTTTTGCCGGCGAAGTGCTGATGAGCGTGATGATCAGTTTGGTGGCCTATATCGTTCCCACACCGTTTATGCTTTTGGAATTTTTGGTGGGGCTCATTCAGGCCGGCGTATTTTCCATTTTGATGCTGGTGTATTTGACGGTGGCCACGAGCGCCCCGCACGGCGAAGAAGAACACTAATTTACAATGTCATTCTGAGTGAAACGAAGAATCTAGATCCTTCGCTTCGCTCAGGATGACAAATTAATTAACCGATGATTTTCGTAAGGTTTAAATATTATTCCTCGACGAAAAACATCAAGAAAGGTCTAAATATGGATCACGCATCCGTCTTGGCCCTGGCCAAAGCGTTCGCGATTGGCGTGGGCGGTATCGGCCCGGCGCTCGGTATCGGCCGCCTCGTCGCCAAAGCCATGGAAGCCATTGGGCGCAACCCCGAGGCCTCGGGCAAAGTGTTTGTGCCGATGTTACTCGGCGCCGCTTTTGCCGAAGCCATCGCGATTTACGCGTTGGTGGTGGTATTTACGCTACAATAGTAATTTCACCAACCTCGTCATTAATATGGCGGGGTGGGATGAGGTTGTTAAAAATTTCTAATTTCTAATTTTCAATTTCTAAACAATTTCCAATATCTCAATTTTACAATTTTCAAATTATTAAGATATTGAAAATTATATCATTGGAAATTGTTTAAAAATTAGAAATTAAAAATTGAAAATTAAATGTATGAATTTTATAGATATCGCGCACGCCAGCACCGAAGAAGCCGCCACCGAAACCGTTCCAGCCAACGCCGGGGTCCTGGCCTCGCTTGGCATCAACGGTCCGATGTTTATCGCCCAACTGGTCAACTTTGCCATTGTGGTGGCGGTGATTTGGTTTTTAATTTTAAAACCGCTTACCAAAAAATTGAACGAAAGGCAAAAATTAATTGACGACAGTATAGAAAACGCCAAAAGAATTGAAGATAATTTAAAGCGGGGCGAGCGCGATTATCAGGAGCGAATTGACCGCGCCAAAGTGGAAGCTAACAAGATTTTAGAAAAGACTAATGTTGAGGCCGGCAAATTATCCGAAGAACTCAAAGCTAAAGCCCGCAAAGAAATTGAGGCGTTGGTGGAAACCGCTCGGCGCAACATCAAGACGGAAAAAGAAAACATGGTAAAGGATCTAAAAGAAGAAACCGCCGGGCTGATCGTGTCGGCTTTGGAGAAAATTTTGAGCGAGAAAATTGACGAGAAAAAGGATAAGAAGATTATCGAAGAGATGCTAGAAGGAATCAAGAAGTAAAAAACTGTCATTCTGAGCGAAGCGAAGAATCTTTCGGGCCACAAAACTTTTTGAACAGAAAGATCCTTCGACTCGGCCTTTGGCCTCACTCAGGATGACAACGACGATAACGATGTATGCCAAAAAAGAAATCCACCACAACCCAATACGCCAAAGCCCTATACGAAGTTACCAAAGATTTGAAGGGCGAACATTTACACGCGGTTCTCGCGGAATTTGTAAAACTTTTGGCGCGCGCGCATAAATTAAAGCAAGCCGAACAGGTGATCGTGGAATTTGAAAAATTCGCCAAAAAACAGCAGGGGATTGTGCCACTTACGGTTACTACCGCGCGCACCGTGCCAGACAAAGAACTCATAAAAATCGGCAATATTTTTTCGCACCAAGCCGAAGTCACACCTATGATTGACGAAAAAATTATCGGCGGTTTTATCGCCGCGACCGACGAGGTGATTTTGGATGGGAGTTTGAGAAAACAATTAATTAGATTAAAACAAAATTTAATTTAAAAAATATGAGTATCAACAGTATCGTTGACGAACTACGCAAAAATATATCCGCTTTTGAGAAACAAGTGGAAGTGGAAGAGGTGGGAAAGGTGATTGAAGTGGGTGATGGCATTGCCCGTATGAGTGGCCTCTCCAAATGTCAGGCGTCCGAAATGTTGGAGTTTCCGGGCGGGACTATGGGTGTGGCCTTAAACTTGGAAGAAGAAACCGTTGGCTCGGTGCTTTTGGGCGACTATACTCATATCAAAGAAGGCGACACCGTAAAGCGCACCGGTCGTATTTTGTCTGTGCCGGTGGGTGAACAACTGATTGGCCGCGTGGTAAATCCACTTGGCAAGGCGATTGATGGCGGAGCAGAAATCAAAACCGATAAATTTTATCCCATTGAAAAAATCGCTCCGGGTGTAATGAAACGCGAGCGGGTCAATCAACCGGTGCAGACCGGTATCAAATCCATTGATGCCATGTTCCCGATTGGACGCGGTCAGCGCGAACTTATCATTGGCGACCGTCAAATTGGCAAAACCGCTCTCGCGATTGACACTATCATCAACCAAAAAGGCCAGAACATGATTTGCGTGTATGTGGCCATTGGTCAAAAAGAATCCAAGATCGCGCGCATCGTGGCCAAGCTCAAAGAGCATGGCGCCATGGATTATACCATCGTGGTGGTAGCCGGCGCGTCGCAACCCGCTTCGCTTTCTTACATTGCCCCTTATGCCGGCGTGGCCATGGCTGAATACTTTATGGATCAAGGCAAAGATGTGCTGTGTGTGTATGATGACTTGTCCAAACAGGCCTGGGCTTATCGTGAAATTTCACTCTTACTGCGCCGTCCGCCGGGTCGCGAGGCCTATCCGGGCGATGTGTTTTATCTGCACTCTCGCCTTTTGGAACGCGCCTGCCGCCGCAACAAAGAAGCCGGCGGTGGATCAATCACCGCTCTGCCAATTATTGAGACCCAAGCCGGCGATGTGACCGCCTATATTCCTACCAATGTAATTTCCATTACTGATGGTCAGATATTTTTAGAATCGGATTTATATTTCCGCGGTATTCGTCCGGCCGTAAATGTGGGCTTGTCCGTATCGCGCGTGGGTGGTGATGCGCAAATTAAGCCGATGAAAAAAGTGGCCGGCAAATTAAAATTAAACATGGGTCAATTTCGCGAGCTGGAAGCGTTTGCCCAGTTTGCCTCCGACCTTGACCCAGCCACCAAAAAGCAAATTGACCTTGGTCAACGCTTAGTGGAAGTGCTCAAACAGCCGCAATATCAGCCGATGAATGTGGCCAACCAAGTGGCGATTATCTACGCCGTGTCCAATGGTTTTGCCGATGCCGTGGCGGTTAACGAAATGCAAACATGGGAAAATAAATTTCATGAATTTTTCAACCGTTCCAAATCCGCGCTTTTAGGCAAAATCGCCAAAGCGGAATGGGATGATAAGATTGAAGCGGAGTTAAAAGAAGCGTGCGGAGAATTTGTAAAACAGTAATCAACTGTCATTCTGAGGCGTAGCCGAAGAATCCCTTGAAGTTAGGAGTCGAAGGGATCCTTCGCTTCGCTCAGGATGACAACGAACAAAGTATGGCAGTTAACACAAAGGCAATTAAACGCCGCATCAAATCCGTAGGCAACACCAAAAAGATTACCAAAGCCATGGAAATGATGTCCGCCGTCAAGATGAGAAAAGCGGTGGAAGCGGCGCAGAATACGCGCACCTATGCCAAAATGGCCTGGGATCTTTTGGTAAACCTCGCGCGCGGTGAAAAAGAGGGGATTGCCTTGCTTAATGTTCGACCGGTCAAAAGATTATTGATAATTTTAATTACCAGCAATCGCGGTTTGTGCGGCAGTTTCAACGCAAATATCATTCGCAAGACCGCCGCGCAATTACAAGACCCAAAAAATATCAGCCGCCAGCGAGTGGCCGGAAAAGTCATAGAGCCATCCGAGAATATCGAAGTGGATGTATTGGGAATCGGCAAAAAAGGCGCGGAATTTGCCAAAAAAATGAAATATAATTTAACCGCGTCTTATACTGGCCTACCAGATACTCCCGGGTTAAAAGATATTTTACCGGCGGCGCGCACCATCATTGCGGATTACGAATCCGGCAAATACGACAAAGTCGTGGTGGCATATACGGATTTTAAATCGGCCATCGCGCAGGTGGCCAAGCTAAGACAGGTATTGCCCATGTCGGAAGTTGATTTGGAGAAGATGATGGGGGAGATAGAAACCGGAAACTTGAAATTAGAAACTGGGGCGAATGCGAATATTGAACTTGGTGAATATTTGTTTGAGCCGAACAGAACAGAGGTTTTAAAAATTATTTTACCGCGCCTTGTGGAAACACAGATTTTTCAAGCGCTTTTGGAATCATCGGCCAGCGAACACAGCGCCCGCATGATGGCCATGAAAAACGCGTCCGAGGCGGCCACCGACATGATCAAAGAATTAAATTTAAATTTTAACAAAGCCCGCCAAGCCGGCATCACCCAAGAAATTGCCGAAATCGCCGGCGGTGCCGCGGCCCTTGAATAATTTAAAATTATAAATACAAATTTAAAATATTATTATGAACGCAGAACACACAAAACTTGTCGGAACAATCTCCCAAATCATCGGCGTGGTGGTGGATGTGAAGTTTGAAAAAGAGCTTCCTGATATTTACCATGCTTTGGAGGTAAAATTGCCCGACGGAGGCAAACTGATTTTAGAAACCGAACAGCACTTGGGCGGTAATTCCGTGCGCACGGTAGCTATGAGTACGACCGACGGCCTTCAGCGCGGCATGGAAGTGACCAGCACCGGTGCGCCGATTTCGGTGCCGGTTGGCCCCGAAACCATGGGCCGGATGTTTAGCGTTACCGGCGAGACAATTGATGGCTTGGGTGAATCCAAAGCCAAAAAATTCTACCCCATTCACCGCAAAGCCCCGGCTTTTAACAAGCAATCCACCAAATACGAAATTTTGGAAACCGGTATTAAAGTTGTTGACTTGATTTGCCCATTCTTAAAAGGTGGTAAGATTGGCTTATTCGGCGGCGCCGGCGTAGGCAAGACCGTGGTTATTCAAGAACTTATTCGCAACATCGCCCAGGAGCATGGCGGTTATTCTATGTTTGCCGGTGTCGGTGAACGCTCACGCGAAGGCAATGATCTTTATCGCGAAATGAAAAATTCTGGCGTGTTAGCTAAAACCGCCTTAGTTTTCGGCCAGATGAATGAACCGCCAGGTGCCCGCGCTCGCGTGGCTTTGACCGCTCTCACTATGTCCGAATATTTCCGCGATGAAGAAGGCAAAGATTTACTACTTTTCATTGATAACATTTTCCGTTTCACCCAGGCCGGCTCTGAAGTGTCAGCTCTCTTGGGTCGTATGCCGAGCGCGGTAGGTTATCAACCCACGCTTGCTTCCGAAATGGGCGCTTTACAAGAACGCATTACTTCTACCGACAAGGGCTCCATTACTTCGGTGCAGGCCATTTATGTGCCAGCCGACGACCTGACCGACCCAGCTCCGGCCACCACATTCGCGCACTTGGATTCCACTGTGGTATTGAATCGTTCACTTACCGAACTTGGTATTTATCCGGCCGTGGATCCGTTGGATTCTTCATCCACAATTTTAGATCCGAACATTGTGAGTAAAGAGCATTATCAAACCGCGCGCGATGTGCAAAAAGTTTTGCAGAAATACAAAGATTTGCAAGATATTATTGCCATTTTGGGTATGGAAGAATTATCTGACGAAGATAAGCTCACCGTATCGCGCGCTCGCAAGGTTCAGAAATTTTTGTCCCAGCCGTTCTTCGTGGCTGAAACATTCACCGGTACCGAAGGCAAATATGTCAAACTTGCCGATACTATTCGTGGCTTTCGCGAGATTTTGGACGGCAAACATGACGACAAGCCAGAGCAGGCATTTTACATGAAGGGTTCAATCGACGAGGTTAAAGCGTAATATAATACTGTCATCCCCGCGTAGGCGGGGATCTGCACCGTTAAGTCGCGGATTCCCGCTTTCGCGGGAATGACAAAAATATATGTCCACACTCAAATTCAAAATTGCGACTCCAGAGAAGGTTGTCTATGAAAACGAAGCTGTGGAGCAAGCGACTATCCCCACCATGGACGGTGAAATTACGGTTATGCCTAATCATATCCCGCTGGTTTCGGTTCTCAAAGCCGGGGAGATGCGCATCGTAGATAAAGCCGGATCGCATCCGATTGCCGTAGCTGGCGGATTTTTGGAAGTGCGCGGAAATAATGAGATTGTAATTTTAGCCGACAACGCCGAACGCGTGGAAGAAATTGATGTTGCGCGCGCCGAAGAGGCCCACAAAAAAGCGCAAGAACAAATGGAAAAAATTAAAAATGTCCAAGATGTGGATTATGCTCGCCTCCAAGCCGTGATTGACCGCGAAATGAATCGTATTAATGTCGGTAAGAAGTACAAACATCTTCCCAAGAGCCAGTAGCCCCTACTTGACAAGACAAAACCGGCCATTGCGCCGGTTTTTTGTTGTGTGGTATTATATGTATATGGGCTACGCCCATAATTTGTATGGACAAATGTATAGAATGTAGCATGCCATTGGAAAAAGACGACGACCGCTGCGCCTGCCAGGAGTCGCTCTGTTATCATTGCTGCAAATGCGGTAATGGTTGCGGTTGTGGTTGCGGCGAAAAGTGATCTATCCGGCGGTCCGAACAGAGGATTATCCAATCCCATTTTTATGTTACATCTGTAACATTTTTTTGTTTTTAGCGTCTTCTACCTTGACCCGCCCATAGCGGGTATGTAGTGTTATACTAGATAAATCTCGTATTTTGTGAAAAATAACACCAAATTAACGATGAAAATTTATTGGCAACACCTGCTTAAATACAAATGGGCGGGAACGGTGGTGTTGCTTTCAAGTGTGATCGCTTCGGCGTTTGATGTGATCACGCCTTTGTATTACAAAAAATTTTTTGATGTTTTGACCAGTCCCGCGCTCGGCGGAGATATTTTCAAGATACTGGTCGGGATTATCATCACCATCGCCGGCATCAATTTGACGCACTGGTTTTTTTGGCGTTTACAAACTTTTTATACGGTTCATTTGGAATCGCGCATGCTGCAAAATTTGGCCGACACCTGTTTTAGATATCTTCATCGCCACTCCTACGCTTTCTTCAACAATAATTTTGTCGGCTCACTCGTCAAACGGGTCAACTGGTTTACGCGCGCTTTTGAGGGCCTAGTAGATAGGTTGGTATATAATTTATTGCCGCTTTTTGTAAATATCATAGTGGTGATTTTTGTATTATTTGCTAAGAGTCGGGCTTTGGGGTTGATCATGACTGCTTGGCTGGTCGTATTTTTTGTCATCAATTGGCTTCTTATTAAATATAAATTACGCTACGACATCGCGCGCAGCGAAGCCGAGTCCGAGACCACCGCCATTTTGGCCGACACCATCACCAACCAAAGCAATGTCAAATTATTCGTCGGCTACGGCCGCGAAGTGGATTATTTTTGGGGAGCGCTCGACAAACTCCGCAAACTGCGCAAATTTTCTTGGAATTTAAATAACATCGTGGAAGCGGTGCAGGGTTTTCTTTTTCTGTGTTTGGAGTTCGCGGCGTTTTATTACGGCATTATTTTGTGGCAACGCGGACAGTTTAGTGTCGGTGATTTTGTTTTGTTACAATCTTACGCTCTCATCATTCTCGGAAAAATTTGGGATTTTGGCAAAGTGATGCGTCATATTTATCAAGAACTCGCCGATGCCGAAGAAATGACGGAAATTTTAAACACACCGCACGGCGTTACCGATAAGCCGGCCGCAGGCGTATTGCAGGTCGGGGAGGGAGCGGTGGTGTTTGATAATGTCAATTTTGGTTATAACCAGACTCGGATTTTACTGAATGGTTTTAGTTTGAGCATTAAGCCGCGCGAAAAGGTGGCGCTAGTGGGGCCAAGCGGAGCGGGCAAGACCACGATTACTCGTTTGCTTTTGCGCTTGTACGATATTAATGCCGGCCAGATTTTGGTGGACGGCCAAAATATCGCTGATGTGACATTGGAAAGTTTGTGGGCGGCTATGAGCTATGTGCCGCAAGATCCGATGTTGTTTCATCGTACGCTTATGGAAAATATTCGCTACGGTAAGTTCGACGCGACTGATGAAGAAGTTTATAAGGCGGCCAAATTGGCGCATTGCCATGAATTTATTTCCGAATTTTCCGACGGGTATGGTACTTTTGTGGGCGAACGCGGCGTGAAATTATCCGGTGGCGAACGCCAGCGCGTGGCCATTGCCCGCGCCATCTTGCGCAACGCGCCCATACTTATCATGGACGAAGCTACCTCCAGCTTGGATAGCGAATCCGAACATCTGATTCAAGACGCACTTAGCAATCTAATGAAAAACAAAACTGTGATAACCGTGGCCCATCGTTTATCCACCATCATGAAAATGGATCGGATTATTGTGATTGGCGAAGGTGGAATTATAGAAGAGGGGACACACGCGGATTTGCTGAAAAAAGATTCCGGCATCTACAAAAAACTTTGGAGCATCCAAGCGGGAGGATTTTTGAAATAATTTCTTCTTGTCAAAGGGGTAGAAAAAGGGTAAAATGGGTATGCTTATTATGCCCAGATACCCTCTTAACCCCGCCCAAAAACAGGCCGTGGAATATACCACTGGCCCGCTTTTGATTGTGGCCGGCGCGGGCACGGGCAAGACCACAGTGATTACCCAAAAAATTGCCCACTTGATAGAAAATAAACTCGCCACACCCGAGGCTATTTTGGCGTTGACTTTTACGGAAAAAGCGGCCGGAGAAATGCAAACGCGGGTGGACGAGATGCTCAAATTGGGATATGTGGACATGCAGATTTCCACTTTCCATGCTTTCTGTCAGCGCATTTTGGAAAGTCATGGATTGGACATCGGCCTACCCAATCAATTTAAACTGCTCACCGAAACCGACGCCTGGCTCTTGGTCCGACGCAATTTGGATAAATTTGATTTGAATTATTATCGCCCCTTGGGTAATCCGGCGCGGCATATACACGAACTGCTCAAACATTTTTCCAAATGCAAAGATGAACTGATTACGCCACAGGAATATTTGGAACATGCGGAAGGTTTGCGACTAGACAAAGACAAAGTCGAGACCGGAGAAAAAGAGCGGACGGAAGAAATCGCCAATGCCTACCATGCTTACAACCAACTTTTACTCGACAACGACGCTCTGGATTTTGGCGATTTGATTTTTTACACCATAAAATTGTTGCGCGAACGGCCCAATATTTTAGCCGCGCTCCAAAAACGCTACGAATATATTTTGGTGGACGAGTTTCAGGATGTGAACTGGGCGCAATACCAATTGGTGCGGATGATTGCGGATACGACCACCCCCTCACCCCCTCCTTCTAAAGGAGGGGACAACATGCCACAGCTCACCGTCGTAGGCGATGACGATCAAAGTATTTATGCTTTTCGCGGGGCGAGCGTGAGCAACATTTTGCGTTTTAAAAAAGATTATCCGCAGGCCAAAGAAATTGTGCTCACGGAAAATTATCGCAGCGCGCAAGAGATTTTAGATTTGGCGTATAAGTCAATTCAGAATAATAATCCGGATCGGTTGGAGGTGAAGTTAAAAATTGACAAGCGACTCATTGCCTGTCATTCCCGCGAAAGCGGGAATCCGCGACTTAAAGGCGCAGATCCCCGTTTTCACGGGGATGACAACAAGAAGTGTGTGTGTCATATCCACTCCACTACGCTAGAAGACGAAGTAAAAAGCGTAGTGGACGAAATTGCGCGGCTTAAAACCACCGATGAAAACGCCACTTGGGACGACTTTGCCATTCTCGTGCGCGCCAATGCCCACGCCGATCCGTTTATCAATGTTTTGGAAAAACAAGGGATACCCTACGAATATGTGGCTTCGGCCGGGTTGTTTCGTCAGCCAATCGTGCTGGATTGCATCAATTTTTTTAAACTACTGGATAATTATCACGAATCTGTCGCGCTTTATCGAATGTTGCGTTTACCGTTTTTGCAAATTAGCGAAGATGACATCCAAAAAATAACCGCCGGCGCCAAGCGTAAATCAGTTTCATATTACGAAGCGTTTAAACGCGCTCCCGAATTTTTATTATCTAAAGATGGACAAAGCATCGTCGCCGGAATTATCGGCTGGGTCAATGCCGGGAGGCAAAAAGCGCGCGCGCAAAAACCCACTATAATACTGGTGGAGTGGCTGGAACAAAGCGGTTACTTTAAATACTTAATCGCGCAAGAACAAGTTGGCAATCGCAAT
>Ga0172380_10008228_pt1 | contig 11483 bp, 12 predicted proteins | sample Leawe162metaG_FD_119747 | JGI IMG/M metagenome (GOLD analysis project Ga0172380, IMG submission 119747) | Leachate microbial communities from a municipal landfill in Southern Ontario, Canada - Leachate well 162 metaG | ecosystem: Engineered > Solid waste > Landfill > Unclassified | place... | reverse complement strand
CGCCAATGCCGAGGTCGCCATCGTCTTCGCGGTGAGCGATGCCAGCGCCGGCAAGCACGGCATCTCGGCATTCATCGTCGACACCGACACGCCGGGCTACGTCGTCGCGCACATCGAAGAGAAGCTGGGCCAGCATGCCTCGGACACGGCGCAGATCCTCTTCGAGGACTGCCGTGTGCCGGCTGCCAACCTTCTCGGCCGCGAGGGCCAGGGTTACCGCATCGCCCTGGCCAATCTCGAGGCCGGCCGCATCGGCATCGCCGCGCAGAGCGTCGGCATGGCGCGCGCCGCCTTCGAGGCGGCGCTGGTGTACGCCAAGGAGCGCGAGAGTTTCGGCAAGCCCATCATCGAACACCAGGCGGTCAATTTTCGCCTGGCCGACATGGCCACGCAGATCGAGGCGGCGCGCAGCCTGGTGCACCACGCGGCGGCACTGCGCGACGCCGGCAGATCCTGCCTGACAGAGGCATCGATGGCCAAGCTCTTCGCCTCGGAGATGGCCGAGCGCGTCTGCTCCGACGCCATCCAGATCCACGGCGGCTACGGCTACGTCGCCGATTTTCCGGTCGAGCGCATCTACCGCGACGTGCGCGTCTGCCAGATCTACGAAGGCGCCTCCGACATCCAGCGCCTGGTGATCGGCCGCGCCCTGGCCTCATGAGGAACGGACGTGTTGGCCTTCCCCCTGCTCCCCATTTCAGCGTCGACGGCGAGCCGTTCTGCGCCGCCGCATCTTCTACAAACAGGCTAAGCTGCCATTTTCCTATTAGCAAAGGACCCGCGTCTATGCAACCACCCGCTCTCGAAAAATGAAGTTGTCAGTAGTTCCTCGTCAATAGCGAATCCATCACCAGTCAAATCTTCTCAAGAGGTGCTTTTATGATTAAATTCAGCGAAAGGCAATTGGCAATTCCCAAGATGCAAAGGCCCGTGTACTTGGTCACTGGCGGCCAGTCGATATTCGACCGCGCCGTGCCGCACAAGCGGACGGAGGAACTCTGTGTCGATGCTCTGACCATGGCTGCAGAACTCATCAACCTGTCACCGGCGGAGTTGAAATCCTATATCCACACCTGCTACTACGGGCATTTTGCTGATCACTTTGGCGATCAGCTGTTGGGCGAATCCGTCATACATGACCGCCTAGGCCTGGACCCGCTGGGCAATGTCGGCATCAAGACCGGCGGTGCCACCGGCGGCGCAACGCTCTGGGAAGCGACCAAGGCGGTCGCCTCCGGATACTCCGATTGCGTGCTGGCGATGGGATGGGAGCGCATGGACGAGGTCCCGACCGACGAAGGCAATTTCTATATCTCCTGCGCTGCCGACAAGGACTGGGAAAGCCCTCTGGGACATATCTACACGGGTTACTACGCCGTCATGGCGCAGCGTTACTGGCAGATATTTGGAAAGGCGGAAGACTCGTTCCGCCGCACCCTCGCGGAAATTTCCGTGAAGCACCATGGCTACGCCCGCATGAATCCCTGGGCCCAGGCGCCGATGAAGATCACCGTCGACGACGTCCTGAACTCTCCCATCGTCGCCTACCCGCTGCGCGCCCTCGATTGCTGCCTGATGAGCGTCGGCGCCGCCTGTGCGATCATCTGCGACGAGGATACCGCCTTCAAGCTGACCAAGAATACGAAGAACAAGCCGCTGCGCATCTGGGTCTCGTCCGGCACACACACGCTGCGGCCGGCGGACAGACGGGATATGGCGATACCGCTGCTGCCGCACGAGACCGCTGATCAATACAAGGACCTTGAAAAGCGTTTCCCGGGTGGCGGGCGCTATCCCGGCTTCAGCGGCTTCCTCGCCGCCCGCATGGCCGCCTACTACGCCTACGGCATGGCCGGCATCACCAACCCGATGGAGGACCTCGACGTCGTCGAACTGCACGACGCGTTCACCATCAGCGACGTGCAGACCTATGAGGACATCGGTCTGCGGCCCTACGGTGAAGGCCGCGATTACGTCGAATCCGGCGACTGCTATCACACCAATCCCAAGACCAAGAAACCCGGCAAACTGCCCTCCAACATCTCCGGCGGCCTCATCGGCTGCATGCATTCGGTTGGCGCCACCGGTATCATGCAGGCCTTTGAAGTGGCGTCGCACCTCTGGAACAGATGGGCGGAATTCCACGGCGACGAAAAACGCTGGAAGGAATTCGGCCGTCAGAAACCTGCGGATTGGGAAGACCTGCAGGTGAAAGGCGCGAACAGAGGCATGGCCATCAGCCACGCCGGTGTCGGATCGCACGTCAACGCCACGGTATTGATGAACCCCGATCATTTGTTGAAGAAAGATGCATAAAGGAGAACCATCATGAGCATGTTCGGACAAGTATACGTAAAGGGAAATGGTTACAAACTCAAAGGCAGTTTCCATCGCCTCGCGCAAAACGAGCCTATCCGAGATGCCGACAACGGCTACAAGCTCGTGGGCGTTACCAACCCTCGTGAACTGACCCATATTCACACCTACGGTGGCGAGGCGCCCTTTTTTGAGGCGCTGAGCCATGGCAAGCTGCTGGCGACGCGTTGCGACAACAAGGGCTGCGAAACCAAGGGGTCCATCTATCAGCCTTTCAGAATCCATTGCCCCGACTGTCTGGGAAGAAACACCGTCATAGACATGACGGACCTTGCCAAGAAGAACTCGCGGGTGCATACGTTCATGATTTGCCAAAGGTCAGGCGCCTTCAATGCTCTGGATAAGCCGATCAAGTTCATCAATATCGAATTCGACGGCGTATGCACGATCTTGATGAGCTATTTGTCGTTGGGCGAGCCCACGTTCGGCATGAAGGTGGTGCCAATTTTCAAGACCGTGGATCCGACCTATACGATTCTTGATCTTTCGTGGGTTCCCGACGGAACACCGGCGGACAAACTCCCGCAAGGGTTTACTTTCTAAGCTGGCATAACCCGCGTGCGGCGCGCACTGGCCACGCATTGGCCAGTGCGCGCGGCAGTGGTGCGGCCGCTGACGCGGCCTGCATTTCCCCGCTCGCTGCTGCTCGGGGTGGCCCTTCGGAGGCAGCATGTACGAAAACATTCTGACCGAGGTAAGCCGCGGCGTCGGCATCATCACCCTCAATCGACCCGAGCGGCACAACGCTGTCGACGACCGGATGATCGGCGAACTGATATCCGCTGTCGCCGCCATGGAAGCCGACGCAGCGGTACGCGTCCTGGTCATCTCCAGCACCGGCAAGAGCTTCTGCGCCGGCGCCGACCTCAACTGGATGCGGCGCGCTGCTGATTTCACGCCACAGGACAGTCTGGTCGACGCGCGTGCCCTGGCCGAGATGCTGCGGGCCCTGGCGCAGATGGGCAAGCCGACGATCGCCCGGGTGCAGGGGCCGGCCTACGGCGGCGGCGTCGGACTGGTGGCCGCCTGCGACGTGGCCATCGCCACCTACGAAGCGCAGTTCACCCTCTCCGAGGTAAGGCTGGGCATCACTCCTGCGGTGATCGCTCCGCACCTCATCGCCGCGATCGGCGAACGCTACGCGCGACGTTACATGCTCACGGCGGAACCCTTCGCCGCTGCCGAGGGCTACCGCATCGGCCTGCTGCACGAAATCGTGCCCGACGAGGCCAGCCTCGACGAGGCGGTGGGCGAAATCGTCGATGCGCTGCTGAAGAACGGCCCGCGGGCGCTGGCCGCCTGCAAGACGTTGATCCGTGCCGTTTCCGGCAAGCCGCTAGAGGCGGCGCTGGTCGAGGACACGGCGCAGCGCATTTCCGCCATTCGCGCCACGGACGAAGCCCGGGAGGGGATGGCCGCTCGCCTGCAGAAACGAATCCCCCGGTGGGCCGATCTCGGTGGCGAAGAGCCTAATTGACAAGACAACCATCGCCAACCGCCGAGATTGCTTCCCGGGTGATGCGCCCGCGGCCACCCGGTGGACTTTGAAGCCGACGCCAAGTAGAGTCTGCTCATCATGACGCTCCCATCGAAAGTCAGGATCGTCGAAGTCGGCCCACGCGACGGCCTGCAGAACGAATCTGTTCGGCTGGACACGGCGGTGAAGCTGGAACTGATAGACCGCCTCGGGGCAGCCGGTCTCAAGAGCATCGAGGCCGGCGCCATGGTTTCCGCCAAGTGGGTGCCGCAGATGGCCGACAGCGCCCAGGTGCTGGCGCGGCTGCAGCGCCGACCCGGGGTCAGCTATCCGGTCCTGGTGCCCAACCTCAAGGGTCTGGAAGCGGCGCTCGCCGCTGGCGCCGCAGAGGTGGCGGTATTCGGCGCCGCCTCCGAGGCCTTCTCCCGGAAGAACATCAACTGCTCGATCGACGAAAGCCTGGAACGCTTTCGACCGGTGATCGAAACCGCCCGCCAGGCCAAGGTGCAGGTGCGCGGCTACGTCTCCTGCGCGCTCGGCTGCCCCTACCAGGGCGAGGTTCTGCCTGCGGCAGTGGCCGAGGTGGCGCGCACGCTGTTTGAACTCGGCTGCTATGAGGTTTCGCTCTGTGACACCACGGGCGTCGGTACGCCGCGCAAGACGCGGCTGATGATAGAGGCGGTAGCCAGGCACGTGCCGCTGAAGAAGCTCGCCGGCCATTTCCACGACACCTATGGCATGGCCGTCGCCAACATCTACGCCGCGCTGGAAATGGGGGTCGCGGTTATCGACGCCTCGGTCGCCGGACTCGGCGGCTGCCCCTACGCCGCTGGCGCTTCGGGCAATGTCGCCACCGAGGATGCGGTCTACCTGTTGCAAGGCCTCGGCCTGGACACCGGCATAGATCTCGATTCTCTGGTACAGACCGGTGCCTGGATCAGCGCTCAGCTCGGACGCCAGCCCAGCTCGAAGGCGGCGCGGGCCCTGCTCGCCCGATCGGCCCAGCCCGGTTGAAGCCGCAGCTGCCGGCGTCATCATTCTGCGCGATGGCGACATTCTGACGACACAAATGGCCTAGGGGAGGGATCCTCTCCCTTGGAAATGGCCTGGCCCGCCTCCCCCGGCGGGCATTTTTTTGCGGCTCGCCGAAGAAACACCAGCTCCCGGGCCGCATCGCTATCACTCTCTTACAGCAGCGTGGCGCAGCGACTCGCCGCGCGCGTATCATCTGCGCTGGGAATGTTGACGCCGGAACTATATCCGCCATGGCTACGCCATCCGAATCAGAAGCTGCGCACTACGAGGAGCAGGCCCGCAAGGCGCTTGACGAAGACATCCACTACCTGACCTCGGTGACGCAGATGGCCGACGTCAAGGAGGTGGTGGCGCGCGAGGAGGTGTTCGCTGCCAATGGCATGAAACTGCTCGACAAAGGGGTGGCCATAGGCAGCGGGCTGCGCGAGCGCCTACTCAAGCACGTCCTGCTCAAGCCCATCGACCAGAGCCTGGTGGTCAAGGACGGGGTCAGCGCCGAGATGTTGGCAGAGGAGGCCGGCCGCCTCATCGACAGCGAACCCTATCTGCAGCGTCTGCTGACCGGCGGCGCAGGAGCGGAAGCCCACCAGGAGGCGTTGGGCCGGCTGAGGCTGCCGGACCAGCTTGGGTTCAAGCTGACGGTGGCACGTGCGCAGCAGCCCCGGCTGTTCGAGCACCTGCTGCTGGTGGCACTGATCAGCCATCACCTGGCGCAGCGTCTGAAACTGGCGCCGCAGCAATGCAGCGACGCGCTGCTGGCGGGCCTGATGCACGATCTGGGCGAACTGCACACGGATCCCGCCCTGCTCGATCGCGACCACCGGATACGCGAGGAGGAAATGCGCTATGTGGACGTGCACCCGATCACCAGCTACCTGATCGCCAAGGAAATCGTGCGCGGCCATTCCGAGGTGGCGACGGCCGTGCTGCAACACCAGGAGAAACTCGACGGCAGCGGCTATCCTTACGGCTTGCGCGGCGAGGCCATAGGCCAGCTGGCGCGCGTCGTTTCCATCGCCGATGCATGCGCCTCCATCATGGCCCGCTTCAGCGGCAACGAACGCCTGAGCACCTTGATGCGCCTCAACCGGCAGAAGTTCGATCCCGCCCTGGTCGCCCTGCTGCAGCGCGGCCTGAGCCACGGTGATGACGGCGCCAGCCCGGCGGAGAGCATAGACCCCGCGCAGGTACAGGCGGCGGCGCAACTGCTGCGCCGCTGGGGCGAGTTCTCCGCCACGCTGCAAGGTAAACCACCGCAGGAACTGGCCTTCCTCTTCGAGCGCATGGCCGACCTGCGCATCATGCTGCTTCAGTTCGGCCTGAACCCGGACGATCCACAATCGTTGCAAACACTCATTAGCGATCGGGACATCGCCAACGAGATGGCAGCGGCATTCGACGAAGTGCGCTGGCAGATCGCAGATCTGCTGCGCGAGACACAGCGTCGTCGCGAAGCCATCGTCCTGTCCGGTGAAGACAGCCGGCTGTTCGAGACTTGGCTAGGGGAAATCCGGGACTATTTGCAGGCGGTGACGCCACCCGACCTGGCCGCAGCGCTGCTGCGCTGACTGAAAAGAGCGGACCCCGGGCTGCCGCGGGTTTGCCGCACACCCGGGAAGCAGCCGCGGCGATGCGGGGCGTTGGTTGCGGCCGGGAAAGGAAGTCCGCTGTCGCCTCTAGGATGGCGGTTCGGCCAGGCACTGCGGCAGCCGCTCTTCGCGCACTCCGGTCAACAACACCATCAAGCTCGCGCCGTAGTGCCCGTTGCCGGAGGCAATGCTGAAGAGGGTCGCCGCCATCGGGACATCGCGCGGCACGCCGCGCCCGGCCAGGACCATCCGCCCCAGGCGATAGACCGCCTCGGTGCTGCCGTAGCGTGCCGCCCGGCAGTAGAGGGTAGCAGCAAGCTCGATGTCGGCAGCACGACCCCGGCCGGTCTCGGCGGCAGCGGCTCGCTCAAGCAGGGCACGCACGACAGGACCTTCCAGAACGAACTCGGCACCCTCGCCGACCGGCAGCGGCTTGCTCTGCGCAGCGGCGCAAGGAAGGACCAGAGCGCAGGACAGCGCGAGTACAAGGCGCCCCAGGTTTGCTCGACCGCACTGGCGGCGGGCAATGGGGTTGGGAGGCAGGTCAGCCATCTCGCAGCTCAGCACTTCTCCGGATAGGAACAAAGCTCCCCGCGATTGATCGTGAAGAGAGTTCCAAGATAGCCCCATGGGCCCCGCCCCGCCATGGTACGAGAGTGCTAAGACCTCGGCTAGCGGTAGCTGGCGGTCAAGCTTTCCGGGCGACGATGCGCAGACGCACCCTTACCCTATTGGCCACTTGAAGCGCCCCACCCAGGAGGCTCAATGGCGTGATGCCAAAGTCCGTCTGGTCTATCGCAAACAGCGCTGTGACTGCGATCTGGTCGTCCCGGTAGTCGATGGCCAGGGGCATGGTGATGTCGCGTTCCACACCGCGCAGCTTGACGCGCACGGTGACGTCGGGTGCCCCGGCCGGACCGGTGACAGCGACCGAGCGAATCTCGATCTGCGGATAGAAGGCGGCATCCAGCACCTTGCTGCCGAGCATGTTCCTTGTGGTGCCGGCGATCGCTTCAGCGTCGGGCAGCTTGGCGAATTCATCGCCTTCCGCGGACCTCGCCGCGGCGGCGTCGACCTGCAGGTCTGCGACGGGAATAGCGAAGTGGAAGTTGGACTGATGGAAATCTTCGGCCAGGACGATATCACCGACGAGGGTCTTTGCCTGGATCACGTGATTGTGGCCAAAGCTCGCCATGGGACCCGCCCGGTACACCAGAAAGCGGACATCGGATGATTCCGCAAGGATGGAGTAGCGGGTGGCCTGCGCGTTGGGCGGCGCCGTAGACAGAATCGGCGCCGCCCCGACCGCGGCGGCGGGGACTCCCGGCGGCGATTGACATGCGGCGAGGAACAGCAGGCCCGCGCAAAAGGCTGTCGACCTCAAGTGGCGCTAGCCCGGAAAAGGCAGCAGCGAAGACAAGCCGATCAGGCCCACCGCAGCCGAGGTATCCGTCGCGGTGACCGCCGCCGCGATCGCCATGCCGTGGGTGATGGCATCGTTCGAGTTCAGGTAGTCGGCGCCTGCGGTCACCGCCGCGTACTTGCCGACGGCGAGCTTGTTGTCGAGCAGGTTGGCGACAGGACCATAGGTCGGGTCGCCTTTGTACGCGTGCGCTGCCGTGAGGATGGTATTGACCAGCGAGCCGCGGGTCTGGCTGCCGTTGGCCAGCCCGGTGAGCCAGTAGTCGAGACCCGCCTGGTCGGGGGAAGAACGGCCGAGCACGTTCTGGTAGATCTTGGTGACGAAGTCCGTGTTCGTCATCGTGCTCGAATAGCCGGTGAGGCTGGAGAAGGCGACGGCAGCGGCGTAGAAACTGTTGCCGATGTCGTTCAGGCTCATGCCCCCCTTGAACTGATTGATCCAGAAATCGAGGCCGCTGGCTTCGGGTACGCGGTTGAAATAGGCGACGTACATCTCCGTCAGGGAGTTGAGCTGCGCTGTGGGGATCGTCGCCGCATCGGCAGCGATGACGAGGTTCTGCCTGCCGTCGGCGAATTGCAGCTCCTGAATATAGCTGAGGCTATCGGTGCCGCCCGCGCCCACCCTATCCTGGACCGTGTAGCCGTTCGCGGTTGGGGTCACGGTATAGTTGAGTCGATTGCCCGAAAACGTGACGGTATTGACGCCCGCCCCGCCATCGATGATGTCGTTGCCCGGCCTGCTGACCAGCGTATCGTCGCCGGCACCGCCGCTGATCAGCGGGAGCGCAGCGCTGGCACCGGCGAAATTGGTCGGCGAGGCGGGGGCTGCGCTGCCACTACGGCCCAAGGAGGATACGCCGTCGGTCGGCAAAGCCGCATAGCTGAGCACATCCACGCCCGCATAATTGACCGTGCCGCCGTTGGTGAACAGAAAGCCCGAAGGAATGATGAAGTCGGGGCTGACGATGCCCAGGTTGGCGAATCCCTGGGTGGCGATCAGCACTTTGGTATTCGCCGTCGCTTCGCTGGGCAGGTCTCTGGGGAAGGTGTAGCTATGGCTGGCGCCACCCTGCGGGGCGACAGGACCTGTGTTATAGGGATCAAAAGGGTCAACGACGGGGGGAGGGGTCGTGCCGACCGGGGTGACGCTGATGGAATGGCCGGCCCAGAAGCCCTCGTCATCCTGGCTATCCACCGCCATCTCGATGAACTGTATCGACCCATCCGCGTTGGAATACAGTTCATTGATCGTGTACAGATGGAAACTCATAGTAGCTTCTCCTCGCCTCAGTACTCCCTATGCGGTAAACAGGCCGGCCCCGAAAATATTCCGCGAGCCCGGGAATAATTGCTGCTACAACTTGTTTACGCAGGTACCACCCATAACAAGGAGTCACGACGATGCGCGCTATCCTGCACATGGCAGCCCTGATGTTCCTGATGTCGGCTTGCGCTTCTTACCCGCCGCAGGCGCAGACGTCGCCCGCACGCATGGAGGGAGCTCGGCTGGTCGGTCCCTCGGGTATGACTCTGTACACCTTCGACAAGGATCCGGACGGCGGCGGCAAGAGCGTCTGCAACGGTCCCTGCGCAGCCAACTGGCCGCCGCTGGCAGCTGCCGCCGGCGCTACCGGCGGCGGCGATTTCAGCGTCATTAGCCGCGACGACGGCGCCAAGCAATGGGCCTACAAGGGCAAGCCTCTCTACCATTGGATCAAGGACCAGAAACCCGGCGACACGACGGGTGACGGCTTCAACAAGCTCTGGCGCCTGGCCCGCTAATACCCCGCCGTGGCTGCGCAACGGCCATGACCGACCTCAGCCCCTACCTCCCCCGCCTGCGCCGCTACGCGCGCGCGCTGACCGGGGACAGGGCGCGCGCCGACGACCTGGTGCAGGACACTCTGGAGCGCGCCCTGCGCAAGTGGGCGCTGTGGCGGCTCGGCTCCCGCCTCGACGGCTGGTTGTTTTCCATCATGCACAACGTGTTCGTAAACCAAGTGCGCAGCGCGCATGGCCGGCAGGCCAGCGTCTCCCTCGAAGACCTGGCGTTCGAGTCGGCGGTTCCGGATGGGGCAGACGCGGCATTGCAGCGGCGCGACCTCGCCGCTGCTCTAGCCCAGTTGCCCGAGGACCAGCGCGAAGTCCTGCTCCTGGTCGGCTTGGAGGACATGTCCTACAAGGAGGTTGCCAGCGTGCTGGGCATTCCCCTCGGTACCGTGATGTCGCGCCTGTCCCGCGCGCGGCAGCAGCTGCGCGCCCTGCTCGACGGCTCGGTGCGCACCAGCGCCACCGTGGGCGCGCTCAGGCTGGTGCAGGCGAGTCAGCCATGAGACAGGACCATCCCCTGGTGCGTGAGGACGACCTGCATCGCTACGCCGATGAGCGCGTCGACACGACCGAACGCCAGCGCATCGATGCCTGGCTCGCCGACCATCCGCTCGAGCGGCAGGAAGTGGACGCCTGGCGCGAGCAGCGGCGTCTGTTGCACGACAGCTTCGATGGCCTGTTGCTGGAACCGCTGCCCCGGCAATTGCTCGACCTGGCGGCACCGCGTCCGCGCGCCAAGGCCTGGGTCCTTGCCGGTGCCGTGACCTCGCTCTGTTTCGGCGTGATCATCGGCTACGTCCTGCGCGGCCAGAGCGCGGCCGAGACGGATCCCGGGGAAGCGCTGGCGCGCAGCGCCGCGATCGCCTACGCCGTCTATGCCCCCGAGGTGCGCCACCCGGTCGAGGTGGGTGCCGACCAGGAGGCGCACCTCGTCGCCTGGCTCTCCAAGCGCCTGGACAAACGCATCCGGGCACCCCGCTTCGGCGCCCAGGGCTATGCGCTGGTCGGCGGCCGCCTGCTGCCCGGCGATGTCGGTCCCGTCGCCCAGTTCATGTACCAGGACAGCAGCGGCCGCCGCTTGACGCTCTACGTCCGCGACAAGCTGGAAGACAAGACGGTAACCGCGTTTCGCTACGCCCAGGAAGGCAAGGTCAGCGTGTTTTATTGGATAGACGGACAATTGGCCTACGCCTTGAGCGGCGAATTGCCGCGCGAACAGTTGCTCACCCTGGCCGAGACGGCTTATCGCGAACTGAATCCCTAGGGCGCGACGCGCAAGGTGTTAAGCTAGCGCTACAGCAATCGACGACAGCAAAGGATGACCTGAATGGCCAGCTATGAATCCGAGCACACCAAGTTCATGCGCGAGTGGATGAAGAACCACCCGGAAACCTTGATCGAGCAGGAGCGCGGCCGCGCCCTCTGGTGGAACAAGAAGCAGGACGCGGAGACCACCAAGCGCTACGCCGCGGCGCGCGTGCCGGCGCATTCCTACTACTACGACAACGACAGCTAGAAGGGCATTCCCCCCGGCCCCCTTGCCGCGCAAGGGGGTGACGGTAGTTCGCCCCTTTGGGACTCCAGGTCTTGCGCTGCCCTCGCCTTGGGGGCGGCGACCGAAGGAAGTCCCTTTAGACATCATGTATTGACCTGCCGCACCTCAAGCGACGCGGGTTACGCTTGGGGCTTTTCAACCTGAGGCGCAGAGCCGAAATTGAGGGGGCAGGCCATGAAAGAGTGTAACAAGTACATTG
>Ga0172380_10008227_pt1 | contig 11485 bp, 9 predicted proteins | sample Leawe162metaG_FD_119747 | JGI IMG/M metagenome (GOLD analysis project Ga0172380, IMG submission 119747) | Leachate microbial communities from a municipal landfill in Southern Ontario, Canada - Leachate well 162 metaG | ecosystem: Engineered > Solid waste > Landfill > Unclassified | place... | reverse complement strand
AAGTTGGCGGGGTAGCTCAGCAGGTTAGAGCAATGGAATCATAATCCATGTGTCGGGGGTTCGAATCCCTCCCCCGCTACAATTTTGGAGTAAAAATATGTACACATTATTAATATCTTTATCTATACTAATATCATTTGTATTAATTGTAGTAATACTATTACAATCAAGTAAAGGCGGCGGATTAGCCGGTACTTTCGGCGGAAGCGGTGGCGGTCAATTCGGTACTGTTTTTGGTGCAAGGAGAACTGCTGATTTTCTTAGCCGTGCTACATGGTGGCTTGGTGGTGCTCTTTTAGTACTTGCTCTTGTTATTAACCTTTTCTTTCTTCCTAAATCAGCTTTAGATGGTAAAGAAAGTGTTATCCAGAGTGGAAAAAGACAATCTGTCCCTGCTCAACAGCAGACAGTTCCATCCCAAAAACCTGTAAAATAATTTTCCTACATGTAGAACCCCCAATCTAATGGGGGTTTTCCCTTTAAAAGGAACCTCACAATGAAAAAAAATCCAAAGGCTAAACCTGCTATTAAGCAACCAACAACTACTAAAGCTTACAAGAATCTAGAGTTTCTAAATTCTTCTAATGCAAGAACTGTTAGAATGCTTGCTGAATATTATGAACCAAAGGCACGACTTGAAAAAAATAATATTCAAGATACAATTGTATTCTTTGGTTCTGCAAGATTAAAATCAAGGCAAGAATCACTTGAAATTTTACGCGAGAAACAAGCTCTTTTTGTAAAAAAGAAAACTAAATCTTCAGTTGTAAAACAAGCAGAAAAGCAGTTAGAAATGTCTCGATATTATGAAGAGGCTGATGAACTGGCAAAAAAATTAACTACATGGTCTAAAAATTTACCAACTGATAAAAGAAGATTTACAATTTGTAGCGGTGGTGGACCAGGGATTATGGAAGCAGCTAATAAGGGAGCTAAGAAAGCAGGCGGACCATCTATTGGCTTTAATATAAGTATTCCTTTTGAACAATATGTTAATCCCTACGTGATGCCCGAATATGCTTTTGAATTTCATTACTTTTTTATGAGAAAATTTTGGTTTTCGTATTTAGCTAAAGCTTTAGTTGTATTTCCTGGCGGATTTGGTACTTTGGATGAATTGATGGAAGTTCTTACTTTAGTTCAAACACGCAAGATAAAGAAGGATATGAAAATTATCATTTATGATGAAATATTTTGGAAAGAGATAATTAATTTCGAGGCTTTGATTGAGCATGGTGTGATAAGTAAAAATGATATGAAACTATTTTCTTTCTGCAATAATGTAGAACAAGCGTATAATGAAATAACAGGATTTTTAACAAAAAACCCCTTGAAATAAGGGGTTTTTTTTAATTCCTATTTGTCTCTTTGCATTGCTGCTTCGCGAGATGCTCTTCTTCTTGCTTTAATCAAGTCCATTCTTTTTTCAATCGATGGCTTTACAAAAAATGTTCTTTTCTTATATTCTTTTAGAATACCGGAACGTTCATATTTTTTCTTGAAGCGTTTTAGAGCTTTATCGATGTTCTCGTTCTCTTGAATCGTGATACCGACCAACTAATTCACCTGCCTTGGGTTGTTTTAAAATTAAATGTCGCTAAAGATAAAAAGTTTCTTGGAATTAAGCAACATCTTTGATAAATCCATTTTTTAAAGCATAACCGTGAAGTTTTGAATAGAGCATCTTTCTTGCTCGGTGAATTCGCGAGCGAACAGTGCCAATTGGTACATCTACAAAATCTGCAACCTCTTCATAAGTAAAGCCTTCAATATCGCTAAGGATAATGACTGTTCTAAAATCTTCTGTTAGAGATGCAATTGCTTTTGTTATATCATCGTCTAAAACTCCTGCAAAAGCATCTTCTTCATAATGCCTTGATTCTACTTCCGAGGATTTTATTGTTTCATAAAAATTCTGAATATCGTCATAATCTACTTTATTTGGCTGTTTAGAAATTTTTCGATAGTCATTTATGAATGTATTTTTCATAATCCTATAAAGCCATGCCTTGCAATTTGTACCTTGTTCAAATTTATCGAAAAAGCGGAATGCTCTTAGGTATGTCTCCTGGACAAGATCATTTGCATCATCTTCATCTCTTGTCATTTTTAATGCAAAATTATATAAAGAACTCATGTGAGGCACAGCTTCTCTTTCAAAATCAGCATACATCTGTTCTGACGGGTTCTCTTTTACACTATTTATTTTCTTATTTGCCAATTTATAGTTTAATTAATTGTTACAAGTTAACAAATATAATCTTAATCTGAAATAAGATCCCGGTTCGTCAGATCTTTAACAAACCATTATTAAAACAATAAATTATATCGTCTGAATCTAAGAGTTTAAATTTGGCATCGCTATTTATTGATAAATTTCCTTCAATAAGTCTCAAACTATCTCTTGAAAAGACTTCATGAGCATTTGAATACGAAAGATCTCCAACTTCTTTAATATAGGATTTTATATTGTAGCAGTTATTTTTAGTATCATATACTTTCTTCCTTATTATTCCTATATCAACCAAAAATTTTGAATTATTATTTATAATAAAAACGTCTTTAATCAAGAGATCGAAAAAAGATTCCACATTTACCGGGGTGCTGAAATAAGTTTTATCTTCAAATAATTTATACTCGCCGGTTGAAATGATTCTAAGCGCAGAAAGTATAGCAATAAAATTAAGTTTTCTAATAAAAAATTTATCTTCATCACTATCCCAATAACCTGATTCAATAAGAATAGAGGAAGTACCTTTAAGTATAAAATTGTCTCCGAATGAGCGTGGTTCGTGATCGTCTTTATATCGAGCTATATGACCGGGAATAAAGTTTTGCAAAATATTTATTATCCCGGAGATCACCCTAATTGATTCATCCCTTACTGGTGTAATTTTATTTGAGTAGTCTGGTGGGGGAGCAAGAAATGACATCGCCGTTGATTTATAACTATTCCCCGGTGAATAGTAGCTATCTTGATCGTGAAGGTTAAACCCAAATTGCGGTTGAATCTCATCTTGTATTCGTTTTAATATTTTTGCTTCTGGGCTTACTTCCTTTATGTAATCTCTATTCAAGTCAATATTAATAGCATTCTCTCTTGTGAAAACTTCTGCACCATCCGGATTTAGCATCGGAACTATATAAAGGGTTAAGTTTTCTAAAAGTTCTTTGCGAAATAAATCATACCCATCTTTTGCCTTAAAAAAAATTAGCAGATCGAATAGAGACATAGTAGCAGTAGGTTCATCTCCATGCATTTGAGACCAAAGTAAGATTTTTGTTTTACCTTTCCCAATTTTAATACAATAGATTTCTCTTTCTTGAATTGATTCTCCAATTTTGGATATTTCAAAATTGGTTGTCGATTGCAATTTTGCTATTAATTCTTTTACGTGAGAGTGTTTAATGAATTTATTCGTGAATTTTGATTCACAATAAATTGAGTATTTCTCATATAGCTGATTAATTAATGTAATAGTATCCAATATTTGTCCATTTCTTTATATACCAATCTAATATAATCAACTATATATGTAAAGTATTAGTACATAATCCCAACATTAAGAGTAATATAAAAATGTCCAAAATCTTTTCTAAAACGATTATTGATGTTTTCTACTCCATCATTAAACATGTGAATGTAATAGTAGCGAGCATTTATACCGATAAGATTACTTTTGCTAATTCCGAAATTTGCACCAAAGCCAACATAACCACCAGCAGAAACGTATCCGCGTGCTTTCCCAAATGAACTAAAAAATTCTTTCTCATAAGGAGTAGAAACTACCAATGTTGGTCCAATACCAAAATTAACGTATGGTCTCAAATTGTCTGAAACTGATTCTGAAAATAATCTAAATTGCAGCCCTAGGTTTAGCGGAACAAGGAAAACGCGATTCTTTTTATTAAATGTGTAGGATTGTCCCCAATAATCGATATACTCCACTTCTTTTTCATCTTTAGATTCCGAAAAGGATAAATCAATAAATCCAGTAAGACCATCAGACACTTCGCGTCTTAAGAAAGTACCAAGACCAAAACCTCCTTCTCCGAACATTATATCCATTCCCCACGCACTATTAGGAAATATTTCAGGTTCGGGAGGCGGAGCCAATTTACCAATCTTTTGTGGGAATACCACTCCAGTCATTAGAATTAAAAGAATTACTATTCGTTTCATTTATTCACCATTTTCTCTTACTTTATTATTAAAAATAATTATAATATGTTTAAAAACAACCATATAAAATAATACCCTAATTAAAATAGAATAAATGATTTTTTCACGCGAAAACATAAATAATATTAATATCTCGGCTCTAATAAGGGATTTCCTTGATTCGCGCAATTTAGATTCAATTCTTTTTATTGTTCCTACAAATAGGTGGGCAAGGACTCTTAAAAAAGAATTAATAGACAAATCCCCAAATAAATCATCAGAAAAAATCAATATAGAAACTCTAACAACTCTTTCCCGGAAATTGTTGCAATCTTACGATAGTTATGATCTAATTAATTCTGCAACAAGTTATGTGTTTCTGAAAGAAACAATTCAAGAAGCTGAAATAGAGTATTTCGAAAATTACAAAAATGAAGTTCCTGATGGTATTCTTGAAGAATTGAATAATGTAATAGGAGAATATAAGAAAGAGGGAATTGATTCTAAAAGATTATTAGAGCAAGCAGAAGAGTTAACCGGGTATGAAAAATCGAAAGTATTTGGAATTGCAAAAATTATCGATATCTATACAAAAAAATGTTTTGCTGCAAAGAGTTTAGAAATTGGTGATATCTATTCGATAATTGCAAATCTTCAACAAGATAGATTTTTTGAATTATTTACTCCAAATTTCGCAAATGTTAACAATATCTATATAAATGGATTCAATGAGTTTTCTTCTTTAGAATTGAACATTATTAATAAATTATCTTTCGTAAATGGAGTTAAGATATATGTTAATTTGGATTATAACCCTATAAATGAAAAACTTTATAGACATTTAAATACCGCTTACGAATCATTTATCGCTTATGATTTTAAGATTATCGGCGATATTAATGATCAGACGAAATCTTCATCTCATCTTAAGGAGTACCTATCACATAATTTTCTTCGATCAGTTAAAAATAAAGAAGAAAAATTCCAAATAATAAAATTACAAGGTGAAGACCGATATAAAGAAATTGAATTAATAGCGCGTGAAATTAAATTATTAATTAGACAAGAAGTAAATCCGCATAAAATTGCAATAGTGTTTAATTTGATTAAAGAATATTCACCACTTATCCGAGAAATTTTCTCAATCTATGAAATCCCCTTTAATCTAAGTGATCGATATTCATTAGATACAATACCAGTAATTAGTTCTATTATTAATTTCTTAGAAATTGAAGAAGAGGATTATTTTTATAAGTCTTTTTTTAGAGGAATTAGTTCCAAATTCCTATCTATCTCGGATACTGATTTTACAAACTTGCTAAGAGTATCATCAGAACTTCGGATAATTTCAGGTTATAAAAACTGGATCGATTCAATTGAGAGTGTACTTTCAAAGAATTATGATGAAGAGCTTAGTGATGCTTTGAAAGGTATTAAATCTGTCCATAAAACTTTAAAGCCATTTGTAGAACCACAAGCTATTGAAACTTTCTTAGAAAATCTAAAAAACTTAATTCAAAATACCGGGCTCTTTTATAAAATGCTTAATTCAGAGACAGATAATGCTGAAAAAAATATTAAAGCTTTGTCTGTTTTTTATGAGTCAATTTTTGAAGTGCTTATGAGGATGAAAACTTATGATGGCGAATCAAAATTATATTCACTTTCAGATTATCTTCATATACTTAGAACTATTTGCAAGTGGACTCGATTTAACGTAAAAGAACGTTCAGACTATGGGACCCAAATTACGACTTTAGAAGAGATAAGGGGATTAGATTTTGATTATATCTTTATTGGCGGATTATGCGATGGAGACCTTCCGACAAAACAAAATTCAGATATTTTCCTTTTTGGTGATGTAAAAAAACAGATTGAAATGCAGTTTAGCAAAGATGCTTATAAGTTTTATCAGACTCTTTCGATGTATAAAAAAGGAATTTACTTATCTACCCCATCTGCCGGGAAAAATTCGAATTTTGAAGAATCCTATTTAATTAAGGCTTTAGATAGAATTCTGAATATCATTCCTAAAACCGCAGTGGACTACAACGATTCAATTTTTTCAAAAAGAGAATTTCTTATTGAGGCAGGGAAGTTAGGAACGGAGAGATACAATGTTTTTTATGGTGAAAAAAATATCTTAGGTGAAGAGAGAGAAGAAACTTTATTTAAGCAGATTGCAATTGATAAAAAAAGAGCAGATAAAAATAACATTAATGAATATAATGGAATAATAGGGAAGACTGATTTATTACTTCCGGCATTTGAAAAAATTTATTCTATTACTCAGCTCGAAACTTACGCTAAATGTCCTTATAAATATTTTGTAGAGAGAATATTAAATATTGATACAATTGATGACCCTGATGAAAATATTACTTCGCTCGAACTCGGAAGTTTGCTGCATACTGCACTTTATAAATTCTATATAGAAATCAAGAAAAAAAGTATCGTTCTAAAAAATTGCTCTCCTAAAGTTTTTGATTATGCTTTGAATCTTTTAATGAAAATAGGGTTAGAAACACTTGACGAATACAAATTTGATAGAGTTAAATCATTCTATGAAATAGAACAAATTTTTGGTATCGAGGGTGACAGAGAAAAATCTATTATTTACCAGTTTCTCAAATATGAAAGTGAGGACGGTAGCAATTTTGATCCTTCATATTTTGAATTAGAATTTGGAATGAATGGTTCACAACCAATTGAGATCAATGATGTTAAAATAAAAGGGAAGATTGACCGAATTGATATCAACGATGATAAAATTGGAATAATCGATTATAAAAAAAGTATTGCAAGAGTTGATAAAAAAGAGGTTGTAAATGGACTTTCACTTCAATTGACAATTTATATATCAGCGGCTATCGATATATTAAAGAATAAGTTAGAAAAAGAGATGTTTCCGGAATATGTTTCATACTATTCTTTGAAATATAATGTAAATGATTTCGGATTGAAAAAATTTCCAGGTGAAAGAGATAAAGAAGGCATTGAATATTTTATCGAGCAATCAAAAGAGCATATTAAATCTTATGTAGAATCTATTGATGCAGGTATTTTTAATCTTACAAAGTTAGAAGGTTCGAAGAAACCATGCGATAATTGTGATTTTTCTAAAGTATGCAGAATAGCTGAATCAGTACCCTACTAATATGCTTGAAATCTATCAATTAAATTGCTATGTTTGTCTATGCCACTGCAGATGCGGTGGCAATTTTTTTTAAATTTTTCTAATAGGAGTAATAAAAGTGAGTAGCATTGTCTATTTGAGCAAAGAAAAAATGCGAGAGGTAGAAAAAGAGCTTGCTGAATTAAAAACCAAAGGAAGAAAGGAAATGGCAGAGAGGATCGGTGAAGCACGTTCACATGGCGATCTTTCCGAAAATGCAGAGTACGATGCTGCCAAAGATGCACAAGGATTAATGGAATTAAAGATAAGCAAAATCGAAGAGATGCTTTCTAAGGCAAGAATTATTGATCCATCAACAATGCCAAAAGACGAATCTCATCTTTTATCTACTATTACTGTAAAGAATCACAATAACAAGAAAGTTTATAAATACATTCTTGTTTCACCGGAAGAATCGGACTTAGAACAAGGGAAAATTTCTATCACATCCCCGGTCGGACAAGCACTTTTTGCTAAAAAAGCAGGTGAAATTGTAGATGCTAAAGTTCCTGCAGGCATTATTAAATTTGAAATTATTTCAATAGAGTAAAAAAGCCCCATAGGGGCTTTTCTTTTCAAATGTCATCCCTAAAAACAAATAAAAAAAAGATTGAGCAAAAAGTAATTAAGTTAATTACTGATAATTCACTGATTAACGCAAATGATAAAATTTTGATTGCATTAAGCGGAGGTGCAGATTCTGTTTTCGCTCTTTTATTATTGCATAAGTATTCTAAAAAATTTAATATCACAATTTCGGCTTTGCATATTAATCATCAATTAAGAGGAAAAGATGCGGAAACAGATCAAAGATTCTGCGAAGAACTTTGCTTAAAACTCTCTATTCCTTTATTTAAATTTAGAATTGATATTAGTAAAATCGCTTCTCAAGAAAAAACATCAATTGAGGAAACAGGCAGGAATGTCCGTTATAAGATTTTTGAAGATCTGCTTAATTCAAATGAATATACTAAGGTAGTAACTGCTCATCACTCAGATGATAATGTAGAAACTATTTTATTTAATTTATTCAGAGGAAGCGGCTTAAAAGGATTAACGGGTATTCCGATTGCAAGAGGGAAAATAATTCGCCCTCTTTTGTCTATTAATAAAGAGGACATTTTAGAATATCTGATGTTGTCCAATCAGGATTATAGAGAAGATTCTTCAAATCATGATCAAGTGTATAAAAGAAATTTTATTAGATATAACCTTATCCCATCTATCAAAGAAAATCTTAATCCAAATGTTTCTGAAGTAATTTCTAATATTTCAAGAATTGGAACGGATATACTCGAATTACAGAGTAGATTTGTTAGTTACTTAAAAGAAAATTTGGTGATAGTTGAAAACGATCATATCGAAGTAAAATTACCTGATCAAACTTATGTCGGAGATGAGATATTTGGAGCACTTTTGATGAAAGTTATTAATGAGAAATATTCTATCGAAATTGAATCAGTGAATATTACTTCAATTTTAAAACTAAAAAATATGCATCCCGGAAAAAGCATTGAGCTAAAAAAAGGTCTAATTTGTTTAAGAGAACGTGAATCATTTCGATTTTATTTGAATCAAATGAAGGAACCTAAAGAAATTATTCTCAAAATAGGTGAAGAGGCAAAATTTTTAGACAAAACTATCGCAATAAAAAAAATAAGAAAAATACCAAAAAATTTTAATTCAGATGGAAAGACGGAATATATTTGTGGGGATAATTTAGATAATTGTTTTATTTTAAAGGTTTGGAATAAGGGAGATAAATTTATTCCGCTTGGTATGAAAGGTTTTAAAAATGTTTCCGATTTTTTGACAGATAAAAAGATTCCTGGTTTTGAAAAAAAACGACAATTAGTTGTACAAAATCGGAACAATATTGTGTGGGTTGTAGGTTTAAGAATAGATAATAGGTATAAAATAAATAATAATTGCAAAAAGGTTTTCAAATTATGTCTGAGTTGATTAATGGAAATAATGAAATTGTAATTGGAGATGAAAAATTCTCACTTTACCTATCTGAAGAGGTAATTCAAAAAAGAATTGTTGAATTAGGTCAGCAGATTTCAAAGGATTATAAAGGGAACTTCCCCATTTTTATTGGTGTATTAAATGGTAGTTTCCTTTTTATGTCCGATTTATTAAAAAATGTAAGTTTAGCTTGCGAAGTCGATTTTTTCAAACTATCGAGTTACGGAGATGCTAAGATATCTTCCGGAAAAGTAAAATTAATTAAAGAATTAAACGCAGATATTAGAGATAGGAATGTAGTAATTGTAGAGGATATTGTTGATACAGGGCTTTCGATTAAATTTATCGAGGAACTTATTATGTCTCATTCACCTGCAAGTATGAAGGTTGCTTCTCTTTTATTAAAACCTGAAAGTCTAAAACATAATGTGAAAATTGATTATATTGGATTTGAAATTCCGAACAAGTTTGTAATCGGTTATGGTCTTGATTATGCTCAAAAATATCGTAATTTAAGATCAATTTATGCTTTAAGCGAATAATGGAGAGAATTAGGAAAAATGTCTGAAAAAACAAATAAAAATAATATGTCTGATAAAAAAGAAAAACCAAGTAAAAAAGGATTTAATAGCGGCGGAGGATCTCCAAAGCCGGATGGTGAATTTGATTGGACTAAAGTAATTAAAACTGTTTTTAGCTGGGGTGCTGTTATTATTGCTGCTGTAATTGTAATGCAATTAATGCGAGGTGGTACTAAATCAACCGCTGAATTAACTTACAATCAATATACTCAACTACTTGATTCTAATAAAATCAAAGACGCAAAAGTTTTTAAATCTGATATTAATGATTATCGTCTCGAAGGTACATTAAAGTCTCCTGAAAAAATAATGATTAATGGTAACTATATTGATGTAGAAACTTTTAATGTGGTTTTAGTTGAAAGTATTTTGGATAAACAGCAGGAAAAATGGGATGAACAGGGGATAAAATATACCTTTATTAAAGAATCTAATGATTGGATGACAATCATAATTGGCATTCTACCATGGATTTTGATAATTGGTGTTTGGTTCTTGTTCTTTAGACGAATGCAGGGAGGTGCCGGAGGCGCAGGCGGTACAAGAGGAATTTTTAATTTTGGAAAGAGTAAAGCAAAATTAATTTCTGAATCTGCTTCTAAAGTTACATTTCAAGATGTTGCCGGTGCTGATGAAGCTAAAGTAGAATTGCAAGAGATTATTGAATTTCTAAAAGAGCCATCTAAGTTTCAGAAACTTGGTGGTAAAATTCCAAGAGGTGTATTGCTATTAGGACCTCCCGGAACAGGTAAAACATTGCTCGCAAGAGCGGTAGCCGGTGAAGCAGGTGTTCCATTCTTTTCAATAAGTGGTGCTGATTTCGTGGAGATGTTCGTTGGTGTTGGTGCTTCACGTGTGAGAGATCTCTTTGAACAAGGAAAGAAAAGCGCACCTTGTATCATTTTTATTGATGAAATTGATGCTGTCGGAAGACACAGAGGTGCAGGTCTTGGCGGCGGACATGATGAAAGAGAACAGACTCTTAATCAACTACTAGTTGAGATGGATGGTTTTGAACAAAATAGTGGTGTGATTATTATTGCCGCTACAAACAGACCTGACGTACTCGATCCTGCTTTATTAAGACCGGGAAGATTCGATCGTCAAGTAGTCGTTGATCGCCCTGACGTTAAAGGGAGAGAAGGAATTTTAAAAGTTCATACACGCAAAATTCCTTTGAGTGTTGATGTTGATTTATCTGTTCTTGCAAAAGGAACTCCCGGACTTGCTGGCGCTGATTTAGCGAACTTAGTAAATGAAGCCGCTTTACTTGCAGCTCGTAAGGATAAGAAAAAAGTAGAGATGGATGATTTTGAAGAAGCAAAAGATAAAGTGATGATGGGTATGGAAAGAAAGAGCATGATTATTTCTGAGAATGAAAAAAAGATTACTGCATATCACGAAATTGGACACGTACTTGTTGCACGTATGATTCCTGAAGCTGATCCAGTGCATAAAGTTACTATTATACCACGCGGCAGAGCACTTGGTGTAACAACATATTTACCTGTTGACGAGAAGCATACTTATGCTAAAGATTATTTAGAAGCAATGATTACTTATGCGCTTGGCGGAAGAGCTGCCGAAAAATATGTATTT
>Ga0172380_10008226_pt1 | contig 11485 bp, 10 predicted proteins | sample Leawe162metaG_FD_119747 | JGI IMG/M metagenome (GOLD analysis project Ga0172380, IMG submission 119747) | Leachate microbial communities from a municipal landfill in Southern Ontario, Canada - Leachate well 162 metaG | ecosystem: Engineered > Solid waste > Landfill > Unclassified | place... | reverse complement strand
TGTGGGCGAGGGTCCCTACATCGTGCTGCCCTTCTTCGGATCGCGCACTTTCCGCGACAGCTTCGGTCTGGCGCTCGACCTGCACTTCGACCCGGTGGGCAACCTGTATCCGGTTCCCGATCGCAACACGTTGCTCGCTACGCGCGTGTTGAGCGATCGAACACAACTGTTCTCGGCCGAGAAGATCCTCGATGAAGCGGCGCTCGACCGCTACTCTTACGTCCGCAACGCTTATTTGCAGCGGCGCCGCAATCAGGTTTTCGACGGCAATCCGCCACGCAACCGGGAAAACGACCAATAGCGCGACGCATAGCGCCACGTCCATATCCCCTCTTCAGGAAACCAACGATGAATATGAAAAGCTTCTTCTTGCTGCTGTTGACCTGCTTCGTCACGCTGGCGCAAGCCCAGGCGCCGGATACGGCGCCGGACGCGCTGGTCAAGAGTGTCGCCAACGAGGTTCTGCAGATCATCCGCAGCGACAAGGAACTTCAGGCCGGCAACAACAAAAAGGCGATAGAGTTGATCGAAGCCAAGGTGCTGCCGCATTTCAACTTCATGCACATGACCCAGCTCGCCGTCGGGCGCGATTGGAGGAGCGCCAGCCCGGCGCAGCAGAAGCAACTCGCCGACGAGTTTCACACGCTGCTGGTACGCACCTACGCCAAGGCCTTGACCGAGTACAAGAGCCAGACCATCGAATTCAAGCCGTTCAAGATGAACGCCGCTGACCTCGACGTCAAGGTGCGCAGCCAGGTGAATCAGTCGGGTGCAAAGCCCATTCCGCTCGACTACTATCTCGAGAAGCTGCCCACGGGATGGAAGGTCTACGATATCGAGGTGGACGGCATCAGCCTGGTAGTCAACTACCGCGAATCCTTTGCCACCGAAGTGCGCAACGGCGGCATCGACGGGTTGATCAAGACCCTGCAGGGCAAGAACAGGACCGGCGCCAGCGGGGACAAGAAGTGATAGCCGTGGTCGGCGATCGCCGCGAGGTATCCGGTGCGATGACCCTGGCCGCTGCGAGCGAACTGCTGGCCGAGGGAAGCAGCACCCTGGCCGAGGGCGAAACCGTGTTCGATCTTGCTGCGGTGACGGAAGTCGACTCCTCTTCGCTTGCGGTGGTATTCGGCTGGTTGCGCGCCGCGCAGCGCCAGCAGCGCCGCCTGCGCATAGTGAACCCGCCCAAGGACATGCTCAGCCTGGCCGAAGTCTACGGCGTCAAAGAGCTGTTGCCGCTCGCCTGATCGCTGTCGCGGCGCAACGCTCAATGGCCATAGCGATTTCCGTACGGCAGGTCGCCAAGCGCTACGGCGCCGTCGAGGCACTCGCCGGCGTCGATCTCACGGTGCAACAGGGCGAGTTCTTTGGCTTGCTCGGCCCCAACGGAGCCGGCAAGACCACGCTGATTTCGGCCCTCGCCGGCCTGGTCCGGCCCGACCGCGGCCATATCGAGGTGATGGGCTGCGACGTGGTGGACGACTACCGCAACGCCCGCCGCCTGCTCGGTGTCGTGCCGCAGGAACTGGTGTTCGATCCCTTCTTCACGGTGCGCGAGACCCTGCGCATCCAGTCCGGCTACTATGGCATAGGCGCCAACGAAGACTGGATAGAGGAGATCCTCGCCAACCTGGATCTGCTGGGCAAGGCCGACACCAATATGCGCGCGCTGTCGGGTGGCATGAAGCGGCGCGTGCTGGTGGCCCAAGCCCTAGTGCACCGGCCGCCGGTGATCGTGCTCGACGAACCGACCGCCGGCGTGGATGTCGAATTGCGCCGGACCCTGTGGCAATTCATCCGCCGCCTGAATCGCGACGGACATACCATCGTGCTCACCACCCACTACCTCGAGGAGGCGGAGAGCCTTTGCGGCAGGATCGCCATGCTCCGCGGAGGACGGGTCGTCGCGCTCGACTCCACGGCCAACCTGCTGCGCCGCTTCTCCAGCCATGTGCTGAAGTTCCGTCTCGGCCCGGGCCCGGGTCTGCCCGCCGAACTGCTACGCCGCGCCACGCAGAACGAGGGCGCCTGGTCGCTGATCTTCGACGGCTGTGGAGACATTGAATCGGTCCTGGCGCAGCTGCGGCAGGCCGGCTGCGAGGTGGAGGACCTGGAGGTCGGCAAACCGGAGTTGGAAGAGGTCTTCATCCGCGTCATGAGGGACGCGGCGGAGGCCGCGCCGCAACCATGATCGGCTTCAAGACGCTGTTCTACAAGGAGGTGCTGCGCTTCTGGAAGGTCGGCACGCAGACGGTCGCCGCGCCGATACTGACGGCGCTGCTCTACCTGCTGATCTTCTCGCACGTGCTCGAGTCGCACGTGCGCGTCTACGGCAGCGTCGCCTACACCGCCTTCCTGATTCCCGGCTTGGTGATGATGTCGGTGCTGCAGAACGCCTTCGCCAATTCCTCCTCATCGCTGATCCAGTCGAAGGTGACGGGCAACATCATCTTCGTCCTGCTGCCTCCCATCTCTTATCGCGAATTCTTCGCCGCCTACGTCATGGCCTCCATCGTGCGCGGCCTGGTGGTGGGCGTCGGCGTGCTCGTGGCGACATTCTGGTTCACCCCGATGGGCTTCGACAACCCGCTCTGGATCATCGCCTTCGCGGTCATCGGCGGCGGCGTCCTCGGCAGCCTCGGCGTCATCGCCGGCATCTGGGCGGACAAGTTCGACCAGTTGGCGGCTTTCCAGAATTTCCTCATCATGCCGCTCACCTTTCTCTCCGGCGTCTTTTATTCGGTGCATTCCTTGCCACCATTCTGGCAGCAGGTGTCGCGCTTCAACCCGGTTTTTTACCTGATCGACGGCTTTCGCTATGGCTTCTTTGGCGTCTCCGACGTTTCGCCCTGGCAATCGCTGGCGGTTGCCTGCGCCTGCTTGGCTGTGCTCACGATGCTGACCCTGGCCCTATTGAAACGCGGCTACAAATTGAGGAGTTGAACCATGCTTGATACGCGGAAAGTGGAAACGTGGATAGCCCAGGGCTTGAACTGTGAGAAGGTCAGCGTCGATGGCGACGGCCAACATTTCGCGGCGCTGATCGTCAGCCGCGAGTTCGCCGGCATGAGCCGGGTCAAGCGCCAGCAACGCGTCTACCAGACCATCAAGGACAAGCTCGATTCGGGCGAACTGCACGCCCTTTCGATGCAGACCCTGACCCCGGAGGAGTGGCAAGAACGCAATGCATAGACTCGCCATAGAAGGCGGTAGCCCACTGGCCGGTGAGGTGGCGGTCTCGGGCGCCAAGAACGCGGCCCTGCCGCTGCTGGCAGCGGCGCTGTTGACACGCGAACCGCTGGTCCTGACCAACGTGCCGCGCTTGGTCGACGTCGACACCATGCTCGGCCTGCTGGGACAGATGGGGGTCAAGGTGGAGCGCGAGGCGGACACCGTGACCCTGGACGCAGCAACCCTCGACAATCCGCTGGCCCCTTACGAGCGGGTCAAGACGATGCGCGCCGCCATCCTGGTTCTTGGCCCCCTGGTGGCGCGGCTGGGCGAAGCGAAGGTCAGCCTGCCCGGCGGCTGCGCCATCGGCGCCCGCCCGGTCGACCAGCACATCAAGGGACTCACGGCGATGGGGGCCGACATCAGCGTGCAGCACGGCTACATCCTGGCCACAGCGCCACGCCAGAATGATGGCAACCGGCGCCTGTCCGGAGCGCGGCTGTTTACCGACATGGTCACCGTGACCGGCACCGAGAACCTGATGATGGCCGCCTGCTTGGCAAGCGGGGAAACGGTGATCGAGAACGCGGCGCGCGAGCCCGAGGTCATCGACCTGGCCGCCTGCCTGAACAGCATGGGGGCGAGAATCAGCGGCGCCGGCAGCGACGAGATCCGCATCCGCGGTGTGGTCCGCTTGCATGGCACCAGCCACCGCATCATGCCCGACCGCATCGAGACCGGCACCTATCTTTGCGCGGCGGCGGCGACCGGTGGCAAGATCCGCCTCACCGGTGCCGTCGCAGGCAGCCTCGAGGCGGTGCTCGACAAGCTGGCTGAGACCGGTTGCAAGCTCGAGGTCGAGGGCGATGCGATCAGCCTCTCGGCGCCAGCCAAGCTGCGCTCGGTGAGCCTGCGCACCTCCCCCTACCCGGCTTTTCCGACCGACATGCAGGCGCAATTCATGGCCGTCAATGCGGTCGCCGAAGGCACGGCGGTGATACGCGAGACCGTCTTCGAGAACCGCTTCATGCACGCCGTCGAATTGTCGCGCCTGGGCGCCGACATCAAGATAGACGGCAATACCGCCGTGGTCAAAGGCGTCGCCCAACTCGACGCTGCCACGGTGATGGCCACCGATCTGCGCGCCTCGGCCAGCCTGGTCATCGCCGGCCTGGCGGCGCGCGGCGAAACCGTGATCGAGCGCATCTACCATCTGGACCGCGGCTATGAACAGCTCGAGCAGAAGCTTTGCGCCCTGGGTGCCCGCGTGCGAAGATTGCGCTGAGCGGCCCTCCGCGAATACTGCATTGGGTGCCTGCTAGAATCGCGCTATTACCGCGCCCACTGCACACTACAGCCCACACCGTGACCGGAATCACCATCGCCCTCTCCAAGGGCCGGATCTTCGAAGAGACCCTGCCGCTGCTCGCCGCGGCGGGCATCACGCCTGCCGAGAGCCCCGAGAGTTCGCGCAAGCTGATCATCGCTACCAACCGGCCGGAGGTGCGCCTGCTCATCGTTCGCGCATCGGACACGCCGACCTACGTGCAGTACGGCGCCGCCGACCTCGGCATCGCCGGCCGCGACGTCCTGCTCGAACACGGTGGCGCCGGCCTCTATCAGCCGCTCGACCTGAAGATCGCCCGCTGCCGCATGTGCGTCGCCGCCCCGATCGGTTTCGACTACGCGCAGGCGGTGCAGCGGGGCGCCCGGCTGAAGGTGGCGACCAAGTACATCGCTACCGCGCGCGAACACTTTGCCGACAAGGGTGTGCACGTGGACTTGATCAAGCTCTATGGCTCCATGGAGCTGGCGCCCTTGGTCGGGCTGGCCGACGCCATCGTCGACCTGGTGTCCAGCGGCAACACCCTGGCAGCCAACAATCTCGTCGTGGTGGAGGAACTGATGCCCATATCCTCGCGCCTGATCGTCAATCAGGTGGCACTGAAAACCAGGCGCGGCCTCTTGCAGCCGCTGATCGACGCTTTTGCTGAGGCTGTTGGGCCAACCCCCCAGCCCCCTTCCCGAGGAAGGGGGTGACCGTGGCTCGCCACGCTCGCAGTGACACGCTGCGCCGGCCTCGGGGCGGCCCTTCGTCCAGCGCGACCTATCTTCGAGGTACGGCCAATGATTCGCCGACTTGATTCGCTGACCCCTGAGTTCCTGTCAGAACTGGATGCGCTGCTGGCTGTCGACGCCGGTACCGACGAAAAGATCGAGCAGACGGTGACGGAGATACTGGGAGCCGTGCGCAGCATAGGCGATGCGGCGGTGCTCGAATACACGCGCCGCTTCGACAAGCGCGGCGTCTCGACCATGGCCGAACTGGAGCTGGGCGAGGCCGACTTTGCCTGGGCTTTGACGACACTGCCCAAGGAACAGAGGGAAGCGCTGGACCAGGCGGCGGCGAGGATACGTAGCTATCACGAGCGACAGGTGGCCGCGTCCTGGGAGTACACCGAGGCCGACGGTACCCGCTTAGGCCAGCAGATCAGGCCGCTCGATCGCGTCGGCCTCTACGTGCCCGGGGGCAAGGCTGCCTACCCCAGTTCGGTGCTGATGAACGCCATTCCGGCCAAGGTGGCCGGCGTCAGGGAACTGATCATGGTGGTGCCTTGTCCTGGCGGCGAGAAGAATCCCCTGGTGCTGGCGGCGGCGCATCTCGCCGGCGTGGACCGGGTGTTCACCCTGGGCGGCGCCCAGGCGGTGGCGGCGCTTGCCTACGGCACGCAGACCATCCCCCAGGTGGACAAGATCGTCGGTCCGGGCAACGCCTACGTCGCGGCAGCAAAGCGCCGCGTCTTCGGCGTGGTCGGCATCGACATGGTGGCCGGACCCTCGGAAGTGCTGGTGATCGCCGACGGCAGCGCCAACCCCGACTGGGTGGCGATGGACCTCTTCGCCCAGGCCGAGCACGACGAGTTGGCGCAATCCATTCTCCTCAGCGCGGATGCCGACTTCATCGACGCGGTTGCGGCGAGCATCATTCGCCTCCTGCCGCAGATGCCGCGGCGCGCGGTGATCGGTGCCTCGCTCGCCGGCCGCGGCGCTCTGATCAAGGTGCGTGACCTGGACGAGGCTTGCGCCCTGGCCAACCGCATCGCCCCCGAGCACCTGGAACTGGCGGTAGTCGACGCGCGGCGCCTGGTGGAAAAAATACGTCACGCCGGCGCCATCTTCATCGGCCACTACGCCAGCGAATCGCTGGGCGACTATTGTGCCGGCCCCAACCACGTGCTGCCGACCTCGCGCAGCGCCCGCTTCTCCAGCCCGCTGGGGGTCTACGATTTCCAGAAGCGCTCGAGCCTGATCGAGGTCACCGAGGCTGGGGCGCTGGCGCTCGGACCCATCGCCTCGACCCTGGCGCGCGGCGAGGGTCTCGTCGCCCACGCGCGGGCAGCCGAGTTGAGGATGAATAAATAGGCGTCCGTTTACCCGCCGAGGCCCGGCGTGCCGAGGCACCGCAACTGCAGTGAAAACCGCGCTTGCGACGGCTGCCTCAATGCCGACCGGACACCACGGTTGATCCCGCATGAGCATGGTGGCGTCAATCTCTCGCTGCGCGCATCATGCCGCCGCTTTTTTCTACGATAATCGAATCTCTAAGCTGGCTAAGCTGGCTAAGCTGTTGAAGATGCTTTGACCTGAGTACTCAAAAACGCGCAACCTGGGTAAACTGTTCCGCGCAAACAACAGCTTCATCAACAATTAAGTTCGCGTAGCGGACGCTGCGCAGCACACAAAGCCTTGACCGTTTCGTAAGCATCGAGCACGGCATCGCCGATGCGTCCACCGTGGCGGTTGTCGCCAATCACCGCATAGGGAAGCCCGGCCGCCGCCAGCCGTTGGGCCAGAGCCCGGTCTGGCTCGCGACCCTGGGCGATCAGCACGCGACTCGCCCTCACTTGAGTCGCGGTACCGTCAGTCGACTTCAGGGTGACCACTTTTCCGGCAATGCGCGTGACGGTAGTGTTGTCGACGACCTGGATGCGCTGGTTGGCGGCGATCCGAACGCGCAGAGCTTTGCGGTAGATAAGTTCAGCCGAACGGGCAAGCTTGGCGGCCGGGGAGCGGGTCACCAGCAGCACCGGCAGACCTTGGTCCGCTACGTACTCGGCGGTTTCGACACCCGCTTCGCCGCCGCCGTAGACCAGCACCGGATCTGATCCAGGCTGGGGCTTCCAGGAATCATTGCCCATCAGCATTTCGTAGGCATCGAAAACGATGTCTCCATCCAGCCCCTCGATGAGAAGCTGTACCGGCCTCCCGCCGGCGGCGACGATGATGATCTCGGGGCGGGGATCCTGGAGAGTCGCGAGGTTGGGTCGGGATTCCAGCAGCGTCCTGACGCCGCTACGGGCAAGACGCCGTCTCAGGAAATCGAGATACCAATTCAGCTTGTCCTTGAACGGCGGTGCCGCAGACGCGATCAGACCACCCCCGACCAAAGCGCGGGACTCGTAGAGTTCGGTGTGATAGCCCGCCGCGTCGAGCATCAGGGCTGCTGCGAGGCCGCCGGGACCGGCGCCAACGACCACAGCCCTGGCGCCCCGTCGTGCACCCGCGTCGAAAGGGACGTCTAGCTCGCGACCGGTAAGCGGATTTTCCGCGCAGCCTATGCCCAGCCCGGCCAAGCCAAGCCCATGGCAGTAATTGCAGGATGTGCAGGGGCGAATTTCTTCCCTATCGCCTCGACGGGCCTTGTTCCCCCACTCCGGATCGGCCAGCAGAGGCCTGCCCAAGGCGATCAGATCCGCATCACCCCGAGCGATTGCATCCTCGGCCGTCTCTGGCCAGCGGATCTGTCCCACGGCGATCACCGCTACACCCGCTGCGGCCTTCACCCGCCGCGCATAGGGAAGACGCCAGCCCTCGGGGGCGGACATCGGCTCAATTACCTTGTCCATCGAGTGCCAGCCGTTGCCCGTCGACACGTGTATGGCGTCGGCACCAGCCGCCACCAAGCGAGGAGCTATCCTCTCCATGTCTTCAATGCAAATTCCCCCCGGTGCGAATTCGTCGGCCGAGACGCGGTAGATCAGCGGACGATTTCCAATCGCCTGTTTTACGCGCGCAATCGCCGTTGCGGGGAAACGCGTTCGCCGTTCCTCGTCGCCCCCCCACGCGTCGTCACGATGATTGGTCAGCGGCGAAAGGAAGGAGCTCAGAAGATAGCCGTGGGCACCGTGCAGTTCGAACGCCTCGTAGCCGGCCAATACACCAAGTTCGGCAGTCCGTCCAAAGCATTCGACGATGCTCTCAATCTCGGCTCCACTCATCGCCCGCGCCGCCAATTTGTCCCCGCCACGTTTGCTCAGAACGTCGCTCGGGCCGCATGGGACGCCGCCTTCAATCAGATGCTGCTTCGCTGCCATGCCACCATGTTGCAGCTGCAGACAGGGCACCGCCCCCTCGCGCCTGATCGCGGCGACAAGCTGACAATGGCCATCCAGGTTCTCGATAGTTTCGAGACTCAGCTGATGACGCTCAGAAATTCCGGACTTGCGCTGCACGCAGGTAAACTCGACGATCAACAGCCCTACACCACCAGCGGCCCGGGCGCGATAGTAGGCTATTTGTTGCGGCGTGACCGAGCCTGTCAGGCTTGCCAGACCAGTGGACATGGGCGCCATGACGAGGCGATTGCGGATACTCAGATCGCCCAGGCGAAACGGGCTGAAGAGATTCCGATAGCTCGCGTCCGTCATTGCCGCGCCCTCCTCCTGCATACCTATGCCAACGTAAGCTCTCAGCGCGTGACCTCAGCGTCACGAACTGCTAGTCGGTTCTCACGCCGCGGCGAGAGCCGTTGCAGCCTGCATCGAGCGGCGATACGGCGCAATCGCCGCGATCAGAATGGAAGCCGACAGCGCTAGCGCTGTCGAGCACACCCACATCAGCGACAGCCCGACCGCAGCGTCGTTCTGGAAAACGTACTGGGTGACCATGGCCACCAGGGTCGGTCCGATGCCGTACTGGAATACCGACAGGACGAGCAGATACAGCGCCGATGCCTGTCCTCGCAGCCGCGGCGGGGTCATATCCTGCACCGCTGAGGCGGCGGCGCCGAACGGAAATATCAGGAACATCAACGCCGGCAGCATGAAGAACATCGCCACATCCGGATTGGATGCGGACAGACCGAATATGATCGGCGGTATTGCCAGTACGGCGCCGACTAGGCCGACAATCAGATTGGCCTCGCGCCAGCCGTACCGGCGCAGACGGTCCGACAACACTCCCCCCACAATGATCGCCAGAGTGCAGCCAATGCCGAAGATGAGCCCGAATTGCAGGCCGATGCTGCCTGGACTCATGTGGTGCACACGCGAGAAGTAGGTCGGTGCCCACATTCCCATAGCGGTAAGCGCCATCGCCAGCAATGCGAAGCCGCCGTTGTGGCAGAGGTAGGCGAATCGGTGCTCCTTCAGCCACCGAAGCAGTTCGCGGAAAGAGGCCTGGGAGCAGCCGCTCGCGCTTCGCTGCATCGGTTCATACACCAGCAGCATCACCGGCGCGAAGATGAGGCCGGCACCCGCGACGATCAGCAACACGAGTTGCCACGTATGCAGTTGGCCCAGCAGTGGGAGGGTCACCTCGCCGAACTGTTGCGCCCACTGGATGACCATGCCGCCCAGCAGCAGCGCCAGTCCCAGGCCGACGCTGGCGCCAGATAGATAGACGCTGACGGGCGTGGCCCGGCGCTGCGTGGGAAAGCTATCCGCGATGAGCGAAAGGGCGGCCGGCGACAGCACCGACTCGCCGAGACCAACGCCCATGCGGCTGACGAACAGTATCCAGTAATGCCGTGTCATTCCCCCTAAGCCAGTCATCAGCGTCCATATCACCACGCCCGCTGTGATCAAACGGTTGCGCCGACGGGTGTCGACCAGATATCCCATCGGCAGCCCGCAGATGGAATAGAACAGCGCGAAGCTAAGCCCCATCAGCAGGCTGATCTGAACGTCTCCTACGTTCAGATCTTTGCGGATCGGGTCCACCATCAGCGTGAGGATCTGTCGATCGATGAACGACAGCACGTAACACAACATCAGGATAATGACGCTCAGCCACGCACGGCCAGGAGACGGATACGATATTGGTCCAATTTGCATGGCCTTCTCCGACTGCATAGTCTTCTCCTCCTGCAATGCACCGCGACCGGCATGGCGGACGGCGTCGCGCTATATCAGAATGCGGAAGCTAGCAGCTGGTCACTGCGCGCTCGACTCTCTCGCACTGCCGCTTGCTCGCAGCGCCCATGCAGCGCGGGGGTGGGAGCGCCGTTCCTGGTCGCGGACGATGCTGCTCAAGCATGTGAGCTCTCTATCGCGGCCCAAGATCATTGCGCCGCTGGCGCAGAACCAGCCCCCCGAGCCACTGACGCACGCCAGGTCTGTGCTTCCGAACAATCTCACAAGCCGCCGGCGCCCGCCGCCCTAAGGAACGAGCGATCCATCACTGCCTCGTCGGGCAGGGGCTGGGCGTAATTTAGAATCCCCGGCGTGCTGAAATAGGTTTTCTGGAGCATGTCAGCGAAATCCTTGCGCATTGACATATCGGGCGGGAATATCATGGACCCCGCCGAAGCGCGTACTTGTTCCTCCGACAAATCCAGTTCCTTGGCCAGTGCCGCGACTACGCGAGGATTGTTGCCGTAGTCACCTTGGAGGTAGGTTCGCTGGGTACGCACCAACGCCCGGATAAATGCTTCGCCGACGGCACGCTTCTTCACCAACAGGTTAACCCCAAACATGTAGCCGCCGGTAATGTCGCTGGGCCAGGGAAAGGCTAGCACAGCCTTGCTTTGGTCGACCTTGAGCCAATAGGGATCGAGAAGCAGCGCAATGTTTACCGCACCATTTTCCAGCGCCACGACACAGTCGCTGATCGACATCGAACGCCAGGTAATGTCTTGCAGGGTCAGTCCTGCCTTATTGAGTTCCATTTGTACCGCAAGCGCGGTCACCGACTTGTTTCCGGCCGGGCTCCCGATGGTTTGTCCCTTGAGCAGAGCCGGAGACCAGGGACGATCCTTCAACCATGCGCGCGATACCCAGAATCCGTTCTTGGGTCCAAGGAAACCTATCGGCGCAACCTGTTTGATTGCGACTCCAGCTGCAACGGCGTTGAAAAACCCGGCACTGGCTTGGCTGACCTCCACGTCGATCCGACCGGTACTCAGAAGTACGATGCCGTCGCTGACCTTATGAGGCGAGAACTCAACGTCCAGGTTCTCTTTCTCAAACTCGCCGAAGGCCTTCGCAAGAAGGAGCGGGGAATACTGTTTCAGTTTGCTCATCAAGGCGAC
>Ga0172380_10008225_pt1 | contig 11486 bp, 14 predicted proteins | sample Leawe162metaG_FD_119747 | JGI IMG/M metagenome (GOLD analysis project Ga0172380, IMG submission 119747) | Leachate microbial communities from a municipal landfill in Southern Ontario, Canada - Leachate well 162 metaG | ecosystem: Engineered > Solid waste > Landfill > Unclassified | place... | reverse complement strand
CGCCGCGCTGGCCACGGCAGTCGCCTACGGACTTGGCGGCAATCTCGTCATCAGCGGGGTGATCACCCTGGGCACTCTCCTGGCCCTTGTCGGCCTGCTGGCCCAGCTCTATGGACCGCTCACGGCGCTGTCGAACGTCCGCGTCGACATCATGACTGCTCTCGTCTCGTTCGAGCGCGTGTTCGAGGTCCTGGACCTCACCCCATCGGTTCGCGATCCAGAGGTGTCGCGCAGCCTGCCTGAGGGGCCGCTCTCGCTCACCTTCGAGAACGTCGGCTTCACCTACCCAACGGCCAAGCAGGTCTCACTGGCCTCCCTGGAGTCCGTGGCTCGCAATGAGGAGTTCTTCGAGAACGTTCCTGTCCTCGGCGCAATCGGCTTCGAGGTGCCAGCCGGAACCCTCACCGCCATCGTCGGGCCGTCAGGAGCAGGAAAGAGCACCATCAGCTCACTCGTGACTCGCCTGTATGACGTATCCGAGGGGGCCATCCTCATCGGCGGAGTCGACGTGCGCGAGCTCAAGCAGGCTGATCTGCATGCCAGCCTGGGTGTGGTCACTCAGGATGCACACATGTTCCACGACACCATCGGAGCCAATCTTCGCTACTCGCGCCCGGATGCGACTGATGAGGAGATCTTCGCCGCCCTGGAGTCAGCACAGATCGCCGACCTGATCCGGTCCCTTCCCAATGGCCTCAACACCGTTGTCGGCGATCGAGGTCATCGGCTCTCGGGCGGCGAGAAGCAGCGCCTGGCCCTGGCACGCGTGCTGCTCAAGAGTCCCAGGCTCCTCATCCTCGACGAGGCAACTGCCCACCTCGACAGCGAGAGCGAGGCGGCCGTGCAACGCGCGCTCGATGGGGCACTCGTGGGCCGCACGTCGGTCGTGATCGCTCACCGGCTCTCGACCATTCGCAATGCTGACCAGATCCTGGTCATCGCAGACGGGCGTGTGGCCGAGCGCGGCACCCATGACGAGCTGATCACCCTGCAGGGTCTGTATGCGGACCTCTATCGCACTCAGTTCACGACTGCTGCGTAGGAGCTGCGGCTCGCCTGGCGTCATCGATGGCCTCGCGTCGCAGGAAGATGAACCATCCCACGATCGCCACCAGGGCGAACAGCAGCCATTGCACCGCATACGAGATGTTCTGGCCCTCATCGATCTCCGGCGTCGGAACCGCGATGAGCCCCTCCTGCTTGGGCGAGATCAACTGCAAGTAGCCGGGAGCGTCAGCGCGAACCGGCAGCACGGCGACTGCGGGTGCTGGAATCATGCCGGTCGGCAGTCCTTCGAGGTCGGAGGCTGAAGCCGACTCATAGAAGCGCCACGCGCCCACGATGCTCTGCGTGGCGCTCGGCGCAGCAGGAATCTGCGGCAGTGAGGTTGCCATGCCCTGTGCCGCGAACCAACCGCGATTGACCCAGACGGTCGTATCGGCATTGGACGTGAACGGCGTCATCACCCAGAAGCCGTTGGTGCCATTGAGTGGGCGCTTGCGCACCACGACCTGATGCGCATCATCGAACCTGCCGGTGAGAGTGAATCGATTCCATTCTTCAGCGTCACTCAGCCCGGTGATCGAGGGAAGGGGCGCTGGGGTGACCTGGGCTGCCGTCGCGAGGGCGATGCGCTCCTCGCGCTTGGTCTCAGCCCGGCTCCACTGCCAGCGACTCAGCAGGCCGAAGGCAATGATGACGAAGAGCACGAGGCAGGTGAACCCGATCCAGCGTCGAGTGCGCAGCAGCTGCAGCACCTGCGGCTACTTCGGCTCTGGGGACGTTGGCTCGTGGATGACGCCCGAGACGATATTGCCGCTGCTGACTGGCAGTGAGGGATGAGCCAGCGGCATGACACCCAGATCGCCGATCTCGTCGTTCTCCCGACCCGCATTGGCGATGACCACTGCCAGATAGGGCAGAGCCACGGCTCCCGCAATCAGGATCCAGCGCGGCCAACCCGGCACGAAGATCGCTGCAATGACGCACACCGTGCGGATGAGCATGGAGATCAGGTACTTGCGGGTTCGACCCGTCTGCTCCTCGCTCAGGGCGCGCTGGGCGGACGTCACATTGAAGACGTCATCCGCTCCGTGCTGCTGCTCCGGGAAGGGCGTAGTCACAGGTAGAGCCTATGCCTGCTCAAATAGGCCGGTGTACGGTCCGAGCATGAATCGCACCTATGGCATCAGTGAAGTCGTCGGCACCTCGAACGAGGGTGTCGACTCGGCCATCCGCAATGCAGTGAGCCGCACCTCCAAGACCGTTCGGCATGTGGACTGGTTCGAGGTCACGCAGATTCGCGGCTATGTCCGAGACGGTGAGGTGGATCACTTCCAGGTATCGTTGAAGGTCGGCTATCGCATGGAAGATCACACCGGAAACTAGTCCCAGGAGGGGTCTTTCATGTCACGTGTGGCTTTGGTGACCGGCGGCAATCGCGGCATCGGTCTCAGCATCGCCCTGTTACTGCGCTCGGCCGGGTACACCGTCGTGGTGGGCACTCGTTCCGGCACGGCACCTGAAGGACTGCATGCGGTCCAGATGGATGTGTCGAAGTCGGCTTCGATCGACGCGGGATTCACGGCGATCGAGGAGCAGTTCGGTCCGGTTGAGATCCTGATTGCCAATGCTGGCATGACCCGTGACACCTTGCTCATGCGCATGACCGACGAGGACATCGATGATGTGCTGGCGACCAACCTCGCTGGCTCCATCAAGCTCGCTCGTCGCGCTCTGCGCAACATGCTGAAGGCCCGTTATGGGCGGATCATCTTCATGTCATCGGTCGTCGGCATCATCGGTTCCGCAGGACAGGTCAACTACTCGGCAGCCAAGTCAGGACTCATCGGTGCTGCACGTTCGCTGGTGCGTGAGGTCGGCGGTCGCGGGATCACGGTGAATGTCCTGACGCCGGGTTTCGTGAACACCGATATGACGGCAGAGCTTCCGCAGGAGCGTCGCGACCAGATCGTCAGCGTCGTTCCGCTTGGTCGTTATGCTGAACCGGACGAAATCGCCACGGTCGTGGAATTCCTCGTCGGGGATGGTGCGGCCTACATCACCGGTGCGGTCATCCCCATTGACGGTGGCCTTGGAATGGGCGACTAGCGCTCGAACGAGAGGATCAACGTGGGCATTCTTGAGGGCAAGAACATCGTCGTCACCGGTGTTCTGACCGATCAGTCGATTGCATTCTCCGCAGCACGACTGGCTCAGGAGGAAGGCGCCAATGTCGTCCTGACCGGATTCGGACGTGCGCTCTCGCTCACCAAGCGCGCCGCAGGTCGTCTTCCGAAGGAGGCGCCGGTGCTCGAGCTCGATGTCGTCAACCAGGAGCATCTCGATGCATTGGCGGGCGGGATTCGCGAGCACATGCCGACCGTCGACGGTGTGCTGCACTCAATCGGCTTCGCCCCGCAGGGAGCCCTCGGCGGCAACTTCCTGAATACGACCTGGGCCGATGTCGCAACGGCGATGGAAGTGTCCGCCTTCTCGTTCAAGTCCCTGGCCATGGCCTGCCTGCCGCTGATGGGCGACGGCGGGGCCGTTGTCGGCCTGGACTTCGACAGTGCTCAGGCATGGCCCAAGTACGACTGGATGGGCGTCACCAAGGCAGCCCTCGAAGGCACCTGTCGCTATCTTGCGCGTGATCTGGGCCCAAGGGGCATTCGCGTCAACCTCGTGGCCGCGGGGCCGCTGCGCACCATGGCAGCCAAGGGCATCCCAGGCTTCGACAGCTTCGAGGAAGTGTGGGCCACCCGTTCGCCGATCGGCTGGGATCTGGAGGATCCAGAGCCAGCCGCCAAGGCCTGCATCGCCCTGATGTCCGACTGGTTCCCGGCCACGACCGGCGAGATCGTTCATGTCGACGGCGGAGTGCACTCACAGGGAGCCTAGGCATGGCCCTTGGCACGCTTGTCCTGCTGCGCCACGCGAAGTCGGCCTATCCGGCTGGCGTTGCCGATCATGACCGTCCGCTGAACGAGCGCGGCAGGGATGATGCACGGGCTGCGGGGGTCTGGCTTCGCGAGCATCGTGACAGCGTCCTGGGAATCAATCCGGCCGTGCTCGTCTCGACGGCCAAGCGAGCGCAGGCGACCTGGCGTCTGGCAGGCACTGAGCTGTCGGATATCGCAGCGCAGACCCAGCTGCGGCTCTACGAGGCTTCGGTATCGACTCTGGTGGATGTCGTGGCTCCGTTCATCGAGGCGGGGCGCAGCATCCTGGTCGTCGCGCACAATCCTGGCCTCGAGCAACTGGCGGGCTTCCTGACCTCTGGACACGACAATGAGGCTCGACAGCGGCTGCTCGGCAAGTTCCCGACCTGCGGCATTGCCGTGCTGAGCATGCTCGACGCCCAGTGGTCGGACACCAGTGCAGAGCTCATCGAGTTCGCTGTGCCGCGCGGCTAGGTGCACCTGGCCAGATGCGGGCCGTGGTGCACCGGCTATGGCACGGGTGGAGCGGGTGTAGTCATGCCAGCCTGCTCATCGGCCACTTCGATGTCGTCACGAGTGATCCCCAACAGGTACAGCACTGAGTCGAGATAGGGAACATTCACTGCTGTGTCTGCGGCATCCCGTGCAGCGGCCTTCGCATTGAAGGCCACGCCCAGGCCCGCAGCCTCGAGCATGTCGATGTCATTGGCTCCGTCACCGATGGCGATGGTGCGGCGCATCGGGATGCCGAACTCGACCGCAAACTCCTCCAGTGCCTCACGCTTGCCGAGCCGGTCGACAATCGGTCCGAGCACTCGGCCGGTGAGCTTGTCATCTTGGATCTCAAGGGAGTTCGCGCGTACGCGATCGACGCCGAGCTCGTCTGCGAGCGGCGCGATCACCTGGATGAATCCGCCGGAGACCAGGCATACGCGGTAGCCGAGGGTGTTGAGCGTCCGGCACAGGGTTCGTGCGCCAGGAGTCAGGGTGATGCGCTGCTGGACGCGTTGGATGGCACTCGCCGGCAGGCCTGCCAGCAGGGCAACCCGCTCACGCAGGGAGGCGGCGAAGTCCAGCTCGCCGGCCATGGCCCGCTCGGTGATGCCGGCAACTTCGGCAAGGACGCCCGCCTCCTCGGCCAGCAGGTCGATGACCTCGTTCTGGATCACCGTCGAGTCGACGTCCATCACCACCAGGTGCTGTCCTCGGCGGTCCAGCCCTGCGTCCTGGACGGCGATGTCAGTACCTGTCGCGATAGCAGCCTGCGCCAGGGCCCTGCGCATATTGGAGGCGGATGCGCCCGAGACCTCGAACAGCAGCGCAGTGACGGGATACCGCGCGATGCGGCGGATGCGATCCACATTGGCACCGCGCTGGGAGAGCTCCTCGGCAACGCGCTTGATCGCTGCTGGTCGCAAGGGGGCGCCCAGCAGGGTGATCTGGATGCGATCGTGCTTCCTGCTGTCGCTCTCGGCCACATCGGGGTCGATGCTGAAGTCGAGATCGAGTTCGCGGGCGAACGCCTCGACGGTGACAATCGTCTGCACCAGCAGGTCCGCCTCGAGGTCGATCAGTACGGCAAGGACGAGGCGGTCGCGAACGACCAGCTGCTCGATGTCGAGCACGACGACCGTTGCATCGAGTCGCGTGAACAGGCCCTTGGTAACCCCAGGACGATCGAGGCCGGAAAGAGTGATGAGCAGATTCTGGGTAGCCATGACAAACCAACGCTAGCCGTTACCGGGGAATGCGCCTCCGTCCGGCTAGGGTCATGACGTGCCCGAGGTCCTGAATTGTGCTGACATCGTCGTGCGCCGGGGCACCAGGCATCTGGTCGACCATGTCGACTGGGTGGTCAACGACACCGAGCGCTGGGTGATCCTCGGCCCCAACGGTGCAGGCAAGACCACGCTCATGATGGTTGCCTCCGGGCGCATGTTCCCGACTTCGGGCCGGGTGGAGATCCTCGGAGAGCAGTTGGGCAGGACCGACATGGCAGAGCTGCGTCCGCTGATCGGATGGGCGAGCAGCGCGATGATCAACGACGTCCCACCTGGTGAGCGCGTGGCCGATGTGGTGCTCACCGGCGCCTACGCCGTCACCGGAAGATGGCGCGAGCAGTACGAGAGCCAGGACCTCATGCGCGCTGCGCAGTTGATGTTCTCCTGGGGCATCGATCAGCTGGCAACTCGTACCTTCGCAACCCTGTCCGAGGGGGAGCGCAAGCGGACGATGATCGCACGCGCGCTGATGTCGAATCCTGAGATCCTGCTGCTCGATGAGCCGGGTGCGGGCCTTGACCTCGGTGGCCGCGAGGATCTCGTTGCCCGGATGTCGGAGTTCGCCACGGATCTCGCACAGCCCTGCCAGATCCTGATCACCCATCACGTCGAGGAGATCCCGGCGGGATTCACGCACGCCCTGCTGCTCCGGGACGGCAAGGTCGTGGCGGCCGGACCCATCGGTGAGGTCGTCACCGGTCCATGGCTCAGCTCGACCTTCGGGATCCCGGTCAAGGTCACCCGCGTCGGTGATCGTTTCCTCGCGGTTCGCGATGCCTGAGGAACGCTTCTGGACTGTGCCGAACGCGCTCAGTGCGGTGCGCCTGCTCGGCGTGCCGGTGTTCCTGTGGCTGGTGCTGGTTCCGCATGCGGACGGTTGGGCCTTCGTGGTGTTGGCGGTTGCCGGTATCACCGACTGGCTCGATGGTGCCCTTGCCCGCGCGCTGAACCAGCAGAGCCGCATCGGTGAGCTGCTCGATCCGGCCGCTGATCGCCTCTACATCGCAGCCACGATCGTGGGCCTGGCTCTTCGCGACATCATCCCCTGGTGGCTGGTCGTCGCCCTTGCTGCCCGCGATGCCATGCTGCTGGGACTGCTGCCCCTTCTTCGACGCCACGGCATGCTGTCGTTTCCGGTGACGATGCTCGGCAAGGCGGCGACCTTCTGCCTGCTGTGGGGATTTCCGACGCTGCTGCTGAGCACGTATGACACCTGGTGGGGCGCCATGGCCGGGGCGGCCGGGTGGGCCTTCGCACTCTGGGGCACGGGCCTGTACTGGTGGGCCGGGGTCGACTACCTGCGCCAGGCCAGGGGACTCTCGCTCGCGAAGCCGTGAACCCGCCATGGCATAGTTCAGCCCACCGCAAGCGCCTGGAAGGACTGACATGAACCCCGATGATCTTCGCTATACCGCTGAGCACGAGTGGGTCAGGCTTGCCGGCGAGGTGGCAGAGGTCGGCATCACGTCCTATGCCCAGGAGGCGCTCGGTGACATTGTGTATGTCAGCCTCCCGAGTGTCGGCGATGCCGTTGTGGCTGGCGATGCGTGCGGCGAGGTGGAGTCGACCAAGAGCGTGAGTGACATCTACGCACCTGTCACCGGAACCGTGACCGAGGTCAACGACGTGCTCGATGCGAGCCCGCAGACCGTCAATGAGGCCCCCTATGCGGAGGGCTGGCTGTTCAAGGTCCGGATTGCCGATGCGAGCGAGCCCGAATCCCTGCTCACTGCCGCCCAGTACGAGCAGCAAACGCGCGCCTAGAGGACGCCGTCGCACCGGCGCGGTAGATTCTTGCCATGCGCCAGTGCCCGTCCTGCGGAAAGACCGTGCCTCGCGACGCGCATTTCTGCCCGGAGTGCGGCACCAATCTCGAGCAGAGCATCGAGTTCACCGGCGCCATCACATCGGTCATCCCGCTGGCTGGCACCGGAACCTCAGGGTCTATTGCCGCGGTAGGCGCCCAGAAGCAGCCGGGCATCAAGCCGGGGTCGGCCATGCTGGTCGTGCATCGCGGTCCCGGTGAGGGCACCGAGTATCCGCTCGATGCCGCCAAGGATCTCGTGACCATCGGTCGGGCTCCCGAGGCTGATCTGTTCTTCGATGATGTCACGGTCAGTCGGCGTCACGCCGAGATTCGTCGCGGTGCCGAGGGGTGGAGCATCCGTGACGTCGGCAGCCTCAACGGCACCTATGTGAATCGCAAGCGAGTTGACGACCGACGCCTCGCTGGCGGTGATGAACTGCAGATTGGTCGCTTTCGCTTCGTGTTCCTCGTCGGCGCTGATTCATGAGCGAAGCGCAACGACCGATCACCGGAACCATCAGCATCGGCGAGGTGCTCACCCTGCTGAAGCGTGAATTCCCTGACGTCTCCATCAGCAAGATCCGCTTCCTGGAGACCGAGGGGCTCGTCACCCCTGAACGCACGGCCTCGGGCTATCGCCGATTCTCAGAGCGCGATGTCGCGCAGCTGCGTGCAGTGCTCACCCTGCAGCGCGACCAGTACCTGCCGCTCAAGGTCATCCGTGAGCATCTTGACTCCGAGACCGAGGAGGCCCCGGCAGTCGTCGCGGGTTCAGGCTTGCGCGCCGACGACTTTCGCGCAGGTGCCGGCAAGGTGCGCCTGACGCGAACTGAGCTTGCCGAGCAAGTCGAACTGCCCGAAGCCGTGGTGGCCCAACTCGAGTCCTACGGTTTGGTCAGTGCAACCCCTGGGGGGCACTACAACGAGGATGCGCTTGCCGTGGCCACCGTGGTGGCCCGGCTGTCGCAGTTCGGGGTCGAGCCTCGCCATCTGCGGGCCTTTCGTGTCACTGCCGACCGCGACAGCGGACTCGTCGAGCAGATCGCGACGCCGTACACCAAGCCGCGTGATCGCGAGGCGGCAGCACGAGCGCAGGAGACCATCCGCGAGCTTGCTGCCCTGTTCGTGCAGCTCCATGCTGCGCTGCTGCGGGCCGAACTTGTTCGCGGTGGCAAGGTCTAGGGCTAGTCTGAAGCGGTGCACGCTCTTGAGTTCATCGGTGTCCGCATGGAGATGCCGTCGAATACGCCGATCGTCCTGTTGAAGGAGGTCGACGGGCTGCGCGTCATTCCGATCTGGATCGGTGCAGTCGAGGCAACCGCGATCGCCTATGCGCAGCAGGGCGTCGTGCCGCCTCGCCCCTTGACCCATGACCTGATGAAGGACATCCTCATCGCCGTAGGGGCCCAGCTCACCGAGGTCCAGATCTCGGCTCTCACCGATGGGGTGTTCTACGCCTCCCTGGTCTTCGCCAATGGCGTGGTGGTCAGTGCCCGTCCATCTGACGCTGTGGCCTTGGCCCTGCGCCTGGAAGTCCCGATGACGGCTGCCGAAGAGGTGCTCGATGAGGCCGGTGTCGAGATGCCGGCTGAGGAGGAGGATGAGGACGAGGTCGAGCAATTCCGGGCCTTCCTCGACCAGATCTCACCCGAGGATTTCCAGGAGTGAAGTCTCACGTGGGGGTTCAGACTTCCATTCTCGACACGCCGTGTGTCGCGTTGACCCGGCTGTCCCGGAGTTCGTAACGTCAGCAGTGCCCACTTCCCCCAGTGGTGCCGATGTGCACAGGAGGCAGTTCGTGATCGTTGATCAGCCAAGGCCAGGCGCCGAACTCGGTGCAGTCGATCCTCAGGGTTCGCTGTTCGATGACGCAGATCTGCGTCCCCTTCCGCAGGACATCGGCTACCGCGGACCGGTTGCCTGTGCCGCCGCCGGCATCACCTACCGCCAGCTCGACTACTGGGCTCGTACCGAGTTGGTGCAGCCGACCGTGCGCGGCGCAACAGGCTCTGGCACCCACCGCCTCTACAGCTTCCGAGACATCCTGGTGCTGCGCATCGTCAAGCGCCTGATCGACACCGGCGTCTCCCTGCCCAATATCCGGGCAGCCGTCGATCACCTGGCCCTGCGATCGCACGAGGACCTGGCGCGCATGACCCTGATGAGCGACGGCGCAACGATCTACGAATGCCGCAGTGCCGATGAGGTCGTCGACCTGGTTCGCGGCGGACAGGGCGTCTTCGGCATCGCCGTCGGCAGCGTCTGGCGCGAGGTCGAGGGCACTCTTGCGACCCTGCCAGGCGAGCGTCCCGACGGCGAAGCCGTGAACCCCAATGAGGCCGAGGACGAGCTGGCTGCACGTCGTGCGCGCCGGGTCGCGGGCTGACACTTGGCGGGTTAGGATCAGTTCGCTGATTGACCCCATGCGGGAGAGTCTGCGAGTCGCCTTTGGCGATGAGCAGCGCCGAAGGAGCAAATCTCCCCGACAACCTCTCAGGCAAAAGGACCGCACGGGGAAGGCACCTCTGGAAGGTGGGCTTCGGCCCCACCGACGGTGAAACTGATGCGCAAGCATCGGGAAACTCTCAGGTCGCGATCGAATCGTGGGCAACAGAGGGGGAGACGACACAGTCCTGTGTCCTCGACCCTGGGAGAAGCATGTCTGCGCGCGAGTTCACCTTCGTTGATCGCCATATCGGACCTGATGAGACTGCTGTAGCGGCAATGCTCGCGGCAGTCGGGTATTCCTCGCTCGATGCCTTGACGGCAGCCGTGGTTCCTGAGGTCATTGCGTGGACCCAAGGCCTCAACCTGCCGCAGGCCGTCGACGAGGCCACCGTGCTGGCCGAACTGCGAGACCTGGCGAGCAGGAACGTCCTCACGACCAGCATGATCGGCCTGGGCTATTCGGACACCCACACTCCAGCGGTGATCCGCCGCAATGTGCTCGAGAATCCCGCTTGGTACACCGCCTATACGCCGTATCAGCCCGAGATCAGCCAGGGACGCCTGGAAGCCCTGCTCAACTTCCAGACGATGATCGAGGATCTCACCGCCCTTCCGGTCGCAGGTTCCTCGCTGCTCGATGAGCCCACGGCAGCAGCCGAGGCGATGGCCCTCGCCGTGCGCCAGGGCCCCAAGGGAGTGCAGCGCTTCCTCGTCGATGCCGACTCGCATCCGCAGACCCTCGCGGTGCTGAGGACTCGCGCCGAGCCGATCGGCATCGAACTGGTGGTCGCCGGACTCGACTCGGGTCTTCCTGCAGGGCCCTGGTCGGGCGTGCTCGTGAGCTACCCGTCCTCCTCGGGAGTCATCAAGGACATTGCGGCGATCATCGACGCCGCGCATGACCAGCAGGCTCTTGCCGTCGTCGCTGCCGATCTGCTCGCCCTGACGCTGCTGACCCCGCCAGGTGAGCTCGGCGCCGACATCGTCGTGGGCAGCGCGCAGCGGTTCGGGGTGCCCATGGGCTTCGGCGGACCGCATGCAGGATTCATGTCGGTGCGTGCCGGCCTTGAGCGCTCGCTTCCCGGTCGCCTGGTCGGCGTCAGCGTCGACGCCGATGGCAATCCCGCCTACCGCCTGGCCCTCCAGACCCGCGAGCAGCACATTCGCCGCGAGAAGGCCACGAGCAACATCTGCACGGCCCAGGTGCTGCTGGCGATCATCTCGGCGATGTATGCCAGCTACCACGGCCCGCAGGGCCTCACGGCGATCGCGCAGCGAGTGCAGCGTGATGCCCTGACCCTTCGTGCCGGTCTCGACCTTCTTGGTGTGAGCACAGTCGAAGGCCCGATCTTCGACACCGTTCGCTGGGCCGTTCCCGGTAAGGGGCAGCAGGTGGCCGACGCCGCGGCTGAGCTTGGCATCGCCATTCGGGTGATCGATGCGGATTCAGTGTCCGCGTCCACCGACGAGGTCAGTTCGGCACGGCATGTCGAAGCCTTGTGGGCGGCG
>Ga0172380_10008224_pt1 | contig 11486 bp, 6 predicted proteins | sample Leawe162metaG_FD_119747 | JGI IMG/M metagenome (GOLD analysis project Ga0172380, IMG submission 119747) | Leachate microbial communities from a municipal landfill in Southern Ontario, Canada - Leachate well 162 metaG | ecosystem: Engineered > Solid waste > Landfill > Unclassified | place... | reverse complement strand
GCTGCGCTTCGAGATCTTTATGGTCTCTGCGCTCCTCAACCCGACGGTTTAAATAATCCAGAGGCGAAACGAAATAGTGCTTGACAGTAGTCGGCTCATAGAAGGAGCGGGCCTTGCCCGCGACCATCGGCATTGCGGGGTTTCTATCGCGGGCATGGCCCGCTCCTGCCGCCGAATGACATGCTTCAGCGGTAAGGACTTTCATATAAGGCGGCAAACCTGAAAGCCTAAGCAACCTGAGCAGTTACGTCTCGCTTATACCCGGGAAAAATGTTTTCCACAAGCCTGGGCAACAGCGTGCAATGATCTCTCAAGATCCTCCAATCGATATGGTTTCTGGAGTGCATCAAAAAAACCATACTCCTTAAAGTTCGCCATAACCGGGTCATGTGAATAGCCGCTGACCACAATGGCTCTGATATCCGGATCGATTTCCTGAAGCCGTTTGATGGTTTCCCTGCCCCCCATGCCGCCCTTGATGGTCAAATCGAGAATAACCGCGCCAAAAGGCGCCCCTGCAAGTTGCGCCTGCGCATAGAGCTCGATGGCTTCTTCCCCGTTGCAGGCCGTTTCCACCCGATAACCCACCATTTCCAAAATATCCCGGGTTACGTCTCTCAGCATTTCCTCATCGTCCATGACCAGAATTTTATTGTTCGCCATAGGGGTGAGTTCGGCCCTGGTCTCCAGGGAAACGATCTGCCTGTCGCTGGCAGGCAGATACATTGAAACCGTCGTGCCGATGTTTGGCTGCGAGGCAATATCTATGGAGCCGCCATGGTTTTTTATGATGGAATAGGCAACCGTGAGCCCCAGGCCCATTCCTTTTTCCTGCCCCATCTCCTTGGATGAAAAATAAGGGTCAAACACCTGGGGGAGAATTTCCTTGGCTATGCCCACTCCTTGATCCTGGATTGAAACCTTGACAAACTTCGCACCCTGATTGCCCGGCAATTGCCGGTTTTCCCCAGGGACCGAGTCGACATTTTCCGCGCGAATGCGAATTGCGCCTCCCTGGGGCATGGCCTCCCTCGCGTTGCTGATCACATTGGCAATTGCCTGGGTCATCTGACCGGCATCAACCTCAACCGGCCACAACCCTTCAGGGAAAAAACATTCGAAATTCACAGCAGATCCGGCCAGCGCAAGACTCACCGCGTCTGTAATAAACGCCTCGACCGGGATACGTTCTTTTAGCGGTTCCCCGCCTGCTGAAAAAGTCAGGAACTTCTTGGTCAGAGTTCCGGCGCTGAGACACGCTTCCCGCGCCGTCTGCAATTCTTTGGCAATGGACCGGCCCATCAGCATATCCGTTTGAGCCATCTCAAGGTTGCCCAGGATTACCGCGAGAAGATTATTGAAATCATGGGCAATGCCGCCGGCAAGCAGTGCCGTGGCTTCAAGCTTTTTAGCCTTGATGATGTCGTTTTCCATGCGCTTGGCTTCAGTGATGTCATTGACGGCTATTCGCAGCCGCATCCCGCTCTTATCGCTTTTTTCCTTGGGAACACATTCCAGCCTGGCCCAGAACCAGTCACCATTCTTTTTCCGCAGCCGCAGATCGCATACCCGCCGACTGTTCGCCTCAATAAGTTCTCGGGAGTGTTGATAGAAGATGTCCTGATCTGCCTGGAAAACAAAACGGGAAAAGGGCCGGCCGAGGAGTGACCTCCTTTCTTCGCCCAGCAGATCGGCCAGGGTCAGATTTGCTTCCACGATCAGATTTTTAGCGCTGAGGGTGAGATAGCCGACAGGAGCAAAGTCATAGAGATCAACATACTGGTCGCGGGTTTCCACCAGCTCTTCCTGAACCCGGCGCAGCTCCTCATTCTGCAATTCCAGCTCGATCTGATGGGTATGGAGTTCATGCAGCACTGTGCGGAGTTCATCACGGGTATTCTCTGAAAAGGCGTAGTTTCCGGAGCCAACCATTTCTGTTGCCCGTTTGCGCAACTCATCGAGATTCCCTATGCCCATAATCGCCTCCTACTCCTATACCCCTAACAATACATGAATCCATCCGGCTTGGCAAAAAAATATGCCCGCGGTACTTGACACTTGAAATGCCAAAAGTACTTGAAGTGACTAAAATACTTAAAGTTGCGGTACTTTCTGATCAGATAACTCTTTCACTTTAAGTACTTGAGGCACTTGAGGCATTTTAGGCACTTGAGGCACTTTAAGTACTTTTAAGAACTCAACCCGGCGGCTGGAGATCACATCAACCAGCGTCTTTTCATCAATAAATAGGAAAGATAAAAGGTAAATGATCCCACGAGAAATAAATAGACCAACTCAAAAGACATGTTCGCTGCCCTGCCGTCTTCCAGCAGAATGGCTTTAAGCGGCTCATAAAATTGGTAGGACGGCAGCAACGGCGCAACCACGGTCAATTTTTGTGAAAAATCCGACAGCGCGGAGGGGAGAAGGTGCGGCAGATAAAAGAGAACCCCTATGGTTCTGGCGCTGGCCTGATTGCGGCAGAGAAAACCCAGGAAAACCCCGTAGGCGCTGAAACAAAAACTGCCGGCCATGATGAAGGCGATATAGTCGAAGGGATTGACCACGGTAAATCTTCCCAACACATGGAGAAACAGGATCGCCATCATGGTCAGAACCATCCCCATGATTACTTTGGCAATGAGCCATTGCGCCTCGCGGATGGGGGTCTGGAGGAGCGCCAGGAGCAGCTTTTTTTCTTTTTCCTCGGCGACCTGGGCCGGAAGAATAATGAAACCGACGAGCAGGACAAGCATCAGAATCCAGGTCGGCAACGTCTGCCTTTGAATACCGCCCTCGTGCAGCGTTTTAATGCCGCTGATCCAACTGACCCGGTTTCCTTCCGCCGCTTTCTGCAAAGCTGAAAAACTTTCCACGATGGCCAGGGTGGGGAGAGACTCCTTTTTTAAAACCAGGAGCTCAAGGCTGCCGGGTTCTTTTTCATTACCCAGCAAAACCCCGTCTATTTTTTTTTCCTGCAACAGCCGAGTGCCTTCCTCTTCATTTTGCACCCAGGTAACTTCAATGATTTTTTCGGCCGCCTTGACGCTATCCACGATCTGGGGCGCATAGGCGTAATGCTGCAGGAGACCGATTCTGATTTTGCTGATGTCCCCGTCGGTCCGGTCCAGCAATTTTAAAGAAACAAAAACAAAAAGAGGAATAAAAAGAATAAGATAAATCGTTTTATTCTTTAAGGCGACGGCTAAATCATTGAATGCGAGGGCTAGAATATTTCTGATCATCATGCGTAGAGATTTTCATGGACTTCGGATTGAAAATATTCCTGCGGAGATCCGTCAAAGACCAGACTGCCTTTGTGCAGCACCATGATGCGCGTCGCCAGGCTTTTAATCTCTTCCGGCCGGTGGGAAGTAAAAAGGATTGTTTTCCCGGCCTCATGGATAGTGTGCAGCAGCCGGTAAAATTCTTTTGTCATCTCGAAGTCCAAGGCCGATGTCGGCTCGTCAAAAAGGAGCACCGGAGGGTCCGCCAGCAGGGCGCGCCCGATGTTGACCCTTTGCTTTAAACCCTTTGACAGTTCCTGTATTTTGTTTTTTCGAAAAGCAAGCAGATTGAACTCCCGCAAGATCTCATCCACCCGCAAAAAGGGGGTTTGAAAGAGAAAGGCAAAGAGTTTGAGATTGTATTCAACGCTGAAAAAATCAAAAAGATTGGGCACTTCCGGAACAAAACCCACTTTTTTAACAACCGCCGTCCTGTTTTTCAGATCAATGCCGTCAATCGTGACCTGACCGCTGTCCGGCAGAATCCAGTTTGCCAGCATCTTCAGCAGAGTGGATTTGCCGGCGCCGTTGTGGCCGACCACCGCGATCAGTTCGCCTTTTTTTACTGCAAAACTGGTGGGCTGCAGACCTCTTTTTTGGTCATAGAGCTTTGTCAGATTCAGGATTTCGAGCTGCATAATCATCGTATCTTTGATAAATTCATAAAAACTGAAAATTGATGGCTTCGTATTTATGCCCCTTGAGGGTAAAAAGTCCAGGTACCGAGTTCTCGTGACGATAAATCAGGAACTTATCATGCACTGTACGGCTGTCGAGAGGTTTTTTACGAAACAGTCAAAATTAACCACAGAGAGCACAAAGCCCACAGAGATAACTTGCTGAAAATAAAAAGTATTTTCTCTGTGATCTCTGTGTGCTCTGTGGTGAAAACAGACTTTTGTCGAGATCATCATCTTTAGAGCCTGCGGAAAACGGACTGACGGCAAACGACGTCACCCTTCAGCAATCCCTGGCCTGACCGGCGGTGGAGAAAGAATATTGCCTGGCCAGACCTCTCCTGTGCGCTATGTTAATTGCATGATAACGATAACGAGAATAACGACCACCAAAACACCGATTACGAATTCCATGATTACCTCCTTTCAGTATTACCTCTTCAGGAAGAGGACATTATTTTATTGCAGCGGCTCAATTTTGCCGAACCATCAGGTGTGCTCGGTTAGGTTAATCTCATTATCACGATAACGAGAATAACGACCACCAAAATACCGATTACTAATCCCATCATTACCTCCTTACAGTATTGCTTTTTCAATTACGCCATAACCTGACAGAGAGCATAGCAAGAGGTGTGCCTGCAACCGGAGGCAGGCCAAAACATGTGGGGAAAACCTTTACTGGCTGAGGATTGCGAAGAGGCGGCGCAATCAGAAGAAAAGGGTGAGAGGGCGCGGTCCGGCCTCAACATATGGCGGCTCCTCAAAATATTGAGGGGAAGTGCTGGTTAAACCGGCGATCCGGAATCAGGACGCACGATGCCGAGCTTGTGCATTCTCGCCCGCAGCGTGCTGGGGTGAAGGCCCAGGAGCCGGGCGGCCCCGTCCTTTCCTTCAATGCGCCACCCGTTTTTTTCCAGGGCCTGCAGAATTTGCACCCGCTCCATCTCCTTCATGGTTCCCCCGGAGGAGGGCAAAGGGGTTGGCGAGATGTTCAGTTTATCCGCCAGTTGCAGAATCGGCCCGTGGCAGAGGATCGCGGCCCGCTCGATGATGCTTTCCAGTTCCCTGATGTTGCCGGGCCACTGGTAATTCTGCAAGGCCGTCATCGTTTCCTTGGGGATCGAGGTGATCTGTTTCCCCATTTTGCGGGCATATCGCTCCACAAAGGCCTGAACCAGCAGCGGAATATCTTCGATTCGCTGCCGCAAGGGAGGGACCGTGATGGGGAAAACGTTGAGCCGATAGAAAAGATCCTCCCGGAACCTGCCGGCGCGGATCGCCTCCTCCAGATTGCGATTGGTCGTGGCCACGATGCGCACATCGACCTTGATGCTCTTTGACGAGCCCAGGCGCTCAAACACGCCATGCTGGATCACCCGCAGCAGCTTGGCCTGCATCTCCATGGGCAGTTCCCCTATTTCGTCCAGACACAGGGTGGAGCCATTGGCGATCTCGAACCGGCCCAACTGGCGGGTATCGGCCCCGGTAAAGGCCCCTTTCTCCCGGCCGAACAACTCGCTCTCAATCAGATTGGCGGGCAGGGCGGCGCAGTTGACGGTGATCAGCGGCCGATCCTTGCGGGGACTTAAGTGGTGGATGACCTCGGCAATCAGCTCCTTGCCCGTGCCGGTCTCGCCGAGGATAAGCACGGTGGTATCTATCGGCGCGACCTGCTCGGCGCGATAGAGAACATATTTGAGGCCATCGCTTTGGCCGATGATATGGTCGAATTGCCGTTTCTTTTTGCTCTCCTGGTGAAAGTAAATATTCTCGATCACCAGCCGGTCTTGCAAGGTTTTGATTTCCGCCAGGGCTTTCAGCAGGGATTCCTCCAGCTGCGGATTTCTTTTTCTCCCCTGCTCCAGCTCTGCATTGTTCGTTCGCTGCTCGGTCCGCCGCTCCCGCAGGCGTCGTTCCGTGCCGTTGTGCCCTTGCAGCGGCAAACCTGAGCCAAGTTCATCCGTGGTGACATCGCGGATGCGGCACTGAATCATTTTTTGATGGTTCACCAGAAAAACACTGCTGATAAATTCCACGGCAATTGTCCTGCCGTTTTTTGTCTCCAGCGGCAAATTGCTGTACCGGACAAATCCTTTGCTCTGCAGCTCCGCAAAGGAAACCCGCCATTCCTCAACATCCTTGAACAGGCCGATTTCCCAGAGTTTCCTGCCCAAAAAATCCTCGTGCGAATAGCCCAGCATTTCCATCAGGAAAGGATTGACATCGGATATCTGCCCGGTCTCGGCATCGAGAATTAATATTCCCTCTCTGGCATCTTCAAAGAGACGGCGGAAGAAGGTTTCCGAGACCTGCAGCGCCTCCTCCAACTCCTTGCGTTCGGTGATATCGGTGACCGTGGTCTGGCAGAGGGGATTTTCGCCGGAGACTATGATGGAAGGAATGCTGTCAAGCTGGGCGTGAAATGGTTTGCCGTTTTCCTGAAAAAGCGTGAGGGTGCAGCACTGCCTGCCGCCCGTGGCAAATACCTTTTTTAAATGCAGATAAAACAAATCACCATCATCCCGGCTCATGAAAGAAGGAAAAGGCCTTTTCAGCATGGCGTCTTTTGCCAGACCCTGCTGCCGGCTGCCGGTGAGATTTACCGCGATTATCCGCCCCTTGCCGTCAAAGGTGTAATAACCGACCGGGGCGTGATCATAAAGATAGACGTAGCGGGCCCAGGATTCCTCAAGCTGGAGTTTGGTCCGGCGCAATTCCTCGTTCTGCAGGTCAAGTTCGATCTGATGCACCTGCAGCTCATGGATAAGCGCCGGAATATCCTCCGGCACGATATCCTGAACCAGCCTCGCCTTTTCGCGCAGCAATTGTTCCGCTCGTTTCCGGGTTGTGTCAACTTTTTTGCCGCGGTTTTTTTTATCAGAAGAATCAGGATTCATATTATCTGATTTATTCCATCCCTTTCCCTTCTGTCAATGAACAAGTTTACTGTCCTGCTCGAAACGGAATGCATCATCGTGCTCCGTGCTGTGGCATTGCAGACAGAGGTAGGGATCAGGAGATTTGTTCAGCTTCGCCTCTTCAGGATTTACCGTGTGGGCCATACCCGGGCCATGGCAGGTTTCACAGCCGACGTTGTGCAGAGAGTCGGGGAGCGACAGGGCCAGGGCTGGTTGTTTGTCGAGAATGGAAACGCCGGTGACGTGGCAGGGAAGACATTTGGTGTTGAATTGCTCTTTTTTCCGGACCAGGGTTTCATAGGCATGGGCATGGCGCGTCACCTGCCAGCGTTTACCTATTTCCGCATGGCATTTCAGGCAGGCCTGGCTGCCCGCATAATCGCTCAGGGTCCCCTCGCTGCTCCCGCTTCGGCCGAAAGCATTAATTTTATCCCTGGTTGCCATAATGATTTTCTCCAGGGCGGGATCATCGGCAATAGTCGGCATTACCGCTAAAAAGGTATTATCAAAGGTGGAATTCTCTGCTGATTTGCTCAGGTGCCGCGCTGCGCTGATTTCCTTTTCAACGGTTTTCAGCCGGGCAACCAGGGTGTTATAGGATTGTAAAGTTGCCGGGGCGCCCTGATAGACAATTTGCGGATCTCCCTGGCTTTCCATCTTTTTTATCTGCCAGGTCAACCGGTCAACCTCCTGTCTCAGCAGGGTCGCATCGATGGTCGCATCGCTCCACCTGCCGTTTTTCCCCCAGCTGATACGCAACTCACCTATGTATTTCCCCTGCTTTTCCGTCTGGCAGATCAAGGTGTTATTGGTCAGGACAGGATTCTGATTAGTGGAATACATCCCCGCCTGCACAATGATATGGATACCGGGAAATTTCTGACTGATCTGTTGGTTTTCCAGGGGAGATAAACTCGACAACAGAATGACAAGATCGGCCTGTCTGCCTATTTCCCGCACGTAATCCGGCAGCAGATCCTGCCAGGGAAGGAGGAGGTAGCTCTCCCGCTCCTGCGGTTCATTTGCCGCGCCGCTGCCGGTGAGGCCGATGACGGCTATGCGCAGCCCTGTTTTTTTCTTGATGATAAAGGGAGGGAAGAGGAGCTGTCTGTTTTGCCGGTCGACGAGGTTGGCGCTGAGCCAGGTGAAATCTGCCTGTTTGGCGAGCTGCTTTAAAAAATCCACTCCTGCGGCCAGATCCATTCTGGAAACCCCCACCGCCTCATAGCCGAGAATATTATAGGCCTCCACGACACCCGCGGCATTAATTTTTGCCAGATCGCAATGGCGGCCTGGAGGAAGTTTGCTTTTGTCAAACAGCAGTGCCCCGGCGTCAAGAAACAGCCCGTGGTCCTCTTTGATATCAAGCTGCTGGAAAAGGGTTTTTCTTTTGGACAGCCCGCCCAGCTGCTTCGGCCTGCAGCCGCAAGGTACGGTTGCGCCATGCACATCATTACTGTAAAAAAGGATGATTTCTCCGGGGGCCGCCGGTGCGGCAAAGAGCGGCATGGGAAAGAAAAAGGGGAAAATTACCGAGAGCAGACGCAGGCAAATAGTCATGGTTTTCTCCTTCAGGTTATCTTCCCTCACCACTATCCATCGGATCTTGCAATGATTCTCAACCAAATAACCTAACTGCTGATTGAAATCAATCTCTTTCCGCTGATCATGGCTGGAATATGAACAAGACGAGGGGAAGGGCGGGTTGGAAACCAGGAGTTAGAAGTCAGGAGACAGGAGCCGGGAGACAGAAGTCAGGAGCGGACGGCCATGGCAGGACCTGGCAAACTGCATATCAGCAATTGCCGGGTCCCGCAAAATCTGCCTCCGCCAGGGCCGCCCAGAGAGCAGAGACGACGACGCCAGCGGCTTCCCTAGATTTTGAATTTGTGCACCAGGGTCTGCAGTCTGGTCGCCAGCCTGGACAGATCGGCTGCGGCCTGGCTCAACTGCTGCACCCCCTTGCCGCTGTCCTGGGCCACCTGGCTCACCCCCTGGATATTTGAAGAAACCTCCCGGATGCCCAGGGACAGCTCTTCCATGGCCTTGTCGATCTCGAGAATGCTGGTATTGGAATCAGCGATCTGTCCGGCGATCTGCGAGGTGATATTGCCCTGCTCCTGAATGGAGCCGGAAATCGCGGTGGAGGAATCATTCACCTCCTTGATGATGACCGCCACCTCGGTCATGGCCGTTACCGCCTCACCGATGCTTTTCTGCACCTCACGGATGCTGGTGGAGATATTCTCCGCGGCCCCGGCGCTCTGCAGGGCCAGTTCCTTCACCTCGTTGGCCACCACGGCAAATCCCTTGCCGGCCTCCCCGGCCCGGGCCGCCTCAATCGTGGCATTCAAGGCCAGCAGCTTGGTCTGTTCCGTGATTTCACCAATTGTCTTGGTAACCTCATCAATCTCCGCGGCCGACGTCACCAGATTCTTGATTGTCTCATTGGCCTTTTGGGCCTTCTGGTAGGCCGTGTCCGTGATGCGGGCCCCTTCCTCGGCCTTGCTGCTGATCTGGGCAATACCCTTATTCATGTTTTCGGTGGCCCGGGCAACCCCGGCCACATTGGCCGCCACCTGGCCGAAGGTGGCTGACACACTGCTGGCATTGACATTGATTTCTTCCGTGGCGCCGGCCACGGCATTTGCCTGCACACTGGTCTCTTCCGCTCCGGCGGCAAGTTCCGTGGTGACTGCCGTCATTTCATGGGAGGATGAGGACACCACATCCGCCGTTTCCCTGATCTCAGCAAGCAGCTCGCGCAGGTTGGCGATCATCCGGTTCAAAGAAATGCTGAGCGTGTCCTTGTCCGAGGCGACTTTCACCTCGTTTACCAGATCACCGTCAGCGATCTTTTCCGCCATGTCGACCTTTTCCTTGAGACTGTCGCGCAAACCGTTCAGGGCAAGGGCAATGGCCGCGACCTCATCGCCGGATTTTTTGGCGTGGGCCGTCCCCGCGGACTGCTGCACCTCAAGCCGCTCCCCGAGATCACCGAGGCCGATCTTGACGCAGAAAGCCGCGCATTTCTGCAGGGGCAGGGCGATGCGATTGCTGATTGTCCAAAAAAGGGCCAGGGCCACCGCGCCGATGGCGACAAAAACAAGGGACAATTTCATGAGCAGAACCCGCTGCTGCCGCCGCTGGGCCTCTTTTTTCTCCGCCAGGATTTTCTGGACATCATCCAGATAGACCCCGGTGCCGATCACCCAGTTCAGCGGTTTAAAAAGCCGGACAAAAGAGAGCTTGTCCTGCTGCCGGCTTGTGCCGTCCGCTTGCTGTTTCCCAAAGGAATAATCGACGAAACCCTCCCCGGCCGCCTTGCTGACATCAACCATGGCCTTGAAAAAATTCTCTTTGCCGCCAAGGGCGGTATTAAATTTCGGGTCATCCAGCACCTTGCCTTCAAGTTCGGGCTGCAGGGGATGCATCAGCATCTTCGGCAGCGGTTCGCCCGTATCGTTGATCCACAGATAGCCGGCTCCGTCGGCATAGCGGATTTTGCGGATATCTTCCTTGGTCTGGGCAACGGCATCGGCGACGGCATCATCCACATAGACGCCGGTGCCGAGAATCCAGCCCCATTCCTTGACCAGCCGGCAATAGGAAAGTTTCGGCTGGGCCCCTTCCTTGCCCGGTTTCGGCCACAGATAATCGACAAAGCCCGCGCCGGCGCTCCGGCAGACCTCCACCATGGCAACAAAGAGATTTTTATTCTGCCCGAGCGCGCAGTTATATTCCGGGGCATCGAGAATCTTGCCTTCCAGCTTTGGCTGCAGGGGATGGAGAATGGCCTTGGGCACGGGAAGCTGATCATCAATGATGAAAATGTAGCCGGTGCCGTGGTCATAGCGCAATTTACGGATTTCCTCTCTGGCGAAATTCTTCGCCTCGTCCACGGTGATCCTGCCGCCTGCGGCGTCCGTTAAAGCCTGCTGCACAATGGAGTCGGCCATATCAATGACGTTGACCAGCCTGGGGCCGTAAACCAGCTGGAGATGCTCCTTGTCCTGGGCGGCCCGCAGATTCTGGTCGGCGATCTGCCAGGCGATGTTCACGTAATCCTGCAGCCCACTTTTGATCCGGCTCATCTCCCGCTTTTCAAAATCCGCAATATCCCTGCGGCCATCGCTGCTGATCACGCTCACCAGGGTAAGCCAGATAGAAATTGCCGACAGACCGGCAACAGCCAGAAAGGTTACGATGAGCTTTGTGCGGATCCTTACATTCTGAAACATTATCCCACCCGGTCAAAGAGTTTATTTAGAAATGTGCAGTAAGTAACTTTTACTGTAGGGGAAACGGGGATTTGAAGTCAAACTGAAATTCGTCAGGGGAGAAACTTCGATAAGAAAAAAAGGAAAGAAAAAAAGGGTAAAAAAACCCGCGGTATCTTTACTGGCGCAGGCCGTGGGGATATGCCGTCACCCCCGCCAAAGCGGGGGCCAGCTCTTAAGTAAACGGCTCAACTTTCTGACTTGATCTATTTTGTCGAAATAACGATATTTTTGTGACATAGTCGCTGCTCTGATCTCCGTCATGGGAATTCAGGAGACAGGAGACAGAATTCAGAATGGTTGATTTTATTACGTTTTATT
>Ga0172380_10008223_pt1 | contig 11487 bp, 20 predicted proteins | sample Leawe162metaG_FD_119747 | JGI IMG/M metagenome (GOLD analysis project Ga0172380, IMG submission 119747) | Leachate microbial communities from a municipal landfill in Southern Ontario, Canada - Leachate well 162 metaG | ecosystem: Engineered > Solid waste > Landfill > Unclassified | place... | reverse complement strand
TTCCGGCTATTTTTCTCACGGCTGTGTCTGAGTTATCTCAGGGCCGGTCATCCTGCCGCAGGCGCGCCGCCAATTGCGCCAGCAGGGTGCCGGCCATCGGCCGCGTGGCCTCGTCCACGCCGTCCAGCGCCAGCATGGCCAGCATGAGGGCGTCGTTAGGGGGCAGGGTGATGGGCGGCGCACCACCCGCCACCAAGGCAGGTGCCGCCAGCAGGCGCAGTTGTGGGGCCAACGGAGACAGCGGAGTTGGCCGGGGCTGGGCCAATCGAATTGGGCGTGCTGTTGACCGGCCCTGAGATAACTCAGACACAGCCGTGAGAAAAATAGCCGGAAGAAGGCAAAAAAGGCCGGAAGAAAACGAGCGGCTGTGAAAACGACTTGCGTGGAGCGAAACAGGCGCGGGCCGGGACTTCCAGGCTCGCGCTCAGACCTGTTCCGCCGCCTCGGCCAGCTCCCCAGCCCCACCTTCCAGCGGCAACTCCCCCTGCCGATCCGCAAACTCCCGCTTGCGCATCAGCCTCACGATGCAATAGATCTGCATCGTGGTGATGCTGTACTCCGTGGCCAGCTCGGCAATGCGCGCAGGCGAGAACTTCCTCGACGTGGCCGAGTCGGTGCCGTACTTGCGCCAGATGTCCACGTCCCGGGCGCTGAGCTCAAACTCCATGTCCACGGGCACGTACATGTAGCTGCGTGCGTACAGGCGGCAGATGTCGTGCGCCACGGTGCGCATCACCTCGCGGGCCGTGGCCTCGTCTGGGCCCAGCTGGGCCACCAGCTCGCGGGCGCCCACTGAGATGAGGGAATCGACGAACTCATAGAGCTTGTCTTCACCTTTGCGGCCCTTGCGGCCTCCTTTGCGACCCATGTCACTCTCCTCGTTCTAGCCAGCGTTTCAGGGACTCGATCACCAGGTCTTCTTGGTGGGATGTCATCCACTCCAGGCGGGCGACGCCCGTCTGCCGCTCCCCGAAGGCGCAAAGCGAGGCCATCGTGCGGTGCTGCACACGGCCGGCGTCGGCCAGCTGCATCCACAGTGACCACATCTTGGCCGGGCGGCCTGTAAGGCCCTTGGACGCCTGCTTCTTGGGAACAGCTACCTTGGTACCCCGGCCGCCCCGGTTGGCCAGCACACAGGCCTGCAGGTGCGCCAAAAAGCGCTTGCGGCCGGTCACGTCCAGCAGGGCCGACGACCGGATGCCAGAGCACACCGTGGCCATGACATCGCGGTATTCGTCTTCCGACCACCGCAGAGTCTTCTTCGCAATGTGAATGGCCGCCAGGTCAGCCTGGCGGCCATCAAAGCGACGTTCTTGCGGCTTGGTCATGGACCGCATCCAGTGTTTGGAAGGGCCAGCGGCTGGGCAGATGCGCCCAGTCCATGCTCCAGGCGGGCCTTTGCCCCTTGGGTGTACCCGGCATCGGCGTCCATATCGCGCACGTTCCGTCCCACTGCTTTGTCTTTTGGCTTGACGGACTGAAGCTGTGGGTACTTCTTTCCGATGTAGGCCTCAATCAGCGCCTGGTCACCAGCCTGACCGGCAAACCGGCTGACCAAGCCCCTCACTGCGCAGACCCAAGCCACCGCAAAGCGATCGCCGCGTCCCGTCTTCGTGATGGGCTTGCAGCTGCTGGGCTGCTTCTTTACGTGCTCTGCCCGAGCGGCCGTGCATTGGCGCAGCAGCACGTCGAAGGCGTAAGACGCCACCTCTGCGGCGGGGCCGATGCCCACAAACACCACGTCACGCGTAGGGCGGAACCGCGTGCCGATGTAGCGTTGCCTTTGGTGCGAGAAGTGCTGGCAGCCAAACGCCTCACCCACCAGGTGTGCGAGCGCGTTTTCCCAGAGGTTGATGACCGTGCTGCGGGCGCGCGACGGGTGCTCGGCCACGCTGGCCAGCTCCACGTCGGCAGATTCCAGGGCATGCGCGGCCATCAGCGCTTGAGCCTGCCGCATGGCGGCTGCGGCCTCGTGCTCGTTCGCGCTCTTGGCCAGCGCCAAGCACTTGGCGATCTTCTGCAGGGCTTGCTCGCGGTTCATCGCGCCAGCTCCAGCATCGCGGCAAGCGCCTTGCGCGCCGACACCCCAATGACCTGGCCGATGGCCTGCTCGCGCAGCGCCAGGGCCCGGCGCATGCCGTCCAGGTTGGCCGGAAGCGTGGTGAACCGGCGCTGGCCGTCCTGATGCCAAGACACATCCAGGCCCAGCTGCGGCCGCCCATAGCGGCCACGGCGCCACCTGGGGCGAATGCCGGGAACAGTGCTCGTGTTGGTGCGCAGCACAATGCCCGCGCGTGGTGTGCGGCTGCTCATGTTTGTGCCTCTGTAAATTCGCGCAGCCGCTGGCTGTTCACAGCCGCGATTGCATTGGTCACATCGCGCACCAGGTGATGCAGCGGGTGTGGGTCTTCGGTGGGTTCGTCCTGCAACTGCTTCAGAAGCGGCAGCACCTGCTTCAGCTGGATGTGCAGAAGATCGCGCTGGCCACGTACTTGCGTCAGCAACGCCTGGGCCTGGGCAAGTTTGTCGGCGCTCATGACGGCATCCCCTGTGGGGGCAAGCCGGCCAGAGCGCGGCACGCATCCGTCATGGTTCCAAGTGCGGCCAGGTTTTCCGCGATCTGCTGGAACGACACACTTTGGTCGCGCAGGCCTTTGGCCAGCATCGCGGCATTGGCAGACATCATCTCCAGCGCTGCGACAAACGCCCGCAGCTGTTCCGGCGTCATGGTGGGGTGCATGATGGCCATCACCAAGCCGCCATTTCTGACCGCCGAATGCGCGTCTCAAACACCACGCCAAGGCTGTCCTTGGGCCGGGTCAGCCGGGCACTGCGGTGCAGCCATTCCAGCAGGACGCGGTCCTTCTCGTCCCTGCCCTGAGCCGCTGCGATGTCGGGCACGAAAGCAAAGCGCTCATGGCGCCGGGCGCCGTCCGTCCAGCTGGCCTGCGTGCACACCACCACGCGCAGGCCGATGGCTGGCCCCTTGGCCACGGCCGTGTTGGACACAGGGATCACCGGGCCAAAGTCAAGCAGCCCATTGGCGTCGACGCTGGCCCATTCCTCTTCCTGCGCGTGGGCCGTCCACCTGGTGGTGAATTGGTTTTCGTCGGCTGCCTTCTCCACGCGCGAAAGCGACGCGCCAAACAGCTTTTCGCCCATGCGCTCGGCGGCCATATTCGCGCTGCTGGTGCTGCTTGCGCGGCAACCGCGCACGGTGTTTGTGGTGTAGGCGCTGCCGCTGGCCTGCACGAAGAATTCCTGCTTGTTGGTCACGATGGCTCCTCGGTTGAAAGGTGCCGGTGTTGCGTACACCGGCGGAAACGGCCTGCGCCGAAGGGTGGAAGGGGCCACCCATGAGGCCCGATGCGCTGATGCATACGCAGCGGGCCGTCTCACAGACTGCGGGGGTTACTTTTTGGTGGGTCCACTCCCCGCATACAACCCGCCAGGCTGACGCGCCCCACAGCGCCTGGCTCGCGTGCGATGTCAATGTCTTGTCAGGCCGGCTCTTCCACCGCAGCGCCCTTCAGCAGCGCGGTGACGAGCTTGTCCACGTCCTTGTCCACGGCGCGCACCACCACGCGGTCGCCCGCTTCTTCAACCGTGCAGCCAATCGACTTGAGCTGCTGCACCGTGAGTTGTTCAAGCCCACCCTTGAGCGGTTTCTTGGTGGTCTTGATGAGCTGTTCAGCCAGTTCGGGCATGCGCTTTTCAATGAGCTGCACCACCTTGTCTTGGTCTTCCCAAGAAATGGTTCCTTCGCCCTTGGCATAACCCACCTTCACGCCGTGCAAAACCACGGTCTTGGGTTTCACAAACAGCTCGGGCGCCTGCTCAATCAGGCCCTTCAGATCAGATTCCAACTCGTGCAAACGCTGCACCTGGCGGCGCACGCGCGGGAGATGATCTTTCTTCAGCGCATCCAGGCCTTCTTGCCAGGCGGCAACAATTTCAGCCATCTTGGTGCGAGCCTCTGAATAAATCTTGGTGCTCGCTTCAATCTCTTTCATCGTGGCCATATGGGCTCCGGTGGTGGTAAACAAAATGAGTGGGGTTCAAGTCATGTTTTTGCCTACCGCGCCAATGCGGTGCGGGCCGCCGCATACGACGCGAATCCAGCCTGTGCAGCCGCAACGTCGAGCGCCTTGGCATGCTGCAAGGCTTGCGAACGGCCGATGTGCTTGGCCAGCCGCTTGATGCCATCCAAGGTAGTTGGCTTGATCGAATCAGTGACCGGCGGCGTCCACCAGTCTGGGCAAGCGAAGCGCGAGGTAAAGAAGATGACCTCGACCTCTTCGGATTCGATATCCACCGCGTCGGGCCACCATTTCAGGAGCGGTTCTCCTTTGGGCAGGTAAACCATGACGACGGCGTGTTCGGCGCTCAGGCTTGCATCGTTCGGGTTGCACGAGTAGCCAGTGCACCAGTACGGGCCTGGCGGCGGGAACGCCACGGGTCGGTAGTCGATCGGGTCCGTCTTGAATCTGTGTCGCTCGTACATGACTTCCTCTGGCTTGTTAAGCGCCCAGGTTGGGCGCGGGATGTGTTCAGCCCTGGCTCAGCAGCAACTGACCCAGCAGCACAGGCAGGGCCACCTTGCGCATGCGGCTCAAATTGCGCAGGCTGTGAAAGGCGCGGTTCTCCAAGAACTTGCACGTCTCCTCCAGCTCTTCGGGCGTCACCGGCATGAAGTAGCCGCTGGCCGGCTTGCCGCAGATCGCAATGCCGTCCTCGCGCGCCTTGCTGACCAGCTTGCGCAGCTGGCGCGGCGGTATCTGCAGCTCCTCGGCCAGGCGCTTGGCGGAAATGCCGGTGTCACGGCCCTGGTGGCGGCTCAGTGCGTTCAGCAGCGCGGTGGTGGTAGTCATGCGTCGGCTCCGGTGGGGGTGTCTGCGGCAGGCAGCCCAGCGGCCTCGCGGGCTTTCAGGGCGGCGTCAATGCGCGCCTTGATCTCGCGGGCGCCTCGGCTCGGGCCCGTGTAGGGCGCATACCCAGGTGCCACCGGCGGCGGCATGGCACCAGGCGCAGCGCCCAGGTCGCCGGCCACGGTGGACAGGTCGCGTGGCCCAGTGCTGTGGCCGCTCAAGCGGCGTGCCCTGCGGTCTGCTTCTGCCTCGGCTTCGCTGCGCGCCTCGGCCTTGTCGGCCAGGCTGCTCAGCACCTCGTACAAAAGGCCGTGCCCGGTCAGCGGCAGCGTCAGCGTGCCCTTGTCGCGCTTGGCCAGCACGGTCTCCATGCCGGCCCGCCACACGTCCAGGCTCACGGGCCAGTCGCGCCCCTTGCGCTGCACGGCACCGCGCTCGATGTCGGGCATCAGCTCTGCCACCAGCCCCACCATGCGTGCAATGCCCAGGCGCCGCTTTGGCGGCCTGAACAGGGCGATGTAGCGCAGCAGCAGCGCGCCCATCAGCACATGCCGCTCAAAGAACTGCGCCACCAGGCGCGCATCGGCCTCGCGGCCTAGCAGTGCTTCCAGGCTCTCTTCGGCGTGGCAGGCGGGGCACGTCACGCGCATGGCCGCTCCGCAAACTGGGCCAGCGGTGCGTGCAAAACGCAGCGGGGCACGCCGGCCGAAAACACCATGCCACTCACCCGCGCCAGCACCACGCCATTGGCCGCAGCAATCTGCTCCAGCCGTGTGGCCACCAGCTCAGGGCACACGCCCAGCTGGCCGGCCAGTTCGGACACCCCCACATGCTCACCGGCCCGTCCGTCCAGGCGCAGTAGGATCAGCGCGTCCAGCGCCCAGCTCATGGTTGCCCCGCGCACATGGCGGCCAGGGCCCACACCGACGCAGGCACGCCATGCGGCACGCCTCGTGGCGCCTGCTGCAGCGGCCGCTCAGACTTGCCCGCCACCCTGCGATCTGTGCTGTCGCGGTAGTCTGGCGGCGGCACGGCTTCAGCAGGCACCGGTGCGGCACCAATCTGGGCCAGCTCACCATGCGGCACCAGCGCACCCACGCGCCACACACCGTGGCAGGTGACGCCGTCATACCGCAGGTAGCCATGCCTGCGCATGGCAGACAGGCGCTCTGTGATCGTGGCAGTGCGCAGCTCCGGGGCCACAGCGCGCACCGCACGCGTGCGCAAGCCGGCATCACCCGCATCACGCACGGCCCGCCAGATGTCGCGTGTGGACTGCAGCATCGGCCTCATGGGCGCACCCGTACAGGCAAGCAAGCCTGCGCATCGGCCGCAGCCTGGTGCGCAGCAGTCCAGCCGGCCTCTGCCGTGGCAAGCATGTCGGCCTGGCCCTGGCGCAGGCCTTGCCCATAGGCACGCTGCAAGGCCACATCGCGCCGCGCATCGGCCAGCGCCTGCTCTTGCTCGGCACGCTGGTCCCAGTAGCCGGCCAGGGCCATCACACCTATCAGGGCGGCAATGGCCACCAAGGGCCACGCCACGGCCCGTGCGCGATCACCGGCAGTGCGGCAGTGCACCACCCCCACCTCACGAAATTGCAGCCTGGATTCCATCGTGTGGCCCCCTTACGCTGCCTCGACCACTTCGCGGGTGATCAGCGGTATGCCCTGCAACGCCGCTTCGTTAAGGCACGCGGTCACCAGGTTGTTCACCGCCAGCGGATACACCATGCTCACGGCGCTGTTTCGCACGCCCTGGCGCAGCACCGTCAAGCGGGCGCGAATGGCGTCCACCGCTTCGTCGTCCATCAGCGTGGCCAGCTCGCGCCCGGCCAGGCGGGTGCGGAACGTCAGGTAGCCCTTGAGCTCATGGTCCAGCGGCTGCAGGCGCACGATTTCCACACGCTGCACCACTTCACGCACGTCGTGCTTCTTGTCGCTCAGCGTGTCCAGCAGCTCGGGCTGCCCCAGCAGCAGGATGCCGATCATGGGCTTGCGGCCGTTGAGCCGCATGCGTTCATGCAGCCGCTTCAGGTGCTTGAGTGTGGCCACCGGCAGCGCGTGCGATTCCTCAATCAGCAGCAGGTGCGAATTGCCAGCCGTGGCGCTGCCAGCGAGCAGCGTTTCAGCCTGGCGCGTGCGCTTCTCACTGGTCTGCGCCACGCTGGCCTTCGGTGCCAGCGTCATGATGATGGCGGTCAGGATGTCTCCCGCCTTCAGCACCTTGCCCCGGCTGTCGTTCTCTTCCATGCCCAGCACGCTGGGCTCAATCACTACCGTGGGCTTGCGGTCGGTGGCAATGCGCTCCTTCAGGTCGGCCAGCAGCGTGGTCTTGCCAGCGCCGCTTTCGCCCACCACCGCCACAAAGCGCCCGCCCGTGGCAGCCTGCCAGCAGGCCTCGCGCACAAAGCGGATCTCACCGTTGGTGTACATCTCTTCGCTGGCGGTCACCTCGCCGTCGAAGGGGTTGGTGAACAGGCTGAAGGCTTTGCGGGCTTCAGCGGTCATGGTTTGTTTGGCCAGCAGCATGTCTGTGGGCTCCTTGTTGTCATCGGGTTGATTGGCTCCATCGCGCGGCCGGCCATACACGTCAGACCGGCTCTTGGCGAGGGAAATACGTTGATAGGCGTGCCACAGCGTGGCCAGCTGATGTGGGCTGGCACCACGCTCGGCCAGCATCGTTTCCACCGCCTTGCGCACCTCCGCTGCATCAAAGCCGCTGGGCCAGCGGTTCTCGGCCGCGATCCGGAACATGGCTGCGCGGCTCACGCCACTGGCGCACTGCAAGTCGGTGAAGCTCGCGCCCAGCTCTGCGGCCACAGACCCCAGGTTGATGCGCACGCCTTCGGGCGGGGCGGCCATGTCGATATTGGGTTTCCTGCGCACGGTCATTTCGTGCCCCCCACCGCACGCAGGCCAGTGGGCGCGGCGGGCGAAGCCTGCACGGGTGCCGCAAACTGCACCACCAGGCCGTCGACCTGGTCATCAGGCACGCCTTGCTTTCCAAAGCGCTCGCTCAGCCAGGCATACACGTGCGGGCCAAAACGCTCGGCCTGGCCGATGCGCACCAGCGCCTCGCGTATGCGCTTGGTGGCGGCCACTGCAGACACCCGGGGCGCTTCCACCTGCCGCCCTGGCACGTCAAGCGGCGTGCCGCGCTTGGGCATAAAGGCCGGCAGCTTGGCCTCTGCAGCGCGCTTGAACGGGTCCACGCGGCCACCAAAGGCCAGCGCGCCCTTCTCTTGCGCCTTGGCGGCTTCCTCGGGCGTGGTGCCGCCAAAGGCGCGCTGCATCACGTCGTCGCGGTTCTTGTCCAGCAGGCCGCGCGGCGCAGCACGTAGTTCGACACCTTTGATCGGCGCGTCCTGCGCCACGTTCATGTCGTCACGCTCGACTGGATGGACCGTTACCCACATCAACTCGCCAGATTCGGGGTCGGCGTATTCCACCTCTACGGCCGGTGCCATCAAGCCATTCACAACCACGTTGATCCACTGCCCGGCCATGATCCCTGGCACATAGCGCAGCCGGTAGTCACGCGGGCCGTGCCCGCGCACCGAATACTCGATCGTCAGGTTGTTGCTGACCCTGCGCTTCTCCGGGTGCGATGTGGGCAGGGTGCGCATCAGGTCAATGGCCGGGGCCAGACGCAGTTGCTCAGCGGTGATGGTCAGCCATGCGTTGTGTCGTGTGCGCGAATAGCGGCTGTGGATAGAGGTCGCGCCAAAGTAGTTAGCCCAGGTCAGGCCCTTGTTGTTCAGGTCTTCCAGGCCTGCCACGCGCGCAAAGCGCAGGCCACTTTCAAAATTCACCTCAATGAGGTGGTTGGCCTTCTCTGCGCTGCCGTTGGCGCGGCTGTTGTGGCGTTCGTGGATGGTGTAGCGCACGTCAAGCCGGTCCAGCATGTTCAGCACCGGCGCGCTTGTGTTGGCACTGCCCATGTCCATTTCCACCAGGAAAGGCACGCCGTGCACAGGGTGGCCGTCCTTAGGTGCAAAACACCAGATCAAAAAGTCCGCCAGGTGCGCGCTGCACTCGCTGCCCAAGTAGTAGCGCGTCAAGATCTCGTGCGTGTAGTGGTCGGCCATCGCATAGCGAATCAGCCGCTCTTCCTGGATGCGCGACAGATTGCGCGGCTTGTTCTTGTAGAACTTCTTCTCGTCCATCACCTGCAGCCCGGTGGCGTTGCTCAGGTAATAGGCCACGCAGACGCTGGCATCGACTTGCCAAACGTGGTTGGGGTGCAGGCTGCGGTGTTCGATAGTCGGAGTCGGCCGCGTCATCTGGCTGGGGTGCAGACCGCGCTCAGTCAAGATCGTGGCAATGCGCCCGGCCGACAAGTCGGTGGCGATCACGCCGTTGTCGCGCAGCATCTGCACGGCGTTTTCAAAGGTCATGATGCGGTGCCCGTTGCGGCGAAAGCTGGCCAGCAGCGCGGCGCTGATGTCGCGCAGTTCGTCGTCGGTAATGGCGCGCTCGCCTGCGTCGCAGCGGCGCTTGCGCTGGCTGGCCAGCGGGCCTTGGCGCGGCCGCACGTGTTGCGCCAGCCAGCGGTAAACGGTGGTCTCTTTCACGCCCAGGTCGGCGGCGGCCCGGGCCACTATGGGCGCCTTGCTGCCGTGCGCGGCCTGGGCCAGTTGAACCTGCACCTGGTGCAGATGCAAGGCAATCTGGGCATTCATGGCGGGTGCTGCGGTGGCCATTGCGTGCGTCCTGGCGGGTCAGCGGGCGGGCTTGGTCTTCTTGCCATTGGAGGCAGCCGCGTCCGTGGCATCGGGCTCAGGCGGGAAAGCGTTCATCCACTCCGGCCGCACGTTCAAGCCCTCGGCCAGGCTCACGTCGATGTGTTGGTCTTCAATCAGGTCGGCCAGGTGCGCCACCAGGTACTGCACTGCCTGCGTGGCGCGCTGGCGCAGCGGGGCGCTGCTGCCGGCGCAAATGTTGCTTACCACCTGCGCCAGGCGTATCAGGTCCACCTCAGCCGCGTTGGTGGCGCTGGCCAGTTCCTTCAGTTGCGCCTCGGTGGGCTCGGCCAGGCGGAATTCAGCCTCGGTGGTGAGCTTGTCGATCTTCTTGTTCTTGTCTTCCAGCAGGCGGTCCTTGGCGGCCACGTCGTCACGCGTCTTGCGCAGCGCAGCACGCAGCTCACGGGAGGTCATGGCTTCGATCTGGTCCAGCGTCTTGCCGGCTACGGTTCCGCCGTCAGCAAGACCCTCAATCGCCTCGTCGGTCTCGCCAAGCAACTCGATCAGCTTGCTGTGGCTCAGCCCAAGAAGCGTCGGCGCCGACGCTTTTGCGATCACGTTGGGTGACATGAACTTCAGCGCTGACTGCATGGCACGCTGCGCCAGGCGCTTATCAATTCCGAGCTGGCCGAGAAGACTCAAAAACTCGCCGACCGGCTCGTTCTCTTTCATCACGATCAGCCGCTTGCCTGCCTCGCAAAACGCCTCACCGCTCTTCGCCATGAAGAACCGGGCCTCAGCCAGCAGCCGGCTACGGTCATAGGGCATCCCGTCGTCATAGTGCAAGGCCACCTCGGCACTGTGCTGCTCCAGTTCATTGGCCTTCTCGGCATTGGCCTGTGCCGTCTGCAGCACTTGCGCCGGTACTTCCACTTGGCCCGTTCTCGGGGCGTTCTTGCGTCCTGCTGTCATGAGAGGTCAGCCTTCAGAAAGGGTGTTCTTGGGTTGGGGGCTTGAAAAGCGCTGCAGGCCGTGGGCCGCGTCGGCGCGCGAGGTGCCCGCGCCATAGCGCTGGCGCACCTCGTCCATTCGCTGGGCGGCGCGGTCCAGCGCCACCATGTGCCGCACGGCGATCTGCACCACCTGCGGGGCCAGGCGCCAGCGCCCGGTTTCGGGCACCTGTTCGGCGTAGCCGGCTTCCACCAGGTTGGCCATGTCGCGCGTCACCATGCTGGCGCTGCAGCCCTGCTCGCGGGCGATGTCGGCCGGGGCCATGCCTGTGATCTCGTGCCCGGCCAGCAGCAGGGTCAGCTTCAAGATGCGCAACTGCGCTTCGTTGCTATAGGGCGTGCTCATTGCTGGGCACCCGAGCCCTGCTTGCCTGTTGCGTGCAGCTGGCCATTGCGCAGGCCCAGCATGCCGCCAGCCACCAGGGCGTCCCATTCGTCGCTGTGGCCCAAGTCCAGCTCCACGTACAGCGCCTGCATGAAGCGCGCGCCCAGCCCGGGCTCCACCATGTCCAGCGCGTGGGCCAGGTCACCGGCCACATCCACGCGGTGGTCGTTCAGGCGGCCGGCGTCCAACTTGCCGGTGGCGGCCTCATCGGCCGGCGTGTGCTCCAAAAAAGTGTCCGCCCGTTGCTCTGCCCGCTGCACGGCCAGGCGCAGCTCGGTGTGGGCCTGCGTCAGGGGCGTCATGCCGGCACCTGCTGCAGCGTGTGTTCTTGGCTCTGCGCGGGCCAGCGGTGCGTGTAGGGCAAGGTGCCTGCGGCCTGCTTGCGGGCCACGTGCTGCTGCGCCGCCACCAGGCGGCCATGCCAGCGAGGCGACACCAGCAGCTGGGTGCGGTCGGGTTGGGCGTAGTGCGCACCGCTGGGGCCACAGCCGGTTTGCAGCAGGCAGGCGTCGCGGTCGGCGCCGCGCTCGCTCACATCAC
>Ga0172380_10008222_pt1 | contig 11487 bp, 18 predicted proteins | sample Leawe162metaG_FD_119747 | JGI IMG/M metagenome (GOLD analysis project Ga0172380, IMG submission 119747) | Leachate microbial communities from a municipal landfill in Southern Ontario, Canada - Leachate well 162 metaG | ecosystem: Engineered > Solid waste > Landfill > Unclassified | place... | reverse complement strand
GAGCAGGCTTCGAGACGTTTCTTTGGGAAAACAGCCAAAGACATCACTATTTTAGAATCTGCGATTCTCGCATCACTTCCAAAGTCACCTACCGCCTTTAACCCATATACCAATCGTGATAGATTAATGGGGTATGTGTATTATATGGAAAAAAAGGAGTCTGGGTCGGATGAAGAAAAACACATCGACGCTACGAGCGCTCCACAATCATTTGAGCTTTTCCGGAAATCCTTTTCGGAAATTGTCTGGAAATCTGACGGCGGGTCTATCGAGGCATGCGGTCTCGGTGCTTTTCAGCTCAAGTCACCGTACAAAAAAGATTCTGATAACTGTGAAAAAGTTTCCAAATCAGAACTGATGGAATTCCTCAATAGTCTCCAAATCAAGACACCAGCAAATGAGGCGGGTGTCGTGACAACGCTAGAATACCAAGCATGACGCAAAGACCGTGTCCTCATGCGAATGCTGGAAGACGGATATATCAGCGATACCGAGTATGGAGCTGCAGTATCAGAGGGGATAGGGTTTATCTTTCAAGACCCCAAAGAATCTATCCGATATGCGCATTTCGTCTTCTATGTTCGTGAATATCTCGTGAATATATTTGGTGAAGAAATTTTTGAGCAAGGAGGACTTAAAATATATACAACACTTGACCCAAAACTCCAAGACAAAGCTCAGGAAATCATCGATTCATATGCCAAAACAACGTTTGCGAATTATGGTATCAATAATGGAGCTCTGGTCTCCCTCGATACTGTCACACGTGATATCGTCGCGATGGTTGGGAGCCAGGACTATTCCAACAAGGATATCGATGGAGAGGTCAATATCATCACATCTCTCAAACAACCAGGGTCGAGTATGAAGCCTCTGATTTATGCACGGGCATTTGAAAAAAATAATCTCAGTACGGATACGCCGATTTTTGATGTGGAGCAAGATTTCTGAAATTATAAACCGAAGAATTTTGACGGAAAATTCCTCTGACCGATGACACTTCGTACCGCTCTGGATGCTTCTCGTAATATTCCTGCTATAAAGATGTGGTTTATGGCGACGAAAGGTAATGATAAAACGAGCGTCCAACAGGAATATGACCTTGTAGAATATCTCCAAAATATGGGACTGACGACTATCCTCAAGCAACCAGAAAATAATCTCTATGGCCCACCTATTGCTCTCGGGTCTGCTGAGGTCCGTCCACTTGATTTTTCTGCAGTGTATGCAGCATTTGCGAACAATGGACAATATCTTCCCCCAAATCCTATCCTCAAAATCGTCGACAGCAAAGGCAATGAGATTCCTCTAGAAAGACCGCAACCAAAAGAAGTCATCAAACCAGCTGCTGCCTATATGATTACGCATATTCTCTCTGATAGCGAAGCTCGCCCAGCGGGATGGAATACTTTTCTCGCCCTCGCTGATAAAAGAAGAGTCGCCGTCAAAACAGGTACATCCAGCAAAAAAGTCGGAGAAAATACTCTTCCAAGAGATCTCTGGACAATAGGATATACTCCTCAATATACCACCGTTGTATGGACATGAAATACGGACTGAAAAGCAGCGTCCGCACGAGCAAGTGGCATGGAATCGAGTGCTCTTATCTGGAAAAAATTTATGGAGTTTGAACACGCTGGTCTTCCAAAGGTCGACTTTGTCCGACCAGATGATGTCTCAGGAAATGATAAATTCCTCTATATAGATGGTCAAAAACCAGAAATTCTCGGTTCTTTTTCTCCCGAGAAAATCCAGGTCGATGTCCTCTGTAATGGAAAGGTGAATGAGAAAACTCCCAAAGAATCCATTCGTGATGCAGTCGTCCTGAACACCGCATTTCCTATCGAGGATACTTATCCTGGATGGCGCGTACCAGTCGATGCGTGGTTGGGGAGTGATGCATGACGCAGCTATTTGGTCGATAAGCTCGGAGTCACGGAAAATATGCTCACTGTCGTGGCCCCTCCTGAGAGCATCTGCGATCGTCCGAGTGAGAGTGTTCCTCAATTCACCTCAAATCTCTCCGATGGTCTCGAACTCTTTTCAGGTATGTACCCTCTTGAGATAGAATTTAAATCCGAGCATCCGATGAAAGAGGTTCGGATATCGATTAACGATGTTTTTTATCGTTCAGTGAACCTCAATGATGCTAAAGAAGGTAAGGCAAAAGCTGAATTCGGTGTCAGTATCAATGACGGTATCGATCAAACTGTGACACTGAGCCTCGTGGATACGTATGGATTCAGTAGTTCTCGTAACTATCGAGTTAAGATTCTCGACCAAGATATCACTCCTCCCGTTATTATCACTGAAAATCCGCAAGATATAACGGTAGCAGCTGGTGCACTTTTGACACTCTCTGGGACTATCCAAGATACGAGCGCTATTACCAAGATACAGATATTTGTGGATGGTATCATCTATGGTACGCTTCAGGATGTCAAAAAATATTCTTTTTCTCTTCAGAGCCCCTCCGAAATCGACATCGGTACCCATAGTGTCAAAATTCAGGTAACAGACTTTCAGAAAAATGTCACAACGCGTACCCACACGATAACTGTCAAGGGGTAGGAAAAAAAACTTGCAAGATAAAAAAAATCCATACAATACAGGCATTCTTTTCTTATATTTTTTTATGATAGCAGTTATTGAAACAGGCGGAAAGCAATACATCGTTAAAAAAGGTGACGTGTTTATCGTGGATCGTCTCGACGAAACACTTGACAGTCATACATTTACCCCCCTTCTTGTCTCCGATGGAACTGAGACGAAGGTTTGAGCACCCCTTGTGGACGGAATTAAGGTAGTATGTGATGTCCTGGAGCATGTTCGTGCTGATAAGGTTAGAGTCTTTAAAATGAAATCAAAAAAACATTACCACCGCACACGTGGCTTCCGTGCTTGTCAGACACAACTCAAAGTTGTTTCTATTAGCGCGTAGTTTGTTTCTTAAAATACCATTTGTTTTCTCGTATTCTCAATCATATTTCTTCTCGTGGACGCAAGGTCAGGAGGGTCCGTATGAAGAGGCTGAAGGTGTCCAATACCTTCTTTATCGTTGTGTTAATAGGTATTTTACCGGTATACCCAGTTTTTGGTAGTGTACTCTATAATATCTCTGGAGGTATACAGAATTTTCCTATCGACCAGTCTACGATTTTGACTGACGATTATGATAAGGAGGATGCGGCTTTTATATCAGCGGATATTCCTCTCGATACAAGTCATGAATGGTCGAATCGGACAGAAATTATTACTTATACTGTACAAGAAGGGGATACTATCTCTCAACTCTCTCGTGATTTTCGTCTTACCAGTGCGACGATTCGTTGGGTCAATAATCTCTCTACAAATGTACTTCGTATAGGACAAAAACTGCTTGTTCCACCAGGGGATGGGTATGTCTATACTGTCAAATCTGGCGATAGTCTCCCTATCATTGCCAAAAAATACTCCATAGCCTCAGAGGAGATATCGAAAAATAATCCCCATATCACGGAAATACTCCAGCCAGGGAATGTACTCTATTTGCCTGGATTGAAACCACCCGTCACTGTTCCATCAGTTGGCACATGAGAAAGAGTTACGCCATATACCCTCAAGCTTTTGGCTCCAAAATGACGCTGATTTGTCTCAGGGCATTGTACCTATTTCGTCGCAAAATACTGGAATGTGAATTGGCGATGAAATGCAAAAGATTGGTTTAAGAATGCCCAAAAAGCAGGATATAAAACGGGAAAAGTAGCCCAGCCTGGGTCCATCGTAGTGTGGTATGGTCCTGGATACAACTTATCGTATGGTCATGTAGCTATCGTGATGAGCGTCAATCGTGATGGTGGTACTATGGTCGTAAAAGATATGAATTATACTGGACTCTGGAGAATAACGACCCGAACGGAAAAACTCAATAACAAGTATATTGTTGGTTTTATTTATGATGAAAAAATTTAATCCTCTTATGCGTCCAAAATTTGCTACTCGTCTTCGCAGAAGACAACGAACTCGCCAAAGAACTCTGAACTTGATAACGCTTTTTCTGATCGTTATTATGCCCGTATATCCTGCTTTTGGTAACTACATTCAGGACTACACGGGAGCTATAGTACGAGGGAATTATGACGAGAGTACTATTCTTGCAACGTATGATGGTAATACTGGGACTGAGATTATATCGGGTATACTGGATGCTACGCAGGAATATGATACAGATTTCGTTGCCTCTGATGATCCAAGTATTGACGAATTTCCCGATGAAGTGACTTCCAAAGTATCTCCATCGTCTGGACCAAAAGAAGATCCAAAGCGAATACTCTATCCGATCCATACTGTGACGCCAAAACAAACACTTGAAGCAATTGCAAAACAGTATAATGTTTCTCTCGAAGCGCTCCTTGCTGCAAATCTTGGATTAACTCCTGATCTCAAAATAGATCAGAAAATTCGTATTCCTACAATCAAATGAGTAGAGTATGTTGTCAAAAAGGGTGATACGCTTTCGGTGATTGCCCAGAAATACGGCGTTGAAAACCTATCTCATATTCTCATAGCCAATGACCTTTCAAATGCCTCTAAGCTTCGTATCGGTCAAAAACTCCTCCTCCCAAATCCTAAAAAAGATCCAAATCCTAAAAAACCTGATGCGAAACCAGTCGTCACAAAGACCACCCCACCAAAAGCCAATGCTCCAGTAAAAAAACCAGAAGTCCAGGCTGCCAAGACGGTGAATAACACTCTCAAGACCATTACATACGGTTCTTATTCCCTGAATTTAAAAGTAGACAAGGGATGTCGAAACTTTGCATGGGGAAACTGTACGTGTTTTGTGGCAAAATATAAAAATGTGACGTGGCGATGAAATGCAAAGCAATGGCTCAAAAATGCTCAAAAAGCTGGCGTTCCGACTGGAAAAGACCCAAAACCAGGTGCCATCATAGTCTATGACGGATATGGATATCCTCCAGCCTATGGTCACGTCGGTATCGTGATGGAAGTTGACGAGGATTTTATCATCATAAAAGATATGAATTATAGCGGTCTGAACCAGATTACGACTCGTCGAGAGGAATACAAAAATAATCCTGCCATCAAGGGGTATATCTATGTAGATTAATCTCCATTTTTCTACTCCACAATATTTTCGTCTTTTACAAGTAGATAGCTGCATAGTTCCTTTCTGTTATTGATAAAAATCTATACAATGCGGGCAGTAACATAGACTGTGCTTCTTTTTAAAAAAATTATTACCTGGTCCTTGATTTTGCTCCTGGTTTCCCAGGAGGTTTTTCGTATACCGTACTCACTTTCTACGGCAGAAGCAGTAGAAATAGAAAACCATGAAAATCTCGTCTCACTTCTTGTCGAAGAAAATCTCCTGGGGAAGATGCGAGGTGATATAGAAAAATATGCCCTGAGAATCCAGTCTGTCCTCCCTCACACTCGGACGGTTATTCTGACATTTTCAGGAAAGACACATCCCTTATTGATAGCCTCCGCCAATGAACGACTCTATTATTCTGGTCTTCCGGATCATGGTACAAAAACACAGAAATTGGTCGGTACCATTCTGATCGGCAATATCCCACTTCCAACGGTCCACAAGGATGCATCAGATTTTCTCTCGATATATCCGTATATTGATTTCGACGAGCCAAACTTTGTCTGGAATTGGGAGAAAAATATGTATGAGTATCTGAGTGTAGAGAGAAAAAGTATTCAACCAGAGTTGTGGCACTCTGTGATCGCACCTCATACAGGCGACCTGGATCAGGACAAAAAAAAGATTCAGGATTTTTTTGCCCGTGTCTATCAATACGATGCAAAACAGGGAGAGTATGCTGATGTTGGAGAGGCCCCACAGGCTCTGTATGTCGATAGCGTGCGAGACTCCGAAGCCACTTCACCAGGATCGTTTGCGACCTATGAAAATATCTTTGTTCCCCATCAAGAGGATTTTTCATATAATCGGTATACAAAAGAATTTGCGCAGTATCTCTACGCAAATTATATCAACCTCATGAAGGAAAGAGGAGCCGCTCTTGTTCCCCCATTTTCGGCATGGAAGGCGAGTGAGCAGAGCGCACCTTCCTTCCTCACCACTGCTTCCGATATCTCGACCCGTATATTTTCACAAGAACTCATACCGAGCTTTATAAAAACCCTGAATGAAAAATATATCGGTGATATCTCACGTTGGGTGCACCAGTCGGGGAGATATTATGATGGATATTCCAAGGTGCGTGTTGATACCATGCCTGAACTCATACAGCGACGAGATACACTCTCTACTCAGATGCTCCAACAGGTCAATACCACTTTTGAAAATATCGTGAATGACTATATCGAGCGCGCTATGTCGGTCGATATTCCTGTACTGGTCAGTCGTCGTCAATCCGCTGGATGATTTTGATTTACCTACACCAACTATTTCTCTGGACAGCAGGCGAGTACTATTTCTGAGGCAACACAGTGTTCTCTCCTGCGATGATCGAGTTTTTGATGAATCAATACAACGGCCGAAATGAATCATGGATACCATATTCAGTGAGCACAGGAGGATATCAAACTGATAGAAAAAGATACAAATGCTGGCATAAAATGCACCAACCAAACCAATTCCTATTGGGGTGGTAATAGCGCCCTCAATCTCGCATTTACGTCTGTTGGTTCTCCGACCCTTAAGGCTCATTGGTATGATGATTTTTCTCAACCTATTTATGACCCTGCGGGAGGAAAACGTGTCAATGGTGCAGCTTCTCCCTTTGATTGCCTGAAGACAGATCTCATCCTCGAACCATACTCCTATCGCCTATCGATACTCTGAGGAGCAAAGATTTTTGAGTGGCCACAAGAAACATCCGGAAAGAGATATTCTTGTGCGACGGATTTTCAGAGTAAAACACCATATTTTAATCTCAACCCCACTCCCGAGGGACAAGAAAACATTTTTCAAACTCTTCTAAATTGTTCAGGATCTGGGAATACGACACTTCTCTGACGAGATGGGAAAGTATCTGCCACATGTACGTCTTCATGACCAGGAGGCACCTATCGGCTCGTTTCTTCTCTCGTAAAACATACTTCTCCGGATGCTGAGACGTACGGACGTCAGCTCACGTCGCTTGCAACGCCCAATCTCCCTGTCGATGAGGATCGATATGTCCTCTATGTCGACCGTAGTCTTCAAGAAAAGCGCTTTACGTACCCAAATGTTTTTGATATTTCTGTCCCAATCGATGCGACGGATGATGTCATACGTACGAAGATACTGGCTTATTTGAATACATTTGATACTCTCTTGGTCCCCGGAAAAGACGCTTCGAGTTTATGAGTATTTACACGTCTTATTGTACCTGGAGTTGTACCAGCTCAACCGTCTCTCTCTCAGCTGGTGACATCGAGTCCTGACCTCCTCGATAATATGATTGCATCGCTTCGTTGGAAAAATCTCCCAACAGCTATGAAATATCAAAGAGGTATAGAGGATGCTCTTTCTGGGAATACATCCGAGAAAGTAGCTCTTTTTTGAAATACAAACAAAGGCTATGAAATCTCCTATTTATGAGGTCAATGAGATGCAAAAAACTTTATCATCGGCTATCATCCTGATACCAATGGCGATTATCCAGACTGGTATCAGTCTATTCTCGAGGCTCAAAATACCTACCAGGATAGTCGCGAGATTACAACAGATGCTGCGAAGGATGATTTTTCTCTTTCCCAAAAGGACTACAATGCTGTCCTGGGTACAGCTCCTCGTGATACAGTAACATCTAAAACATCTGATGCATGCACGAGCGAAAATGCTGTCGTCATCTGGAAGTGGTTGCCAGCGATACAATGTTGGCTCAAGCACCTTTTCGATACAGAGTGGGAGGCAGGGGAGAGTGATTTTTCATTTGACTGGTCACCCTATCTGTCTGTCACATGGTGAAATAAAACACTTTTTTCCACGGTACCTGCGACGGATATTCCCCATGCAGATGTGAATCATAACGCAGTCAATGATACACTGGAAAATAAGAGCGGATCCTTTGTCCTACGAACTACCACTTCGAAGTATGTCCTAGCGCCTGGCGCGGCTATTCGTCTGGATGCCTCTCTCGAGCAATGAGGGAATGTCGTCAATGAAGATTCTTCCACAATACATGCCGTCGTAACCAAAATCGCCAACTTGGACACAGGAAAAACATACACACTACAGGACCCTGAATGGGAAACAATTAAAAAACAATCCATCTCTCTCACCGGTTCCACAGTCCTCACAGACGGTAGGGCTACATGGACAGTCCGTTCGCTTGCGAGTGCGCGAATTTCATTTGAGATAGAGACCCGTGTACAATCCGAGGGTACTATCTATATTCAGTCTCAAAAAATTACGCTTGTTCCTGAATCTCACTTCCCAACATTTACGGTCATATCCAGTGATGGATCTCTCACTCCAAAGACAGTGAATGCCGATGATGAAAAAGGTATCAATGTCCTCTTTACTTCTGAAGATGTCCCTACTACAGTCGATGTGGAAATTACCGATTATGTGACTGATACCAGTGTTCTCAAGCTCGATTCTGTCCCCGTGCATAATAAAAATCTCCGCCTGGGAAGTCCGACTGCCGATATCGTCCTCCATAAGGCAGGGAAATATATACTCAAAATGACCGCGAATGGACTCAGTGAGACTACTGATCTTTTTATCGTCCCTGGCACTCCGAAGAATCTTGTTACTGATATTCCTTCTGTTATTTTGGTCGGGGAAAATCGTAATATAGATCTCTCTATTACAGACACTTGGGGGAATGTGATAAGTCCTGCTTCCTGGGATGCCACGATTCATAGCTCACAGCCTGTTATTTTTTCTGGAAGTTCAGAGCCAGTTCAGGATATTGCTTTTTCTCTTTCTAAAAAAATACAATTTCGTACTCCACAAGAAGACTCTCTTACTTTTACCCTCGAGGCAAAACATAATCAAGAAACGGTTACCAAAAGTCTTTCTTTTGTTGCCCTCTCAGATGTCATCGTCGAGCCAATGATTACTCAATCTGGTGCCATCAGAGTTGGACAAGAATTACCAGTTGATTTTGTTATGAAGACAAAGAGTGGTGCGATTATTGAAAATTGGAATAGACCACTCCAGATAAAAACGAAAGGAACCAGAGCGGTGTTGTCGAATGATGTCGTTTCATTCACTGGATGAAGAGGGAAAGCAGTTTTTAAAACAGGGACACAATCTGGGAAAACATATTTGTATCTTTCAGACATAGGAGCTGGTAAAAAAATAGGAAGTGATATCGAGATAGCACCTGGTGTTCCGAGCCGTATCACATTTTCTGGCCCAGAGACTTTGCTGGCTCGAAGAGGCGAATCTCAGGTGCTTTCCGTACATATTTTTGACACATACGGGAACTATATTCATCCTTCCACGGTCGATGTACGTATCGAAGCTGAGAGGGCAGATCTTCTCGAGCCACTCGGGGCATTGAGCCGTATCGAAGGTGACACGTATGGTGTTCACCTCGTAAGTCGTGGGTATCCATGACGGGTACTCCTCCGAGGTGCTCTCTGGCAAAATGGTGTCAAAAGTACCACGATAGGAATGGAGAATGTTTGGAAAGTCCAGATTTTACCAGTTATTTCCTCTCTTGATGTGGCCGAAAATTCATGGGACTCTCTGACACACGTCCTTCTTGGGGGGCCCTTTGGTCAATTTGTCACGTCTGGATATTTTGGTGGAAGTCTGCTCTTTTCACCACATACGAGTGCGCTGAGTATCTCGAGTCTTGTGGACAATCCACGGTCCTGACTTGCTTCAGTTTCGAACTCTTGAATCATACAATTAATCGGACAACCTCATCTTGGTACTGGCCTTCAAATCGCATGGCAACCTGATCCTCGGGGGGCTTTTGCTCTCACACTCTCTGATAAGCGCCTCTGAGATATTGCCCGGGTCACGTATCCACGCTTTTCTGATTCAGTCCGCTTTTCTCCCTGTCAAAAGGAGAGCAAGTGTGACAGTATGGTATTTACTCCCGCAGTGAGCGATGCGGTACTCAAGGACAATACCCTCCTCTATAATGGAATGGCTCTTTCAGCCCTCAAAAACATCTTTGATGCACCAGCCTTGTCGTTTGCTTATATCTCCTCTAAGACATCGAACATACAACTCAGTGTCCTCTATCAGGGGAAAAATATCGGTACGCTGACACTCTCTTTTGCACCTCGTATTCCGTCTCTCTCATTGAGTCCAAATACATTCTCCATCGAGATATTGATGTCTGATATCGTCTCAGACACTACATGGTGACCTATTTCTTCGGTCGATGTTCAGGGAATTATGTTGCTTGAATCTTCCTCCTCGTGACACTCTGTTGGAGGACCGACAGAGGATGGTTATTCATCGTATCCGTCAAAAAATGGTATGGGCTGGACGGGAGATAATCTGTGACTACTTCAATTTGCCTCAGGCAGCACTTGGGCCGAAACTCAAAAAGATTTTGGCGATTATGTGACGGTGAATTTGTGAGATCCCCTGATCGCACTTCCCGAATACAAAGTAGAAAGTACGACCTGATTTGATGCGACGATCGGAGTGCCTGTCTATAGGGGAACGGAGGATATCTCTGATTTTTCACTTCGGGATCTCAATAATGATCAACAAAAGGATATCGTCATCGTCGATACTGGTAAAACTGTCTCTGCCTCTCTGAGTAAAAAAGATGGGACCTATCTTGATATGGGTGAATTTTTATCATTTGAAAATGCACGAAAAGATTCCATTCGAACTGGTGATTTTTTCTGAGATGGGTATGCGGATGCCGTCTATGTCGACAATAGTGGTACACTTCGTCTCGCATCGCATGATGCATCATGAACCCAGGAAATAGAAATCATTTCTGACAGAACGCGAGATCTAGGATCTATCGTGCAAATGGAGGTTTTTGATATGGATCATGATGGTCGTGATGATATCATCACGATGGATATCCTCGGGCAACTCTCCATATTTTATGGGGTACCAGACCGACGCTTCCTCTACCAATTTGTCGATCATGTCTTTGACTTCGCTTTTGCAGATACATCTCTCTTTACGTGATCAGTGTACTATGGATATCCAGGTTTTTCTTTTCCAGATTATACAAAAACCGAGGAGCCCGTTTTTCGATCCCAACAGGAACAGCTGCAATCACTCCTCTTCTCTTCCGTCACATTTTCTCGTCCAGACAATACGTCTCAAGTTGTGGCTGCTCTCCCTCTCGGTACCCAATTTGCAGACTCTTTCCAGAGTACGGATAGTACGACGGACAGAGCAACACTGACAGCAGGATATAATACTCTTCAGACACAATATGGATGAGCTCTTTCTGTCTCTGATACAAAGACACATTCTGAGACGCTCTCTCTCCTCAAAGCACCTTTTATCGATAAAAAAATTCTGGATATCAGTCGAAAGTTTACTTCGCTCGAAAAGGAGGGAATTATTATACCAGGGTCACT
>Ga0172380_10008221_pt1 | contig 11487 bp, 10 predicted proteins | sample Leawe162metaG_FD_119747 | JGI IMG/M metagenome (GOLD analysis project Ga0172380, IMG submission 119747) | Leachate microbial communities from a municipal landfill in Southern Ontario, Canada - Leachate well 162 metaG | ecosystem: Engineered > Solid waste > Landfill > Unclassified | place... | reverse complement strand
TTGCGTTCGAGCTGGACCGAGGGTTCGACGCTGGTGTCTGCCGCCAGATAGGCGATGGGCGCGTAGTGCTCGTCCTCGTCGTCCGAAAGCGGCTCCAGCGAGACATCCATCCCGCTCATGCGGGTCTCCATCTCGACCACTTCCTCGGGCTTGACGCCGAGTTGGCGGGCGACGGACTTCACTTCCTCGGGCCCGAGGCCGGCAAAACCGCTCTCGACATGCGCCTCATGGGCGATGGCCGACTTCATGCTGCGCAGATTGAAGAACAACTTGCGCTGGGCCTTGGTGGTCGCTACCTTGACCAAGCGCCAGTTCTTCAGGATGTATTCGTGGATTTCAGCCTTGATCCAGTGGATAGCAAACGACACCAGCCGCACGCCCCGATCCGGGTCGTAGCGCTTTACCGCCTTCATCAGGCCGATATTGCCTTCCTGAATCAGGTCGGCGTGGGGCAGGCCGTAGCCAAGGTAGCCGCGCGCGATCGAAACCACCAGCCGCAGGTGCGAGAGCACCAACTGGCGGGCAGCATCAAGATCTTCCGCGTCACGAAAACGGCGGGCAAGCGACACCTCCTCTGCTTCGGTAAGCATCGGAAAACGGTTCGCCGACTGGATGTAAGCATCCAGATTGCCGACCGCGCTGGGCATCGGGAGAGCCAGGGCATTCGTCATGGGGCGTTGTCCTCCAAAAGGGTACAAGTTCATTTTAGCACTCGGTGACATAGAGTGCTAATGGCAAAAATGGTTCTAGTCGGCATGCCTCAGGCTGAGATTTACCGAGAGGAGGGCGCCGAGCCAGCCCAGTCCGGCCCCGGCTGCCACCAGCGCTGCTGCCAGGCCTGCCGAAGGGCCCTGAAGGGTGAACGTGGCGCCGTAAAGCTCGGCCAGTTCGGCCACCGGCGATGCCATCAGGTGGCTGGCAAGCAGCACGAGCAGCACCGCCAAGAAACCACCCAGCAGCCCCTGAATGGCGCCGAAATAAGCGAAGGGGCGCCGAATCCAGCCGTCGGTGGCGCCAATCAGCCGCGCCACCTCGATTTCAGCGGAATGAGCAAGAATCTGCAGACGAATGGTGTTGAAGGTCACCACGACCAGCGCCACCGCAAATACTGCAGCCAGCAGGCTGACGGCGAGCCGGGCGATACGTAGCAAGGCATCGAAGCGCTTGACCCAGGCGGCGTCGAGTTGCACATGCGCCACTTTCGGCCAGTCAGCCATGTCTTTGGCCATTTTCGCCATGGCCTCCGGTGAGGTATCCAGTGGCTCGATGACAAAAGCGTCGGGCAGCGGGTTCTTCGGCAGGCTGGTGACAAGGTCAGCCATTCCGGCCGTACCCTGCAGGCGCTTCAGGGCGGTATCGCGGGGGACAAAGTGCCAGCGGCCTGCCGCTGCCAGCTTGAGGCGAGACTCGATTTCCGCAACGTCCTTACGCTCGGCATTGAGCGCCATGAACAGGCTGATCTGCTGTACGCCGGAAGCGCTGCTGGCGATGCGCTGGACGTTGTCGATGACTTGCCAGCCAGCGGCCGGCAGGGTCAGGGCGACGCCGATCACGAACAGTGAGAGCGCCGTGTTCAGGGGGGTAGCCGCGAGGCGACGCAGGGCATCGCGCAGGGCCATCAGGTGCTGGTTGAGCCAGGCACTCATGCTGCAAGTGTCCCGTGGGCCAGACGCAGCTCGCGGGCGTGCTGCAGCCCCGACCATTGTGGGTCGTGGGTGGCAATGATGACGGTGACGCCGACCTGATGAAAGGCCCGGAAAATGTCGAGAATGCCGGCAGCCGAGCCGCTATCCAGATTGGCCGTTGGTTCGTCGGCGAGCAGGATGGCCGGTCGATTGGCGACAGCGCGGGCGATGGCCAAGCGTTGCTGTTCGCCGCCAGAGAGGGCAATGGGATTGGCCTTGGCGCGATCAAGCAGGCCGACCTTGTCGAGCGCTGCCTGTGCTCGTCGTGTGGCTTCTCCGATCGGGGTGCCGATGATGGCCAGCGGTAGCAGCACATTTTCGAGAGCATTGCGGTCGAAGAGCAGCTTCTGGTCCTGAAACACCAGCCCGAAGTTACGCCGCAGATACGGCAGCGCGCTGCCGCGCAGGGCAGCAAGGTTTTGCCCGTTGACGACAATGCTGCCCGACGTTGGCCGCTCGATGGCTGCAATCAGTTTGACCAGCGTTGATTTGCCGGCGCCGGAATGGCCGGTGACGAAGACCAGTTCGCCCGCCCCGATTTCGCAGCTGACATTTTCCAGTGCAGTCAGGCCGCCAGGGTAACGTTTGCCGACGCCCGAGCAAGCGATCATTCGAACAGTGCGTCCACGAAATCGCGTGCAGCAAAGGGGCGCAGGTCGTCGATGCCTTCGCCAACGCCGATGAAGCGCACTGGTTTCGGGCATTGACGGGCGATGGCGGCGAGCACGCCGCCCTTGGCGGTGCCGTCCAGCTTGGTGACGACGAGACCGGTGACGTTGATGGCCTTGTCGAAGGCCTTCACCTGCATCAGCGCGTTCTGGCCGATATTGGCGTCGAGGACCAGCAGGGTTTCGTGCGGGCCCGACGGTTCGGCCTTCTGGATGACGCGGCGGACTTTAGCAATTTCTTCCATCAGATGCAGTTGCGTCGGCAGGCGACCGGCTGTATCCGCGAGCACGATGTCGATACCGCGCGCCTTGGCAGCACCGATCGCATCAAAGATGACCGCCGCCGGATCGCCACCGTCCTGAGCGATGACCGTGACGTTGTTGCGCTCACCCCAGGTCATCAACTGCTCACGAGCGGCCGCCCGGAAGGTATCGCCGGCGGCAAGCAACACCGATTTGCCGTGCGTCTGAAAGTACTTGGCGAGTTTGCCGATCGATGTGGTCTTGCCGGCGCCATTGATGCCGGCAATCATGATGATGAAGGGGTGGTGCGTGGATACGTCGAGCGGCTTTTCCAACGGCAGCAGCAAATCGTGCAGGGCATCGGCCAGGGCTTGCTGGATGGCTTCCGGCGTGTCCAGCTTGTCGCGCTTGGCCCGTGTTTTCAGCTCGCGTAGCAAATGTTCGGTGGCTTCAATGCCGACATCACTGGTCAGCAGCAACGATTCGAGGTCTTCTAGCAGTTCGTCATCAACCTTGCCACGGGCAAAGATGGATTTCAGCTTGCCGCCGAACTGGGCGCGGGTCCTGGAAAGGCCGGCCTTGAGCCGCTCGCGCCAGGAGGGGGTGGTCGCCGAGCTGGGGATGGTGTCGTCTTCGGTAGGCGGTTTTTTCAGGAAACCAAACATGCGGGGTCCGGGTCTTAGAAGCTTTGCATCAGGGCTGCAGGGCGGGCGCCAGTGTCAAGCGAGTGTTAAGATTTGCGCCCGGTGTGTATTGATTCAGCACGAAATTTTATCAGAAGCCACCCATGACCATGCGAAGACACGTATTTATTCCCCTTGTAGGGCTGATTGGCGCACTGCTTGCGCCCCCCATTTTCGCCAACCCTTTCGAGCACAAGCTGGCCAACGGCATGTCGGTGATCGTCAAGGAGGATCGCCGCGCGCCGACTGCCGTTCACTTTGTCTGGTATCGCGCCGGTTCGATGGATGAATCGAACGGGACAACCGGCGTTGCCCATGTGCTGGAACACATGATGTTCAAGGGGACGCCAAAAGTCGGTGCCGGCGAATTCAATCGCCTTGTAGCCGCTGCCGGTGGTCGCGATAATGCTTTTACCAGCCGTGATTTCACCGCCTATTTCCAGCAGGTGCCCAAGGAGAAACTGGGCGAAATGATGGCGCTGGAAGCAGATCGTATGCGCCACCTCAACCTCTCTGCCGGCGAATTCGAGCAGGAGATCAAGGTAGTCATGGAGGAACGCCGGCTGCGCACCGACGACCAACCGCAGTTCCTGTTATTCGAGGCAATGAATGCGGCCGCCTTTCAGGCGCATCCGTATCGCCGCCCGATCATCGGCTGGATGAACGACCTCGAAAACATGACAGTCCAGGATGCTCGTGACTGGTACGAGCGCTGGTACGTGCCGAACAACGCCTATGTGGTGGTGGTTGGCGACGTCGACCACAAGGAAGTGTTTCTAGCCGCCGAAAAACACTATGGCACGCTCAAGGCGCGCCCGCTGCCGCTGCGCAAGCCGCAGGATGAGCCGGCGCAGGCGGGTATTCGTCGCATCACGGTCAAAGCTCCCGCTGAGCTGCCGGTGCTGATCATGGGCTACCGTGCGCCGATCATTCGCGATGTGGAAAAAGACATCGATCCCTATGCCCTTGAGATGCTGGGGGCGGTGCTTTCCGGTCATGGTGCAGCCCGTTTTTCGAAACACCTGGTTCGTGAACAGCGCCTTGCGGTTTCTGCCGGTGCCGAATACGACTCGTCAGCGCGTGGTCCCGGCATGTTCTATCTCGTCGGCACGCCGTCGGAAGGCAAAACAGTTGCCGAGATGGAGGCAGGTCTGCGGGCGGAAATCGCCAAGGTGCAGGCCGAGGGCGTGACCGCCGAGGAACTCAATCGCGCCAAGGCGCAACTGGTGGCCGGGCAGGTCTACAAGCTCGATTCGATGTTTGCACAGGCCATGGAAATCGGCCAGCTGGAGGCTATCGGGCTGCCGTATCGCAGCAGTGAGCGGATCATCGAAAAACTGAAGGCAGTCACCGCCGAGCAGGTTCAGGCTGTCGCCAGGCGCTATTTCGGCGACGACAGTCTGACCGTTGGGGTGCTTGATCCACAGCCATTGGCCGGGGCGCCACGCCGCTCGTTTGCCAACGTGCGTCACTGATGCGGAGCCGAGAAACAATGAACAACATGATGTTGAAAACGCTATGTGCCCTTGGTCTGCTCCTGTCGGCACAGATTTCCACGGCTGGCGTCAAGATCGAGCACTGGACCGCTGCGACCGGCGCCCGCGTCTATTTTGTCGAATCGCGTGCGCTGCCGATTGTCGACGTGCAGATCGACTTTGCCGCCGGTGCCGCGCACGATCCGGCCGACAAACCGGGGGTTGCCCAGCTGACACGCGGGGTGATGGACCTTGGTGCCGGCGATATGGACGAAAGTGAAGTGGCGATGAAACTCGCCGATCTCGGCGCGCGCCTGGGCGGCGGTGCCGATACCGATCGCGCGACAGTCAGCCTGCGCACCCTCGCCGATACAGACACGAGTAAGGCTGCCTTTGCCATCTTGCGTGCGGTGATCTCCGCGCCGCGCTTTCCCGAGCCGGTCTTCGAGCGCGAGCGTGCTCGCAGTCTGGCGGCCTTGCGCGAATCACTGACGCGGCCAGAAACCATTGCTTCGCGGGCTTTCTGGTCCGGGATCTATGGCGCACATCCCTATGGTCGGCAGCCGACTGTCGAAAGTCTGGCGGCAATCGACGTTGCCGATCTGCGTGAATTCCACGCGGCCAGCTACGTTGCCCGGTCCGCCGTGGTGACTATCGTCGGCGCGCTGAGTCGTGTCGAGGCCGAGGCCCTGGCACAGCACCTGACCGAAGGGCTGCCGGCTGGCGGCGAAGCTGTCGCAACGCCGGCTCCGACGCTGCCGCTCGCTGCCGAATTGCGGCTTCCTCATCCGGCTGCGCAGGCGCACGTCCAGTTGGGTTTGCCGGCGCTCAAGCGCGGCGACCCCGATTTCTACGCGCTGATGGTCGGCAACTACACGCTTGGCGGCGGCGGCTTTGTCTCGCGTCTGATGAAGGAAGTTCGTGACAAGCGCGGTTTTGCCTACAGCGTCTATAGCTATTTCGCACCGATGAAGGAGATGGGGCCGTTCCAGATCGGTCTGCAGACGAAGCGGGCGCAGGCCAATGAGGCATTGAAAGTAACGCGTGATGTGCTGCAACAATTTCTTGCCGAGGGGCCGAGCGAGGCGGAGCTGGTTGCGGCCAAGGCTAATATCGTCGGCAGTTTCCCCTTGCGCCTCGATTCAAACCGCAAGATTCTCGACAACGTCGCCGTCATCGGCTTCTATGGCTTGCCGCTCGATTATCTGGATACCTATGCCGCCAATGTTCAGAAAGTGACAGCTGCAGATATCCGTGCCGCCTTTGCGCGACACGTGCAGCCGGCCAATCTCGTGACCGTCGTGGTAGCCGGCGATTGAGCGCAGCCAGGGTCTCAGCGGCGACGGGCAGCCTGCGCATTGTAGGCGGCGACTGGCGCCGTCGCGTGCTGCGTTTTCCGGATGCGGAAGGCCTGCGGCCGACGCCAGACCGTGTGCGCGAGACACTTTTCAACTGGCTGGGGCAGGATCTGACGGGGCTTGTCTGCCTTGATCTGTTTGCGGGTAGCGGTGCGCTGGGGTTTGAAGCCGCGTCGCGCGGGGCGGAAAAAGTGGTGCTGGTGGAGCGCAATGCCAAGGTGGCCGATGCCTTGGCTTCAAACATTCGTTTGCTGGCGGCGACGGGCGGGGTAGAGCTTGTGCGGCAGGATGCGCTAAAATTCGCCACTTCGACGCCGCTGACCTTCGATGTGGTCTTTCTTGACCCACCGTATCGACAGGGCTGGATCGATAAACTCTGTCCGCTGTTACCGCGCCTGCTGAAAGCTGATGCGGTGATCTATGCCGAAGCCGAAGTGCCCCTGGCGGGCTGCGGCGAATGGCAGACCGTGCGGAACGGTCGGGCGGGGCAGGTATATTTTCATCTTATGCGGCGGGGAACCCCACAGGATGCTGGACCATCGAGTAGCGATCTACCCGGGCACCTTTGATCCGATGACTCGCGGCCACGAAGACCTCGTGCGCCGTGCCTCGAAACTTTTCGAGCGGGTCGTCGTCGGTGTCGCCCAGAGCCGTTCCAAGCATCCGTTCTTCACCATCGAAGAACGTGTCGATCTGGCGCGTGAGGTTCTGGCCCCCTACAAGAATGTCGAGATCGTTGGCTTTTCCAACCTGCTCATGGATTTTCTTCACGAGCAGGGCGCCAAGGTGATCCTGCGCGGTTTGCGCGCTGTCTCCGACTTCGAGTACGAGTTCCAGATGGCCGGGATGAACCGCAACCTCTATCCCGAGGTCGAAACCGTATTCCTGACGCCGGGAGAGCAATACATGTTCATTTCGGCGACGATGGTTCGCGAAATCGCCGTGCTCGGCGGCGATGTTGGCAAGTTTGTTCACCCGCTGGTGCAGGAACGGCTGGCGGCAAGAGTTTCAAAGACGTTCAACAATTGAAGGAAGAGCAGCCATGGCTTTGATTATTACCGACGAATGCATCAACTGCGACGTGTGCGAGCCGGAGTGCCCGAACGAGGCGATCACTCAGGGGGCAGAAATTTATGAGATCGACCCGGCGAAGTGCACCGAGTGCGTTGGCCACTACGACACGCCGCAGTGTGTTGAAGTGTGTCCGGTGGATTGCATCCCGAAGAACCCTGACGTGGTCGAGTCTACCGATCAGTTGTGGGTCAAGTATGAGCAACTGACGGGTAACAAGCGCCCCGCCTGATTGTTGCTTCTGGAGGTTGAAGCGCCGCAACCCCTCGTGGTCGCGGCGCTTTTCTTTTATTCAGGCTGGGCCGCAGCTGCAACACTGCGGGTGGCAAAGCGGAAGATGCGTCGCCCCTCGGCCTTGGCTTCGTACATCGCTGCATCGGCCGCACGCAGCAAGGCTTCGGCATCGCTGCCGCTGTCCGGATAGATGGCAATACCGACACTGGTCGTGACCTGCACTTCAAGTTCGTTGATCCGCGCCGGCATAGCGACTGCCTGCAATACCTTTTCGGCCACTGCCGCAGCGTCTTCGGCTTCGCGAATGTCGGTCAGGGTGACGATGAATTCGTCACCGCCATGCCGCGATACAGTGTCGCAATCACGAACGCAGGTACGTAGGCGCCCCCCGATTTCCCGCAGCAGGATGTCGCCGACGTGATGCCCGTGCCGGTCGTTGATCGACTTGAACCCGTCGAGATCTAGAAAAAGAACGGCGATCTGCGTGCCATGCCGCTGGGCCGTGGTGAGCGCCTGTTCCAGGCGGCCGAGCATGAGGAACCGGTTCGGCAGTCCCGTCAGCGTATCGTGCAGGGCCATGTGTTCCATGGCACGTAATCCGGCTTCCCGGGAGCGTTCGCGACGGTGGCTGGCACCTGCGTAGGCGAGCAACAAGGCCAGGCTGAGCACCGAGGCCAGTGAGACGGTTGCCAGCGTGCCGCCGGCAATGTCCGTCAGGCTTGGGCGGCGTTCAAGAATCAGGCGGAGCGGTTGCGAAATGCCTTCAATGTTGCGCTCGATGCGCTGCGGCGAGAAAAGACTTTCACCAATGCGTTGGTGTTGCGCAGGCGGAATGTCGAACAGCAGCCCGGTTTCCTGGTCGGCTTGCAAAAAACCGGCATGCTGGATCCCGGGATTGATTTCTGCGGAAGAGGGAAGCAGGTCGCGTGCGCGAACGACCATCAATGCGTAGGACGTACCGTCAGCAATGTTGCGCCGCCCTTGCACACGGTTCTGTGTGGTTGGAACTGGCCGAAAGATGACGTAGGCGGTATCGCCCTCGACCAGACGGAACGGTGCACTGGATGCCGGTTCCCCCTGCTTTTCCGAGCGCACGAGCGCCGTGCGCAACCCGTCAAGCGAGTCGATGTCCAGGCCGATCAATTCTTGTGTCTGGGGGAGGGGCGGTTCTGCCAGGATGATCGGGTAGTAGTTATCCTTCTGCGGTGATGGTTGCCACTGCCGTTTGCCTCGGTAATCGAAGTGCTTGACCTGAAAATCCTTTTGCCATTTGCGCCGGAATTGCTCGGTAAACATCGCCAACTCGCGCTGCGGCACCCGGCGAACAATCTCCAGCATGTAGATGTGCGGGTAGCGCTCAAGCATCGAGCGGGCAAAATGGCTGGCCGTTTCCCGGTCGTTGCGGTCGATGGCACCGAGAAAACTGGAGAAGCCATAGAGAACCGCCTCGTTGGCGCGTAGCTTGTCGCGAATCTGGGTGTGGAAGCGTTCGCCGTATTCGGCAAAGCTCTTCTCAGCGGCGGTCAGGCTACTGATGACCGCGAGCGCCAATGCGCCTGCCGTAATCAGAGCCCAGGCGATCAAGGCGAGGCAATGACGCCAGGGCAGCAAGCCGGGCTTCAGGGATGTTGCTGGCGATTTGTGCAGCGATAGCGACATCCGGAAGTGGCGGCGTTGATGATCAGGAACGCCATCATAGCCCTCGGCGCACTTTCCGGAAATATTACTTAAGTCAGAGGTTTACGACCATCTGGTCGTACCTGTCGACCTGCGACTCCAGTGCTTGGCGGATGGCCCAGGCCAGTTTTTCAAGTGCCTGTATCTGGTTGACCAGGGCTGCCTCGACATGGCTCAGCTCGCCAATGCGGTCTTCCAGCGTGTCGGTTGCCTGGTGGATGCGCTTGATGCTTTCCAGGCGACGCTTGAGCTGGATCTGATGCTCGCGTACCTGCGTTTCCATCGGCGCCATGATCGCCTTGAGCCAGCCTTCGGTATGGCGGTTGGCATGCTCGAAGGCGCGGCGAACCTGCAGGGCCACTTCTTCAAAAAATTTCTGCGTCAGATGCTGCTTGTCGTGCCGGACCAGCTGGAACATCGTGTTCAGATGGGTATCGCACCAGGCTTCCAGGCGGTCCAGTTCCTTTTCGTAACGCAGCAGCGAGAAACTGGCCGGGCTGCCCAGCTTGAGCCCATGTTCGACCGAAAATTTCCGGTAGATGGCATTCATCATCTTGTGAATTTCCTCGACCTCACCCTTCGATTTGGCAAGCGAGTCACGCGTGGCACCGAAAAAATTCGCCATTGCATCCGAGAGGTTCTTCGAGAAGGTGGCCTCCAGCATCGCTTCCCGGGTTGATTGCGTCAGGCTGCGCAGGGTGTCGAGGCCGAGATGGGCGAAGAGCTTGTTGGTCAGCGTCGAGAAAATACTGCGCACGGCGTAGTAACGTTGCAGGCCAGCTTCGAACTCTTCCTTCTCGGTACGCACCTTGCCCATCATGTACTCGACTACGCCCTTGTTCTTGCCGCGCAGCTCGGTCAGTTCGGAAAGCTGCTCGCGCAGGCCCGCCAGACGGGATTCAAGCAGGCCACGGGTGCGCATGCCGAGCTCGTTGAACTCGCTTTCGGTATTGTCGCGGACGATTTCCTGCTTGGCCGGGATCAGTTCTTCGGAAAGTGCGCGCTCCAGTTCCGGCAGCCGGCTGCGTGCCAGCAGTGCGGCATCGGCGTTGATCTTGGCGACCAGCCCTTTTTGTGCGGAAACCGGGAAAACCTGGCTGGGTGGCAGTTCGAGGATGCTTGCGCAGCTGGCGGCCTGGCGGGCAATTTCAGCCTCGATTTCGGCTTCGGTCTTCAGTTCGTCCCACTGCCCGTCAATCTTGTTGAGTACGACCAGCCGGCCCTTCTTGCGGCCTTCCGGGGCACCGACGTGCTCGCGCCAGATCGCCAGGTCGGACTGTGTGACGCCGGTATCGGCCGAAAGAATGAAGAGGACGGCATGGGCGTTCGGTAGCAGCGACAGCGTCAGTTCAGGTTCGGTGCCGATGGCATTCAGCCCTGGGGTGTCGAGAATGACCAGCCCCTGCTTCAGCAGCGGGTGCGGGAAATTGATGATGGCGTGACGCCAGCGGGGAATCTCGACGAGGCCGTCATCGCCGACATGAAACGATTCCAGCGAATCCTCGTCGACGGAAAATCCCAGGTTCTCCGCAACTTCCGGGGATACGCGTGTCACTTCGCTGACATGGCGCAGGGTTTCCTGCATGGCATCCGCCGATTCGACATCAAGCGCAACGCATTGCCATTCCTCGGGGAAACGCTTGTATTCGCTGACGCCGGCGCTTTTTGAACGCGTTTCGATGGGGAGCAGTTCGACGCAAGGGGGCTTGCTGGCGTCATACATCAGTTCGGTCGGGCACATGGTGGTGCGGCCGGCTGAGGAGGGCAGCATGCGGTTGCCGTAATCGGCGAAGAAGATGGCGTTGATCAGTTCCGATTTTCCTCGCGAAAACTCGGCAACAAAGGCTACGTGCAGACGGTCTTCCCGGAGGCGTTCGGCAAGGCGGGTCAGGCGGAGATCCGACTGGGCGTCGTTCAGCTCATTTTCCGCAAGCCAGGTGCGGAGGTTTTCGAGACTTCCGCCGAGTTGGCTCCGCCATTCGGCATAGGCAGCAAATTGTTGGGCAAGCGACATGGCAGATCCAGGGTGATCGAATGCCTGAACTCTATCATGTAGCAACGATAAATCAACGAGATGGCGTTGTTTGCCAATGACCTTTCGATGCCCTTCAGTGCTGGCAGTGGGGGCACCAGTAAGTGCTGCGGCCGGCTTGCCGGAGGCTGCGTACCGGTGTGCCGCAGGCTGGGCATGGCAGCCCTTCCCGGTCATAGACGGCGCAGGTGAGTTGAAAACAGCCGGCACCGCCGTCGCTGTGTACATAGTCGCGAACGCTGCTGCCGCCAGCCGCAATCGACGCTTCCAGTGTTTCCCTAATGGCGGTGGCGAGCGTGTTGCAGCGGACGTGTGCAATCCTGCCGGCCGCGCGCAGGGGCGAGATGCCGGCCCGGTAAAG
>Ga0172380_10008220_pt1 | contig 11487 bp, 9 predicted proteins | sample Leawe162metaG_FD_119747 | JGI IMG/M metagenome (GOLD analysis project Ga0172380, IMG submission 119747) | Leachate microbial communities from a municipal landfill in Southern Ontario, Canada - Leachate well 162 metaG | ecosystem: Engineered > Solid waste > Landfill > Unclassified | place... | reverse complement strand
CGTCCCTGACGCGGCTGAGCATCCCCAGCCGGTCCCGTTCCTTGAGATTCATTCGAAGTGTCTCCATATGGGGACACTTCTACCTGAGTCCGATGGGGACATTTCTATCTGAGTTCCTACACAGCAATCGCCCCCCTTGCCACAGGTAGAATCTCCGATTATGATTGTCAACCCTCTTGATGGTAGCCAATGTATCAGGAATGGCAGAAGTGTCCAAAATTCAAAATGGATGAAAAACGAGCGCCGCAAATAGCTGGAAACAAATAGATTAAAAAACGCATCTTTGCGGGTGTAGCTCAGTGGTAGAGCGTCACGTTGCCAACGTGAATGTCGTGGGTTCGAATCCCATCACCCGCTTTAAAGGCCGCCGAAGGACAACCGTTTCCCGGCGGCCTTTTCATTTCTGACGCACCAGCGCACGGAGGATGGTATCCAGCACATCGTCGAGTCGCTTGCCCGCATCCTCGGCGAGGAATCGCAGCACGAGATAATTGTTCTCCTGAAGCATGGCGTCTTTGCGCCGGTCCCGCCGATAGGCGTCGGCATCGGCCAGATGTTGCGAGCCGTCCAGTTCGATCGCAATTCGTGCCTTGGCTACATTACTTCGGCGCGAGTCCAACTTTTTACAATGCCGTTGGCATGTTCGACTGATTCAGCCACCAATTCTCGAACCTCAAAAAGGAACTCGTTTGCATCTGGTCCAGGCGTTTCGTTTGGGATCGGTGCTGCTGTTTCGTATAGGCCCATGATGTCACGAGCACGTAATCGTGTCGATCCAGTTCCTTTGCGATCATAAGCTTCAGCCCATCCGCTGATTCGTTCATCCAATAGGCGACGGGTTGAAAGATCATGAAGCCGCTTGAATACTTCCTGCCGGATCGCATCGATTGCCTGAATCTTTTCAGCTTCTTTGCTATCCGGAGGGACGGACGGCTCCCACTGGAGCGGTTCGGACAAGAAGGAACTAATCTGATCCTGCAATAAATGTATCAAATCAGCAATGGGACGTAGCCCGTCGTACTCATCAATACGAAGCACGCCGAGTCGCCGGGTTAATGCTTTCACTCTGGTCCAGTGTTCCGGCGCTACACCCGATCGTGATCCCATACCGAGCGTTCCCTTCCATCGATCGTGGAACGCTTCGGTTGCTTTCTGAATCGCCAATACAAGATTGGCCACGTCGTAAACCGGCTGATATTGCACAGGAGTTGGGGGAATGATTGATGATGCGACAGTGTTTAACAGGCGGTCGAACTCATTACGAGTAAATTTCGCTCCACTAGAAAGCGGCGACTGAATCTTTGACAGAAAGACGAGTCGATCTGAAATTAGTCGTTTTAGGGCGTGTTCTGCTTCTCTGCCACATTGCTTACCGATTGCCTGTGCTGCATTGTAGAAAGAACCGATTACGTGGTCTTTCTTGGCATCTGCGCCAACGAGATTGTCACCTTTGACTTCATCAAAATGGGTAAAACACACCACAAGCTTTGATGCGTTACCGCTTGCAACGAGCGTTGAAAGGACCGCCACTGGAGCGGCTTGCATGGGCTGTGCGGCATTGTCCACTAGGAGAATGGCATCCGCGATCTGAAAACGGCGGGTGATTCCGGTGGAGATGCTCGACGTGGAATCTGCTGTATGTCCGATGCCCTGCCCGTCTAGCAGCACCAGCTTTGGAATTCCGCCAGATCCCCATGTGGGTTCAAACGGACCAGTGACGCGAATGCCTTCTACGACGGGAGTCAGTAGGCGGCCGAAATGCGGCGCATAATTACTAGAGAAACGGTTTATTGCGCCGAGAAAATCCGCACGATTGTTCGTTGTGAAAGTCCAAAAGGAAGGCCATCCATCACGGCCTCGGGTGAACTCGCCAGCACGAACGAAATCAAAGCGAGTATCAATTTCATCCAGCACCGCATCAACGATGGCATGAAAATCTTCGGTTTTGAGTAGCTGTTCTTCGACCAGTTCCTGAAGCAATTCTCGGTCTTGGTTGCTGGCTTTTTCTAGTTCAATCCCAAGATCGTAGGCGGCTTTCGCAACTTGAGACCTCAACTGCTTAGCCAATGCACTGATCTGCTGAAGAAATTCATGGAGTCGCTCAGTAAAAGCTCCCCGATCCGCTGCCGATACTTCAGCATCCTCCGACCAGAGTTCGTTGTCCTCATCTTCATCAATTAAACTATCGCCATCAATATCTTTCGGTCTTATCAACGAACCTAGAAGATAACTAAGACGAAACCGTTGTTCGCTGTGTTCCATAAAACGTCGAGCGACTTCATTTGGTTGGCTTCCATCAAGATGTGCTGTGACTGCGGCCACCACGCATTCACTCACATACTGCCGGACTTGGTCGCGAGGGATGAATGATACGACTGCCTTGAAGTCCCCCTCAGCTAGGATGATCTCTAAGTCACAGATGGTGGTTTTTGCTGCCGAAGTGGAGGGAAAACGCTCGGTCGAAGGATCGGTTCCAAGTAACTGGCGAACAATAGTTGTTTTCCCTGATCCTGTCGTACCGACAAACTGGACCTTGGCGTACCCCTCCTTGTCCGTGGGTAGCGGCAAGACTAATTCGCGCTCGGCCCAATTGTCCCGTCGTTCAGGTTCAAGGTGATCGTAGAAGGCGGCGACCACTCGCTTGTCGAATATCGCTTCCGACCTACTACGCGCCATGGGGTTCCAGTTTGTTTCGTCCGCAAGGATTTTGTTTAGTTGATCTACGAGACGAATGGCCTCACTTTCGTCTCGGGTACCAAGACCTCTGCGGACCCGTAGTTTCTGCTTTCCGTCAGCAGCTTTACAGATGGGGTGGCGAAAAATTACACACCAACTTGATCTACCTTTGCTCAACGTTGCTTTGTTTTGCTGTTCGGTCATATCGGAGCCTTTCATATTTTGAAACGTTGTTCCATCGTTGTTCCGTTTTGCGAATTGTAACTCATGGTTGCCGAATGTCAAGAGGAATATGGAACAACATCGGAACAACGATTTGCGGCATGATTCCTAAGCACACATAGATCGTAAAGCTCCGCGAATAATATGGATGAGTAATCATCCATCCATAGAGGATGTTGGCGAGTTAGATCATTGTGTGTGGGAATTTCAGATGGAATTTTGCATCACCGCATACAAGTCACCGATGAGATCGGGACTTGATGTTAGCAGTGCCATCCGCTTGAATCTGCCAACCCAACGCGTAGCCACCATGACAAGCGCATGACTGCAACCGTCCCGGCCAGATTCGGTATAATCCCGCAAACCATCATCCAGCAGGAGGCGAACGATGGCTACCCGATCCCACACCAACCGCAAGTCCGGCTCCGCCAAGGGGCGCCAGAAAAAGAAAATGACGTTGTCGCGTCAGCGCCGGCCGGAGGGTATGTCGCTGGAGCAGTGGCAGCATGCGCTGCGGCGCGAGTTCGGGCGGTCGCAGGCGTATCGGCTGGAAAACCTCGGCGATCATCCGGTTTTCTCCACCTTCGCTGTCACCAATCCCACGCCGCAACGCACGTACCAGGTCACACTTCGCCCCCGCCCCCGGAAGGATGCGAACGATAGCCAGGCGGACCATTGCTGCACCTGCCCGGACTTCGCGGTGAACACGCTGGGTACGTGCAAACACATCGAGTTTGTGCTGGGCAAACTGGAACGACGGCGGGACACGCGGGCCGTGTTACGCGAACCCTGGCGGGTGCCATATGCGGAAGTGTTCGTGCGTTACGCCAGCCGACGACAGGTGATCTTCCGCGCCGGCGATGATTGTCCGCCCGATGTCGCCAAGTCGATGGCTGCGTGTTTCGATGAACATTGCGTACTGACAGATCGCGGCTACGCCCAGCTTCCGGGGGTGATCGCCGCGATCAGGGCCGCCGGTCATGACCTGCGGGTCAGCGACGATGCGATGGAGATGATCGCACGTGTGCGCGATCGGGATTCGCTACGGCAGCGGCTGGACAAGGCGTTTCCGCACGGCCTGACCGATGCGGCGACGGCGAAACTGCTGCGTGTGAAGTTGTATCCGTATCAGAAGCAGGGCGCGTTGTTCGCCGCACGAGCCGGCCGGGCGCTGATCGCCGACGAGATGGGGCTGGGCAAGACGATCCAGGCCATCGCCGCCGCGGAATTGCTGGGGCAATACGGCGGTGTGCAGCGCGTACTCATCATCTGCCCGACCTCGCTGAAGCATCAATGGGCGCATGAGATCGGCAAGTTCACGTCGCGCGCCGACGGCGACGTGCGGGTCATCGAGGGGCCTTTGCACGTCCGCAAGCAGGCGTTCGCTGACGACGGGTTTTATAAGATCGTCAACTATGACGTGATTCACCGGGATTTGGAGGCGATTGCGCAATGGTCGCCGGATTTGGTGATTCTGGACGAAGCGCAGCGAATCAAGAATTGGAAGACGCGGGCGGCGATGACGGTGAAGCAGATTGACTCGCCTCATGCGATCGTGCTGACGGGCACACCGCTGGAGAATCGATTGGAGGAGTTGTATTCGATTGTCGAGTTCGTGGATCGTCACCGTCTGGGGTCGATGTTTGGGTTTCTGGCCGAGCATCAGCAGGTGGATGAAGCCGGTCGCGTGATCGGGTACAAGCATTTGGACCGAATCGGCAAGACGCTGGAGCCGATTCTGATTCGGCGCACGAAGAAGCAGGTGTTGAGCGAATTGCCGCAACGGTTGGACAAGCAGTTGTTCGTGCCGATGACGCCGCAGCAGCAGGCGGTGCATGATGAGAACCGCGAGATCGTGGCGCGGCTGGTCGCCAAGTGGCGGCGATACCATTTTCTCGGCGACGCCGACCAGCGCCGATTGATGGTCGCGCTTCAATACATGCGGATGTCGTGCAACAGCACGTACCTGTGCGATCACCAGAGCGACCACGGCGCGAAAATCGACGAAGCCGAGGCCACGCTGTCGGACCTGCTGGAAGAGCGCGATGCGAAGATTGTGGTGTTCAGCCAATGGGTGGGCACGCACGAACTGCTGACCCGCCGCTGCGGGCGGCGTAACTGGGGCCACGTGATGTTTCACGGCGGCGTGCCGGGAACGAAACGCAAAGACCTGATTCAGCGATTCCGCGAAGATGATGATTGCCGGTTGTTCCTTTCGACCGACGCCGGCGGTGTGGGGCTGAACCTCCAACACGCCGGCGCGGTGGTCATCATGGATCAGCCGTGGAATCCCGCGGTGCTGGAACAGCGCATCGGCCGGGTGCATCGCCTGGGCCAGAAGATGCCGGTGCGCGTCGTGCATCTGATCGCGCGCGGCACGATTGAGGAAGGCATGCTCAACATCATCGGGTTCAAGCAGTCGATGTTCGCCGGCGTACTCGACGGTGGGGCCGGCGAAGTATTCCTCGGCGGCACCAAACTCAACCGTTTCATGCAGTCGGTCGAAAAAGCCACCACCACCATCACCCCGGCCATGCCCGCGGAAACCCCGCCCCCGGAAGATTCGAGCGAAGCTGGCGCGAAGGAATTCGTGGCCGCACCCGCGCCGCAAGCCGATCCGCTGCAACAGGCCTGGTCTCAATTCGCCGCCGCGGCCGCCGCGTTCATCTCACCGCTGGCACAGGCGATGGCTTCGTCCGCACCGCAATCCGCCGGCCAACAACCCGCCCGCTCACCCTTGCAACATCTCATCGCCCGCGACGAGACCACCGGCCAACCCTGCCTCAAACTCCCGCTGCCCGATCCGCAACTATTGACCGGTCTGGCTCAACTGCTCCAGCAGTGGCTGCCAACTTCGCAACAGCCGACCGACGCATCCGAAACTTCGCAAAATCACTCGCAACGAGCTTCAGACGAATAAGCGATCTGGTTCAGGTTGTCGAAGGGGCGACTGAGCAAGTCGATCCAATCGCCACTTTGCAGCGTTTAAACCGCTTCCTTTCATATCTGCGATCAGTTCGCTGAAGCGTCGGCGACAAGCGATCCCGGCGATGGATGGTGTCGAACAACCGGCGGAGCGCCTCCAGCAATCGCCGACCCTAGGCGGCGTGTCGCCGGGTCGGTCGGCCCCGCAATTGCCGGTAGGGTTCGGCAAGGGCGGCGCTGACCTTGCCGATCAACTTGACCGACTGGCCGCGCGACACGATCACGTGCATCACGTCCCGCAGGAACTTCAATCTTGATGAAATCTTGACACGTTGGGCCGGGGCCTTGAGAGCAATTTGACGCCGGGTGTGGTTGACTGACACGTGTGGCCGAGTGCGGTGTCCCGGCCTGGTGATTCTCCTGAAAGGAATCCGCCATGTGGATTGGAATGCTCCTATTGGGCCTGGCGTGTTTCGCCCTGATGTGGGCCTTCACCTGGGCCTGTGAACATCTGTAAAAGGAAATGGCCATGAACATCTTCATCATCATCGTCACGGCGTTGTGCTTCATCTATCTGGGCTACGCCATGATTCGGCCTGAACGATTCTGACCCCCGCCCCCGGAAAGGAACGCCTGACAAGGACATCCATCATGCTCGCATCAACATTTCCCATCTTCGTGATTCTGTTGACCCTCGCGCTGGCATGGCCGCTGGGACGGTATCTGCGTTGGGCGATGGACCCCACCCCCGGAAGTAACCCCGGCCCGCGCCGCGGGCATTATGAAAGCATCTGCGACCGCATCCTCGGCATGTTATTTCGAGTCCAAGCCGACGTTCGCGTTCCACGACCTGCCCGTCGCGCCCTCCATGAATCTGGAAGGCAAGGAACCGCGTTTCGGCCCGGAAGCCGGACCGACGTGGACGGTCTCAACGACCATCACGTCCAACGGTTCGGGCTTTGAGGGCCTGGGCGACAACACTGTGCCGTGGAACATCGCCACCGGCATCGTCATCCGCGCTGCCGCGACAAGGCGTCAGTCCATGAAGCAGAAAGTCCGGTTTGAAATATCCGACTCCCCATTGCTGTTTCATGGTCGAAACCACGTGGGCCATCCAATCGCAAACATCCCGGCGGGAATAGTCCAGGATCAGGTTGGGCGAAGCGACATCCAGAAACCGGCCGCGATCGGTCTTCAACAACCAGTCGGGATGTTCCGCGACCAGACGGGAATCCTTGTGCGCCAGAAACGGAGCCGGCCAGATACCGGGGGTGTATCCGGCTTCCGCGATTTCGTGCAGAAGCCGCGGCAATCCCCGGGGAAACTTGCTTTCATCCCACGTCAGCCAATCGCCCATCATTCGCTGATACCCGTCATCAATCTGAATCAGATTCACGGGAACGCCCAGCGATCCGATCACCTGCATACCGGCCTGGATGCTGTGCGTCGCAATGTCGTGGGCGTAATAATCCCAACTCCCCCATCCCTTCCACCGGCGATCCGGGAGGGATATCCCGTGTGTCGTCCGCAAGGCGTCGGCATGGCGGTCCAACAGCGCCCGCCAGTCGTCGCCGCGTGCCAGCAGAATCGTTTCGAGCGGAATGGATTGACCGGACGGGATGAGTTTGTTGTCGCCGTGAAAATGAATCACCAGGTGGTCATCCTGAAACAGGAAATATCCCGTGATACTTTCCATGTGAGAAATCCCGCGAAAAAATAACGGGAATCCGAACCGCGCATCAGAAGGAACGCTTCACTGGTCACGGCGAACGGCGTGGAGGAAACATCGTGACGCTCCGTCGCCGCGCCCATGCGCCCGTTCCCGGCCAGGATGCGCGTTACGTTCACACCCATCGCTTTCAGGTCGATGCGGATGCGAACGCGCTCCGGATGGGCCGCGGCATTGTTCGTGTTGCGCACCCGCACGGTGAGCAGTTCGGCACCCCCATCGCCAAACGGTTGAATTGCCGCATCGGCTGTGACGGTGACATGCGGCTCGTAGGCGCGCGCTTCCATTTCAATCGCATTGAATCCGTGATCGGCGGAACATACAGTGTGTTTCGACATGGTGTCTGTCTTTCAATCGGATGCGGGGGAGGGGGACAAGATGCTCATGCGAAGAGCGAATGATTCGCGGATCGGATCAGGCCGGCGACGGCGCGTGCGACCGGTCGGCGGAGGGCGGCAGGCCGAAACATTTGCGGTAATCGCGGGAAAACTCGTGCAGCCGGCCGAACCCCACGCGGGCGGCGATCTGTTTCAATGACAGGTCGGATCGTTGCACCAGTCCGCGCGCCATGCTCATGCGGACCTGCTTGATCCGCCTGATCGGCGGCACGCCGACGGCCTGGTCACAGGAACGCGCGATCGTCGCCTGGCTGCTGCCGCTGATCCGCTCCAGCCGCGGCAACGTGTAGTGTTGCGTCAGGTCGCGGCGGACGATGGTTTCGATCTCCCACCACAAGCGCGCGGCGGGCGTCATCTGAACCGGCAAATGCCGGGGCCGGTACAGATGCGCGATCAGATCGAGCAGACAACCCTGCACCCGCCATTCGCGCAGCGCCGGCGGAACTTTCAGATTTCGCCAGGTGTCCAGCAATCGTCCGAACTTTTCCACGACCGCGGCATCCACATGCTGCACCCGCGCCTCGAACGGCGGAGGGTCCAGCGCCGGCGCGATGAAATTCACACTGTAAAAAATCCACGGCGCTTCGCACACGCGCCCCCTGACCAATTCATTCTCGTGATACCAGATCACGTCGCCGGAACCCAGCACGTACTGACGACCGTTGACATCGTGTTCGGTGGTTCCGCGAACGGTGCATTGGATCAGATGCCCCGGCAGGGAGTGGGCGACGAAACGGAAGCCGGGTTTTCGGCGAACGAACCGCTCGACGAGCAACACCGCCCGCACCGCGCAAGGTCCGACGTTTGGATAGTCCATATCGCCTCAGATCTGTGATGAAAATTGCGAAACAATCCTGTAAATCAGCTAAATACGCCAGTGTTTAGCCGCATTATAGTTCATTCACCCGATGATGATATTCCCAGAAAGGCGCCCCGCACCATGAAGCATGAACCCCAGCGTTGGCAGGCCGATTACGAGCGCGACGGCTATCTGGTCGTCAAGGACTGCCTGGACGGCGACACCCTGGCGACGCTGCGCCGGGAAGTCGAGAAGATCACCGCGGCCCCCGACGACCAGCCGCCCCGCCTGAAGCATTTTCTGGACTTCGAGCGCGATTACGTGGCCAGGAACCCGCACTACAACGAACTGACCTCGGCGCAGGTCGGCAACGCCCTGCGGAACATCATGGAGTTGCCGCTGTTCTCGCCGGCGTTCTCCGACCTGATTCTCTACAACCCGCTGCTGGATGTGCTGGAGACGATCTTCGGAACCACCGAGTTCCACTTCCACAACTACAAGTGCATCATCAAGGCCCCGAAGGTCAGCAGCAAGTTCTGCTGGCACCGCGACCTGCCCTATCTCCAGCATTCCAGCCCCAATCTGATCACGGCGATTCTCTGTCTCGACGACATGACCGAGCAGAACGGCGCGACGGTCGTGTTGCCGGGTACACACCGCATCCCGCATGAGCAGGTCAAGCGAACCGACAGCGACATTCCTGACAAAGACCTGCCCGATGTGCCGCGTGTGACGGTGACTTGTCCGGCGGGATCGGCGGTGCTGTTCCATGTGAACATCATCCACGGCGGAGGGGCGAATCGTTCGGAAAATCCCCGGCGCAACGTCATCGGCATCTGGGCCGGGCCGGACACTTACCCGGTGACCCACGCTCGCTATGCCTATCAGGGCCTGACGCCGCGCAGCGCCGACCCGGCCAGGCAAAAGCAGGTGCGACTGTCGTTCCCGCATTTGTTCGCCGCACAGCAGGCCGCTGTCTGATGCCGAGTCATCCATCGGGCCGCAAACCACGATGTTTCGTGACAAGGAGTATCGATCGCCATGATCCAACTTTCCAAAGGTGCGCCCCAAAGCGACGAAGGCGGCGTGTCGTCGGACCCGTGGACCAGTCGCCGGCGGTTGCTGACGGCTTTGGCGTGCTGGACGGCCGACCGTGTGCCGATCAGCACCTACGAACTGGTCGGCCATGACAGCCATGCGTGGGAGAACCGTGACCCCAGCTATCGGCGACTGATGGACCGCATCCGCGCCGACACCGACTGCATCGCCATGTGGGGTCCGGCCATCAACGAGCGGGAAGGACAATCCGCCCATCCCACGCCGGTGGACCAGACGGTCGAACGCCTCGGCGATCTGACCCGCACCACGCGGATCATCCACACGCCGCTGGGCGATCTGCGAACCGTCAACGAGGTGTACGATCATGTCCACACGACCTGGCACATCGAACATCTGTGCAAAAGCGTCGAGGATGTGGACAGGGCGATGAGCATTCCGTATCAGCCCTTCACGTTCGATTATTCCGATCTGGCGCGGATCAAAAGCGAAGTGGGCGAACGCGGCATCGTCATGGAGAGCATCAGCGATCCGGCCTACCTGGCGGCGGACCTGATGAAGTTCGAGGAGTTCACCGTCTGGGCGTTCTCGGAAACCGAACATTTCGCCCGAACCGTGGATCAGATCGCCGAGCGCGTGATGGAGAATCTGAGGCGGCGACTGAAGGCGGGCGTGGTTGATTTGTATCGCATCTGCGGGCCGGAGTATTTCACGCCGCCCTATCTGCCGCCGGAGATGTTCAGGCGATTCATGCTGCCGCATCTGACGACGATGACGCGGATGATTCATGATGCCGGGGGGAAGGTGCGTTTGCACTGTCACGGCAAAATCGCCCGGGTGTTGGACATGATCCTCGACACCGAACCGGACGGCATCGACCCCTGTGAGCCGCCGCCGGACGGCGACCTGGAGTTGGATCAGGTCAAACGCCGCTGCGCCGAACGGGGCGTCAGCGTGTTCGGCAACATCGAGTTGAAACTGCTGGAACACGGCACGCCGGGGCAGGTGCGCGATGAGGTCCGTCGGATCATGGATCAGGCCAAGGCGGGCGGCGGGTTTGTCATCATGCCCACCGCCGCGCCGATCAATATCCCGCTGGCCGCGCGGACCGAGGCCAACTATTTCGCGTACATCGACGCGGCGTTGGAATACGGCGCGTATTGAGCGGTCGCGGCCTGGGTTGCCGCCGACATGCGGACGGGCATCACGCATGTTTTTCCCACATTGAAAGAGTCATCATGCCCTTTAGCCAATTATGCGGCGGCGCAGAGGGCGTATTCTGCGGCGGGCCAAAACTTGTGAATTTGTCGCCGCAACATCGAGTTGCATAAGTTTCCTTGCGGTAGGATTCGATGATGCCACAAAACGCCACGCAACGCCGCGAGCATGTCCGGGAACGACGCGGATCATGCCGGTGACGGTCGCCGGTCCGCGGTGCAGAACCCAGCCCAGCGCCAGTTGCCGCCAGACTTCGGCGGTCGGCGCGGTGAACACGCAAGCCAGTTGTTGGACCAGACTGTTCCATGCCGATATAACCAGGCAAGAAAGCGGGACAGGTACAATCCTGTTCGGCACGCACCTTGCGGCAGGCGTTTTTATCCTGATTTCGCGGAACAGCCGGTTCATCAAAACACTTAAAATGACGTAAGTCCAGGGCGCGAAAACCGTGCCGAACAGGATTG
>Ga0172380_10008219_pt1 | contig 11490 bp, 15 predicted proteins | sample Leawe162metaG_FD_119747 | JGI IMG/M metagenome (GOLD analysis project Ga0172380, IMG submission 119747) | Leachate microbial communities from a municipal landfill in Southern Ontario, Canada - Leachate well 162 metaG | ecosystem: Engineered > Solid waste > Landfill > Unclassified | place... | reverse complement strand
CTCCGGCTAAGGCGCCCGTTCATCCGGCTAAACTGCAGATCAAAAAGTCGATCACCAAAGTAGTGGCCAAGCTCTCCGAGCCTAACAGCTCTCAGAGCCGGAGGCCAGCTACGAGCTTTACTAAGCGCAAACTATCAGTTAAATTAGCGGCTAAGGGAGAATCACGGGTAGCAGCTAAGAAAAAGACTTCGGCAGGGTTTGTGAAGCGACAGGTTAGAGTGCAACCTAAAGGTAAGGTTAGCAGTCGTTTGAGCCAAAAAAGTAAGAAAGGTAGAAGATAATGTCTTTACTTCATCTATTTCAGATCAGCTATTATTTTGATCCAACGGTTGCGTATGACTTCCCAGGATTTTGGGTGGTAGTAATTTTATTGGCCATTGTATTGGTGGGTAGTATCTGGTTTGGCCGAACTATTCTGCATCGCAAGGATCTGTCTGGTCATCTGCGCGAATTCTGGCAAGGCTGGATCAGTTTAGGCTACACCACATCAATAGTGGGGCTGATCTACCTGTTTTTCCGATTTGAGAACTTGATGTACGTTAATTGGCGGTTATGGCCGGCGTTATTGGTGTTATGGGTGATCGGCCGGTCGATCTATCTTATCTACATATACAAAAAGGTGCTGCCCAAAAAGGCAGCGGAGAAGGAAAGTCGCAAGATGATGTCTTACTACTTCCGGCGTCGTCGCCAGCGGTAGTAGGGTTGACCCTCAGGGGATATTCTCCTATAGTTGGAGAGCATTTGGGGCCTGCCCACCGGAGGTGGGAGAAAGCGAAGGATTTAGATCTATGACGAAAGAAGTTAAAGAACAGACCAAAGACCAAAGTAAGATGGCAAAACTACTCGAGAAGGCCGAGACCTTGGGTGTCCCCAAGGAGAGGGATCTGATCGAGGGAGAGGTGATGGCCGTTACCGGTAACCGGGTCTGGGTAGATATCCAGCATGGTAAGTTTGTGGGAATCATCTCCAGTCGCGAGTTGGCCGAGGCCGGTCTCTCGATGCCGGACTACAAAAAGGGCGATAAGATCGCCGCTTCGGTAGTTGAACCAGAGAATGAAGAGGGGTTTGTGCTCCTTAGTGTTCGTGAGGCGTTGCGCAACCGAGGTTGGAGTGCTTTAGAAAAACAGTATGCCGACAACGTTACGGTCAAAGCCCGGGTGGTGGAGGCCAACCGTGGTGGTTTGATCATGGAGTCCGAAGGTATTCGCGGCTTCTTGCCAGTGTCTCAGCTTACTCCCGAGCACTACCCGCGGGTCGGTAATGATAAGGACGAGATCCTAAGCAAACTATCTAAATTCGAAAATCAACTGTTAGAAGTTAAGATCATTGGGTTTGATCAGTCACTGAACAAATTGATCTTCTCTGAGCGAGCAGCTCACCAAGCCGAATTTGATCAAGCCACTGCCAAGATCCAGGTGGGCGAAGTGCTGACCGGTAAGGTTAGCGGCGTGGTGGACTTTGGCGTCTTTGTCAGCCTGGGTAGCTTGGAGGGCTTGGTCCATATCTCTGAGATCAGTTGGGATAAAGTGGACGATCCGAGAAAGTTTGCCAAGGTAGGCGACAAGATCCAGGTTCAGGTAATTGGGATCGAAAATGATAAGATCTCCCTCTCCATGAAGCGCCTGACTGAGGACAAGTGGTTGCATTTAATCAAAGACTATCAAGTGGGACAGGTAGTTAAGGGTGAGGTAACCCAGATCATGCCGTTTGGCGTATTTGTTAAAGTTGACGATAAGATCGACGGCTTGATCCACATCTCCGAACTATCGTTTGATCACGTAGCTGACCCCTCTGATATCGTTAAGGTTGGCCAAACATTAGAGTTAAAGGTGATCGATATTGAGCCGGAGAGCCATCGGTTTGGTCTGAGCCTTAAGGCGATGCAAGCGCCAGCCGAAGGAGCTACTCCTGCTAAACCAAAAGCCAAATCTAAGAAGGGCGCTGGAGCGGAAGTAACTACTTTAGGCTTGAGTGATGCCTTAGCACGCAAGCTAAAAGCGGCCGGAATCGAGAGTGTGGCTGACCTAAAGGGCAAATCGGTTGACGAGATCAAGGCCATTCCTGGCATTGGCGAAAAGTCGGCCACCAAGATTATAGAAGTCTTAAGCCAACTCTAAAGCCACTTACTCACTATTAAATTTAGCCCATAGCAGTTACGATTAGAGTAACTCATGGGCGGTTAACTAATGGAAGAAGACCAAGTAGAAAAATCTAAGCCAAGTGTTACCATTCCACCGGTTGTTCGGGTGAGCGAGTTGGCGACCTTGTTAGATAGGCCGGTCACGGAAGTGATCCGCTATCTGCTAAAAAATGGGGTGTTGGCAACGATCAACGATAGTATCGATTTTGATACGGCCTCCATTGTGGCTGACGATTTTGGCTTTACGGCTGTTGCTGATGTGGCCGAAGCTGATCACCAAGTGGCCGAAGAAGAACACGAGCAGGGCGAAGTAAAAGAACGGCCACCGATCGTAACAGTGATGGGGCACGTTGATCACGGTAAAACTTCACTCTTGGACTACATCAGAAAGACCAAAGTAGCCGAAAAAGAATCTGGTGGTATTACTCAGCATATTGGTTCATACCAGGTGGAGTACAAGGGCAAGAAGATCACTTTTTTGGACACACCGGGGCACGAGGCGTTCTCGGCAATTCGGGCTCAGGGGACTAAGGTAACCGATGTGGTGGTGTTGGTGGTAGCGGCGGATGATGGAGTAAAACCTCAAACGATTGAGGCGATCGATTTAGCTAAGGCTGCCAATGTGCCAATGATCGTGGCGGTAACCAAGATCGATAAGCCGGGCGCTAACATTGAGAAGGTTAAGCAAGAGCTTAATGTCCATCAAATTCTAACTGAATCCTGGGGCGGCAAGGTGCCACTGGCTGGCGTCTCATCCAAAACTGGTGAAGGGGTGGACGACCTGTTAGAACTGATCGCCCTTACCTCGGAAGTGAGTGAATTAACCGCTAACTACACCGGGAGGGCGCGCGGGATCATTATCGAAGCTCGGCGCGATCCCAAGATGGGGCAGATTGCCACTATTATTGTTAAGGCGGGAAAGTTTTCGATTGGTGATCACTTTGTAGCCGGCGGTACGTATGGCAAGGTTAAGGCGATGTTCGATTACACCGGTAAACGAATTAAGGATGGTTTTCCATCTCAGCCGGTTAGTGTAGTGGGATTTGTGGGCGAACCACAGATCGGAGCAGAACTGATCGAAATTGATAACGAGAAAGAGGCTCGCAACAAGGCGGCCGATAGCGCGGTGGCCTCGGCGCGACGGATCACGGTAACCAAGAGTGATTTGGATGTATTAGCCAGTCAGATCCGCGCACAGCAAGTGCAGAATTTAAATATTGTATTAAAAGCGGACGTTCAGGGCTCGTTGCAAGCGATTCGCGATCAATTAACCAAGATCCGAACTGATCGGGGCGGCAGCATCCAGATAGTGAGCGACGGCGTGGGTAATATCGCCGAATCGGATATCTTGGCTGCTCAAGGTGGTAATGCCTTTGTGGTGGGATTTAAAGTCCGGATCTTACCCGGCGCTACTAAAATGGCCGAAAAAGATGGAGTTAAGCTGTTAACCTACGACATCATCTACGAGCTAACTGCCGATCTTAAGAATTTGTTATTGGAATCAACTGGTCTCCAGAAAAAAGAAACGATCGAAGGCGAAGGTAAGGTCCTAAAAGTATTTTTCTCTACCGCCAAAAGCAAGATCGTGGGTTGCAAGGTAACTAAAGGGCTGGCTCGCAAAGGTCAATTGTTGCGGATATATCGCGACGATGAAGTTATTGGTGAGGGACCGATCGAGAAAGTGCAGTTGGTGGCCCAAGAAGTAGACGAGGCCAAAGCTGGCGCCGATTATGGTTTTTCTGTTAATTTGAATGCCAAGATCAAAGAAGGGGATCGGGTGGAATTTGTTAAGGTGGAGTACATCAAAGCTAAGATCATTTAGATGGGTCACCGGATCGCGCGGATTCAGAGCGAGTTGGAGCGAATCTTGGGAGATTTCTTCCTAAAGGAGGGGAGAGGTTTTGGTATTGGGATGGTGTCGGTTAATGGTATATTGGTTAGTTCGGATCTATCGCAGGCGAAGGTGTTGGTCAGTTTTATTGGGGAGCAGTATCCAGAAGCGGCCTTTAAAAGATTAATCAAGTGCAGCCGTGATATTCAGACCTTTGTTTTTCGCCGGTTACAGATTAGAAAGGTGCCAAAACTGGTATTTGAACTTGATCGTGACCCAGCTGGGGCTTATCGCATGGATCAACTTTTAGATGATATCGACCGACCTAAAAATAAAGATTCAAACGTTTAGAGAGCAGGCACAAGCTGCGACTAAAATTTTAATAGTTACGCATTTTAAACCAGACGGTGATGCTATCGGGTCGGTTTTGGCTTTGCGGATATTGTTAAAGGAATTGGGCAAGGAGGCGGAAGTGGCGACAATGGACACGCCACCGGAAGCTTTCTCATTTTTACCGTATTTTTTAAAGATCAAAGAGGATTATCGGCCAGAGCATTTCGATATGGTGGTGATGGCGGATTGTGGCGGTTGGAGCCGCACGGGTTGGTTTGAGGATGACGAGCTGCGGATCGATTGGCCCAAGTATTTGGTGGTCCTCGATCATCATCATGCTCAGAGCTATAGTCCGGGGTTGGTGATCGCGGACGAGAATCTATCATCAACTGCACAGTTGGTCTATTACGTGTTTCGCGAGTGGGGGATAGAGATCAATTCTGATGCCGCTAACTGTCTGATGACCGGCCTCTCTACCGACACCGGCAGTTTTAAGCACATTAGTACCACGCCGGAAGTGTTTAGAGTGGCAGCGGATCTGATGGAGGCCGGGGCGAATATTAACAAGATCACCCAGCACATCTATTTGGGCAAAAGCGTATCAAGTTTAAAACTGTGGGGGCGGACGTTGGATAAAATTCAGCAGGATCGGGCATTAGGGATAGTGGTGTCAGTTATTACTCGTGAGGATCTGGAAGAGTGTGGTGCCACCTTGGCCGATCTGGAAGGGGTGATCGATCTAATGAATACCGTGCCAGACACTAAGGCAACGTTTTTGTTGTCCGAGCGAGGCGACACCTTAAAGGGGAGTGTGAGGACTAACGATCCCGATGTGGATGTCAGCAAATTAGCCGCCATCTTCGGCGGTGGGGGGCACATCAAGGCCGCCGGCTTTAATGTCTCCCTCGACGAATAGGCCTATAGGAGAAAACCGGCCTCCAGAGCGGAAAATCATTGACAACGGTCAGTTTTAGCAGTATAATACAACAACATAAACAGTCAACGGTTGTCAAGGGACGAAGGGTTGTGGACTTTGACAAAATAGGGAGGTGCTAGAGCGACGTAGTCGCCGGACTTTCAACCCAAACCCGCCGGAGGCGGGCAGTAAAGCAATGGTTATAGGTCTTAGGCTAATTGCCCTGTTGTCGCGGGAAGAGATGGAAAAACGTCTGCGCGAAAGCGAAGTCGGTTGCGACGATTACGTCGTTGAGAAGCTTTTCCCTGCCCTCTTGCGCCATGCGGGTGAGGAGCTGTATGCCAATGGTGTTGCAATGATGCTGTTGTTGGCAATCAACGACTCCTTCTCGGATGCTTTCATGATCAGAGACATGGTCCTGGATAGCTACTCCTCGGGACTGATTTCGGCCATGGTGCCGGAAGAGCGTGTCGCCGAGGTGACGGAGATTATTGACCAGTGTCGGAAATCCGTCTCTGGTTGAGCGATTATCAGCGGGATTGAAAACACTGACGTAAGTCAGTGGCATCGAATAGTGCCACCGGGGGTGGTGCAGTGTCGTTACTAATCTTTATCTTCCCGGCAATCATGCTTTTCTTCTCCATAGGCGCCATAGTCCGGGCGCGCACGTGGGGAAGCAAAGCTGGTGATCCGGTTTACCAGTCCAAAGCGAAGCAGTGGCTGTCGTTAGGCAGCGTCGAACTGATCGTGGGGTTGGTGGCAATTACGGAGTTCACTATTCTCTACATCAACGGCAGGATATAATCTCGGCGGAGATACATAAAAACAACCGGGAAACAACCGGGTGTGCATCGGAATGCGGGGAGGGCCCCGCAGGGAAATAATTCGGTGAGAGCTTCTGAAGGAATCGGGTTTTCCCTGATTGCTATGTCGGTGGTGCTCATCTGCCTGACCCTGAATGATGCGTCGCTAAACGCGACGATGGCTATCCTGCTCCCCATGGTAGTGGGAGCAGCTTTCTACGTGCATGGTCGATAAAGTACTGAAATGCAAATGAGGTAATTCGAATGAAAAAGGTTGCAACGAATGTCCTGCTCCAGGCTTTGTTTAGCCTGGATTACAGCCTGATCGGCATAGGGATTGCGGCTCTCTTAGCTGCGGTTATCTATGGGCCGATAGTTGGCTGGAGTGGTTGGCAGATAGCAGGGGGGATAACTATAGCTGTCGTCTGTATGACGCTGGGAGTTATCGTCGTCCGAGCCAAGCAGAACAACCCCTGCTAACGATCGGCATGTATTGCGACTTGTCGGAGTACACGCAAAACCTTGCGACTCAAAGAGCCGGACTGTCAGAGAGTGACGAACCGCCGGGAGGGCGGTTGCATCAATGGAGGTACATTTCTCTTGGCCGTGTGCAGCGATTGGTTTGGTTTGTGGGGTGTTGATCCACTGTCTTATCGACGGCTATCGCACACGGAGAGAATTTGATTGGACGATATTGGGCTCAATTATCGTCCTGGGACTGGTACTTGCATGGCTGGTACTTGCATGGCTTGTTTTCCAGCAGCGCCCAGTTTAGCATCGAGACCGGTATTCAAAGTTGTGTCTATCACAGACACCGCCAAGAATAGCCGGTCTTTTTTTACCCGAAAATATAATTGAAATTGGCCTCCAGAGCAGTAAAGTCGTTGACGTAGAGCCAACAAGCGTGGCACAATAAAGCCTACTGTTGATCTGGTTGTCAGGGTAGTTTTACGGGTTAACTCTTTGACAATATGTGTGGTGTTGCGAGGGAGATGATGCTTTCTGGTCCAACCCGAATTCTTCGTAGGAGTGTTTAATCTATGTTTAATAGAAGAACGCTGGAGACCGGAAGGCCCAGAGGGTTCTCAAAGTCTGCCAGATATTTTCTGGTGGGTGACGACTGCCTGTGCTGCGAAATTAACAGCATGGGTGGGGCATTGGCCAAACCAGGCCGCGACTACAGGATGGGGGACGGGTATGTCTATACGGATAAGCCGCATCCTCTGTCTGTCTATCTGATTAGCAATGGTGTACGGCAGTTGCTGGGGGAGGTCAAACCTGGCGATATGCTGCGTGATCCGCGCATTAAATTTGGCAGCAAAGAGATCGAAGTGTCTCTATTGGGCGCCAATGTGATTGATCTGCCGCTCGATACACCTCTGTGGCGGATGGAAGAAGAGGCAAATAAGGTCACGCGCGCGATGGTAGTGGCTCGGCGAAAGAAGAGAGCTGATGCCAAGAAGGCGCGAGCCGAATAGAACAGCAGCAAGTAAATCTCACTCGGCGGAGTTGTACGCAAAACACTGGCAGGGAAACCGCCGGTGGACATTTTGCAAACTGTGCTGTGAGGTAGAGTCACATGGCAACCATTCAATGGTTCGGGATACTTCTCTTCGCGCTGGTGAGTGCGACGTTGTTGATGGCAATCATCGCCCTTCTTTTCGATGGGCCGCGCGACAGCAAGCTGGTCAACTGGATCACGGGGTGCCTCTGGGTCGTAACTACTATTATGTCAATGGCCGGGAGGCTGCTGACGGGCAAACCCGAGGGGTGGTCGTTACCGTCACTTCTTCCGATTGTCGGCGCGGGTTTCCTGGCCATCGTTTTCATTGTGAGAGCGGCCAGGTATGCGCCCAACAGGTAGGGGGACTCGGCGGAGTTGTACGCAAAACCTTGCGACTCAAAGAGCTGGACTGTTAGAGAGTGACAAACCGCCGGGAGGGCGGTATCAGATGGAAATGTCCAAGTCTATCTGGTTGTTTTGTATGGTGTTTTGCCTTGGCTTTGCCGCCGGTACGGTAGCACGGCATCTTACCGGGGTCCCTCGAAGCCAAGAAAAGTTTGGTTGGCTCGATTGGACGATATTTGGTTCAAGCATCGTCCTGGTGGCGTGGGTTATATGGTTAGCCTATCAATAGCCAGTAGCCAACAGCTTAATCTTTTCCAAGGCCGACACATTCAAAATCGTTCCGGTATATCGAAACGACAGCGAGTGTGCGCGGTCTTTTTTTACCCTCTCCGTCATCCCAGACCGGATTGTCGTAAGACAAATCAGGATCCGGGATCTTTTTCGACTCTAAGATTCCTGCCTTCTCAGGAATGACTATGGGTGTTCTTATTAGTCGTACTGTTCGAGGGCGGCTTCGGCCGCAGCCATCTCGGCGGCCTGTTTGGAGGGGCCACTGCCACGGGCTATTTCTTTGTCACCCAAACAAACAGCTACCTCAAATATCTTGCTATGATCGGGACCAGATTCAGCTACTACTTTATAGACGGGAGTAATCCCGTCTTTGTCTTGAGCCACTTCCTGAAACTGACTCTTGGCGTCCAGGTAGGCCTGATTGGCCATAATTACATCCAACTTTGGCAAAAGATATTTATCTAAAAATTCTTTGGCCGGCTTAATGCCACCATCCAGAAAGATAGCGCCTACCAATGCCTCGACCACGTTGGCCAAGATGGTGGTTTGGTTGCTAACGCTTTTGGCCTCACCTTTGCTGAGCTTTAAGTATTGGTAAAGTTTTAGCTCATCAGAGATCTGTTTTAAGGTTTCTTTTTTGACCAACGCGGAACGTAGGGCGGTTAGTTCGCCTTCTGGCTTTTCGGTGAATTTATTGTATAGGTATTCGGTAACTACTAACTCTAATACGGCGTCGCCCAAAAACTCTAATCGCTCATTGTGGCCAGGCTTAAAATCGTTTTCGTTTAAGTATGACCGATGAACAAAAGCCTGCTCAAGCAGGATCGGTTTCTTAAATTTGATATCCAATTGTTTTTCGAGAGTTGAAAGGGGAGTCATTACTTCTTTTTTTTGGTGGCAGCTTTTGCCTGCCCGCGGACGCGCCCGTCCGCTGCTGGGGATGATGCGGCCAGGGGTTTAGTGGTCTTTTTAGTTGGTTTAACTGATACAACTTTTTCTTCTCCGGGAGCCGGTTTTGCCTGGTCGCCCTCCTCTGGTTGATACTTGGCCGAGTTGCGATAGACCGTACCTAACACACCGTTAACAAATTTTGACGTATTCTCGCCACCGAAGGCTTTACCCAGCTCGACCGCTTCGTTGATCACGGCTTTTGGGGGTACCTCCTCGTCAAATAATAACTCGAACATGGCCAGGCGAAGGATGGAGAGATCAACCTGAGCAATTTGAGAAAGTGGCCATTCGGGGGCAGCGATAGCAATAATTTTATCAATCTCTTCTAAATGGCCAACGATACCATTGGCGATCTTGCGCATAAAATCTTGATTGTTGTCCTCAAAATCGTGTTGAGCGATATTGCGTTCAACAATAGACGAAAGATCAACTCCGCCGCGGTTCGCAAGCTCGTATAAGCTCTGCATTAGGATGATCCGCGCAAAGTGCCGGTTAGAAGCCATAGCTATAAAATTAAGCTGACTTACTTCTTGTCGCTACCCTGCTTGGCTGACCCTTTTGGGGCTGGCTTGGCCTGCCCGCGGTCGCGGGACGCGGCCAGGGTTGAGCTCTGTTTCGGCGTACTCTTTTTAGGAGCAGCCTTTTTCTTCGCCTCCGTCTTAGCCTTTCTGGCGGCTACGGCCTGATCCCGCTTGAGACGAGCGGTGATCCGCTTATCCGTCTTAGTGGTCAGGATCTTTTTATTGCCGTAAAAACCGCAGTGCGGGCAGGCAATATGGGTTGGCTTGGGCTGCTGGCAATTGGTGCAAAGCACCAAGCCTAACAGCTTAACGGCCGAGTGAGCTCTCCGGGTGCGACCCCGAACTCTACTGATTTTTTTCTTAGGTAGTGCTGCCATACTTATAGAGTATAGGGGATTTTGGGTGATTAGAGCAAGTTTTTGCCATTTTCAGGGGTAGATAGATCCAGTGTTGACACTGGGCACCCCTTTAGGGTAACCTTTATTCTGTACACAGATTAACCCTAAGGTGCGAAAAAGTTGCTTGTAATCAGATTATCCCGCAAAGGTCGTCGCAATCATCCGATGTATCGGCTATTAGTCGCTGAGAACAGCAAGCCGACCGACGGCAGTTTTGTCGAGATTGTGGGTCACTATAACCCGACTGCCAAAGACCAACCACTTACTGTTAATAAAGAGAGGGTACAGTACTGGATATCTAAAGGCGCCCAACCGACTAATTCGGTAAGTAAATTACTTAATCGGACGGGTTTTGATCTATTGGTAGAGGAAAAACATCGTAAGCCGAAGCACGAACCCAAAGTAGAGGAAGCTGCCCCGGTGGCGGTTCCTGCTCCTGCGGTAGAGGCCCCAGTTAGCACCACTGAGGAGGCGCCGGCTGTCGTTGCCGAAGAAGCCCCAGTAGCGGAAGAGGTCCCAGCCATGGAGGAAAAGTCGACCGAGCCAGAAGCCTCGACCCCCGCCTCCGATGAATCGGAAAAGGGCTCAGAAGCTTAATTTAGGTACTGAAATTTATCAGTTATATAAAGTTTAAGGTTTAGGGAGGAGCAGATTATGGCTGACAACGACAAGGCATTCGTAGAGTACGTAGTTAAGGCTATTGTCGAGAATCCTGACAAGGTTAAGGTTGAGCGGAAGGTTGACGAGATGGGCGTATTGTTGGAGCTGACCGTTGATCCTTCGGATATGGGTAAGATCATCGGTAAGGAAGGTCGTACCGCTAAAGCCATTCGCACGCTGTTGCGGGTTTTGGGTGCCCAGCTTAATGCTCGGGTCAACTTGAAGATCATTGAACCAGAAGGTGGCTTGGGTCGCGCCAGCATGGCTAACGTTGCGTCAGATGATGATGACAACACGCCCAAGACTACCACTAAGGACGATCTCAAAGATCTCAGCGACGAAGAGTAGTTCTTGGCTACTTTTCTAGAAAAGTAGCACAAAAGTCCCAGCCAGTCGCTTTCACTATTCATCTAACAAAACCGCTTTTCCGCCTCTCGCTGAACTCCCCCGACAAGTCGGGGTCAGACAACAGCTTCGGCAGTAGCGGTTTTGTTGATTCAGTACGCTCAAGCTCCAATGGCTGGCAAATAATATACAATAAAACTATGAAACTGACGTTTATCACAATCTTCCCGGGGCTGATCGAGGACTTTTTTAAAGAAGGGCTTTTATCGAAAGCTCGACGGACAAACAAGATCGAGGTCCAGACTATTACCCCACGAGAGTTCACCACCGATAAGCACGAGACGATCGATGATTTGCCATACGGCGGGGGATTGGCGGGGACGGTGATGAAGGTAGAACCATTAGTCGCCGCAATTCGCAAAGCGGTCGGTAAGAAAAAAGCGAAAAGCTGT
>Ga0172380_10008218_pt1 | contig 11490 bp, 11 predicted proteins | sample Leawe162metaG_FD_119747 | JGI IMG/M metagenome (GOLD analysis project Ga0172380, IMG submission 119747) | Leachate microbial communities from a municipal landfill in Southern Ontario, Canada - Leachate well 162 metaG | ecosystem: Engineered > Solid waste > Landfill > Unclassified | place... | reverse complement strand
GGTGTGACACTCAACTACCGGTCATGGGATGGACAAATGCGGCAGCCCATCCTACTGGCAACCGGAGACGCGGTGATCGCGATCGCCCCGATCGAGGGGTTCACCCACCAGACGAACACGTTGGACACGCTGGGAACCGACGAGGCCGAATTCGAGTGCGATTGAGCGGAAGGCTTGCGCTTGGTCTCTGGGTCGTGATCGAGCGGGAGTTGGTGAAATTCCTGCGTCAGCGCGAAAGGCTCTTGTCCGCGCTGGTGCGGCCCATGCTGTGGCTGATCATCTTTGCTTCGGGCCTCAGTGATCTATTGGGCGTCTCGATAATCGCACCCTATCGCACCTATACACCCTATCAGGAATATATCCTGCCAGGCCTTCTGGGCATGGTCGTGCTGTTTCAGGCCATGCAGTCGGCGCTATCCCTCGTCTATGACCGCGAGAGCGGCGTCATGCGGGTGATGTTGGTGACGCCCTTGCCAAGGCCCTATCTGCTGTTCGCCAAGATCCTTGCCGCCACGGTGCTGTGCCTAGTGCAATGCGCCGCCTTTCTGGGCGTCGCCGCCCTCTTCGGCATCACTCTGCCTTGGGACACCGTTGTCCTGACCGTCCCCGCCGTCATCCTTTCGGGCCTGATGCTGGGGGCCATCGGGTTGGTTGTATCGGTCTATACCCGGCAGATCGAGAATTTCGCGGGGATGATGAACTTCGTGATCTTCCCGATGTTCTTCCTGTCCTCGGCCCTTTACCCCCTGTGGAAGCTGCGCGAGGCCGGGGCGCAGGCAATCTACTGGCTGGCCATGTTCAACCCCTTCGGCCACGCGGTGGAACTGATCCGTTTCGCCGCCTATGGGCAGTTCAACCCGCTCAGCTTTGCCGTGGTGGCTGGCGTGGGGTTGGTGGCATTCGGGCTGGCCGTGCGGGGTTACAATCCGCTGATCGGCACGATCGGGCAGATCAAGCGCGATTGATCAGGTCCGGCGCCGGAAGGGCAGCAGGAGGCTCGCCAGCCCGAACAGCAACACGCCGGCCAGCACGCCTCCGACCAGCCAGCGCGTCCAGCGCAGAGCTTCCATGTCGGCACCGAACCAGTCCTGGTCGCCCCACAGCAGGACCCGGCCACGTACCCCCTCGGCGGCGCCCAGCTTGACCGACCGGCCCAGATCGGCATGCAAGGCGCCGTCGTCCAGCCACAGCGTAACCTCGTGGCTCTGCCCGGCCGCCATAGAGCCAAGCTCGAGCGCCTTCAGTCCTGTCGAAGTGGTCGTGATCTTGACCTTGGCCCCGTCCACCACGGCCAGCAGAGCGCCTGGGACGGTCAGGGCGACATCCTGCATGGCCGAGGTGCTGCGCACCGTGCCGCTCACCGTGCGGCGGAAGGCCCCGATGTCAAGGATCGCCGAAAGCTCGGGGATGTCACGCATCATGGATTGCACCGCCACTACGTTCATTAGGCGGGGCAGGACGATTTCCTTGACCTTCTTGATCACGTCGGGCTTCAGTGTCATGCGGATGGCGACGTCATCCTCCAGTCTCTGTTTCAACTCAGCTGCCATGAAGCCCGCGACCCTGTCAGGGTCCAGCCCGAAGCCGGGTGGCACGAGGAAATTCTGAACGACCAGTTCAGCTTGCAGGGACGGAGCCAGTAGCGCCCGCCCCTTGCCCGACAGGACAAACAGCCCCATGCCCGCCGCAAGCGTCAGGCCGAGCGAAAACAGGATGTGCCAGAACCGCATGAGGCCTCCTCTTGGGTAGATTCGGATGCTAGCCCCGCCCGCTATTGGAAATGCCGATGACCAGGATTGACAGTTCTTCATAGAGAGCGCCGCCCGATCAGCCCGCACATTGGACGGGATCGACCTGCGGAGGGAGCATGTGGAGGCCGCCAGTTCCCGCTGCTGTGCTGCCGCAGATAGATGCGCGCAGAGCCGGTGCCCGATCTGTCTGTGCCGCTCGTCGTCGTGGCGACCCATGACCACGTGCGACTGGTGGGCGCCTGGTACGCGGTGGCCCAGACCCAACCTTTCTGAAGCAGGATTGTTGTAGCACGGACGTGGTCGCCGGCCGCCACACGATAGCTGCCTGACCGTCCAGATCGCCTGTCGCAAGGGCCTGCTTTCCGACGCCGTCCCGCCGCTGGAAGGCAATTCCGGCCCGTAGGGAGGCTGCGCCAAAGGGGCCCCGGTGGCCGTTGGCCGGTCGTGTCGCAGCCGCAAGCTCCGAATTGCGTGACAACGGGCATAGCCAACGGCAGGGGGGCGCGGCTAGGCTGGCTGGGTCGCGCATGAGGGCGCGATCCAGCCGATTGCGCCGAGCCCCGCATGCGTCCGTTCCATTTCCCCGACCATCCCTTCCGCAAGAATGTGCAGGACGAGGTGCATGCGCGCCCGGTGCAGTTCGTCGACGCACCGGCGCTCGTCAGGCGCGTGGCGCTGCTGTTGCCGCAGGGGCCGGACGCGGTGGGCGAGGCGCATGGGCGATTTGCCGGCTGGTGCCGCGCGGCGCGGGTCGCAGAGCCGGCGGCGAGCGCGCGCCAGCACGTCTTCGTCGTCGCTGGACGCGCGGTGACCTGGGAGTTGCATACCGAGTTCGTGACGCTGACCTGGATCTCACCACTAGGGGACACGTCGGCCTGGCCGGACGGCATTGGGCTCGAGGCGTTCGAGACCGAGGCGCTGGTCGCGGCCATCCGTATCGATCTTCTGGCCGGGGCCGAACTGCCCGCGGACGTCCACTCGGGCTTCCGGCCGGCGAGCCTCTGCGCCTCGCGGATCGAGGGCGGGGATGCCGAGGTCGCGACCGACTTCATTGCCGATGCCGACGGCTTCACGCGCTTCGAGCTCGCGGGCGGCAAGCTGGCGCCGCTACAACGCGCCATGGTGGTGCGGCGGCTGCTCGAGATCGAGACCTATCGCTGCTTTGCGTTGCTGGCGCTGCCGCTGGCGCGCCGGGTATCACCCAAGCTCAACGCCGCCGAGGCAAGGCTCGGCACCTTGGTCGCGAGCCTTGGCAGCGCCACCTCGACGGAGGCGGCGCAGAGCGCGCTCATGTCGCTGCATGCCCTGGCGGTCACGGGGGGCGAACTGGTCGAGACGACGAGCTATCGCTTCGCGGCCAGCCGTGCCTATGGCGAGGTGCTCAATGCGCGCCTCGACAATCTCGGCGAGCAGCCGCTGCAATCTGCCTCGACGCTCGAGCGGTACCTGCGCAACCGCGTCGATCCGGCGCTCGCGACCTGCCTTGCGGTCGAAAAGCGCGAGGCGGCACTCAGCGAGAAGATTGAACGGGCGACCGAGTTGCTCAATACCCGCATCAGCCTCGACATCCAGGCGCAGAACCGCGCGGTGCTGGCGACGATCGCGGAGACGGCGCGCAGCCAGTACCAGTTGCAGAAGACGGTGGAGGGCCTCTCCACCATCGCGATCTCTTATTACCTGCTCGCTATCCTCAGTTACGTGCTGAGCGGCGTCGCCCAGCTCGCCCATCTCGACAAGACGCTGGTCATCGCCGCCGCCGCCCCCTTCGTCCTTGCCGCGGTCTTCGTCCTCATCCGTTCTATCAGGAAGTAGGGCCGGGACGACCCGAAGCGGGCGTCATCCCATTGGCGGTCTACCCTAAGACAGGCGACTTTCGCAACTTGGACTGGTTCGGCTCCCTCGTCTTCAATTCCCTCTCCGGGCGATTGGGTCAGGAGTGGCGCTCATGCCAAGCCGGCAGATTTCTACCTAGCTAGCCTTGCCAACATAGATAATCCAGAACAACTCTCGGCGAGGTTCGGGCGCGGTGGCTTGTGCATAGGAGCGGACGCATGAGCATAAGCGGGTGGAGATCCGCGAGGTGAGGGAATGCCAGGGCCTCCGCCCCATGCGGCGGCCGGCGTGTCGTTCTCAATGGCCAGGTCGCGCGCCCGCTTGAGGTCGGCCACGAGTTTCCTCTTAGCTCAGGGAGGCAACGGCATCGCGCAGTTCACGAACCCTGCGGGCGATCACGCGAGTAGGTCGGCAGATGCGGCATCTCCTCGCAGGACCATGCGGGACGGAACCTGCGGCAGGAACGTGACAGACCGCGGCGGCGTGGTGCGCCCGATAGGAGCGGGCCCCGGCGGGGAGCCTGCGAGGGCCTCATCCTCCCGATCAATTAGCCCGCTACGCAGTGGATGACCTGCTGCGATCTCCCGAACCATGATACGCAGTCGACTCGTGGGTCCGCGCCTGCTTTGCTTGCACCATCGACGCGGGCAGAGGAAACGGCGCATATGCTTGGGGACATGAGCACTACTCAGCCAATGCAGTCTCGCGCCCGGGCGTCTGCCGACGGTGCAGCCGGCGGGCGAGTCATGGCTGACAAGGCCCGCAGGCGCAGGGCTCGCGAACGGACCCGCGTTCGCCTGCTGCGGGTCGGGCTCATCCTCCTGATCGTGGGCGGCATGTACCTCCTCAACGTCACGTTCGGCAACCTGACCATGCCGAGTCCGGTGGACGTGTTCGATGAGAGCTGGAAGATGTGGGCCGACGGCACCATGCTGCGCGGCCTGTCCGAAACGCTGACTGTTCTCGGCCTCGGCTTCCTGCTCTCGGCCGTTACCGGGGTGGGGGGAGGTATCCTGTTGGGCGGGTTCTCCACCGTCGGCCGCGTCCTCGATCCATTCGTCAACGCCATGAACTCGACACCGGGCGCGGCGTTCATCCCGCTCTTCATCGTGTGGTTCGGCCTCTACACAGAGGCAAAGGTAGTCGTGGTGTGGAATGCCGCCATGTTCCCCATTCTCATTACGACGGCCGCAGGGATCGACCAGAGTGACAGCGAACTGACCGAAATGGGCCGCTCCTTCGGGGCCTCGCGGGCAAACCTGTTCTGGCAATTGATGGTGCCGGGGGCCCTCCCCTCCATCTTGAGCGGCCTGCGCATTGGGGCAGCGGTGGCGACGGTCGGGACGGTGGTTGCCGAGCTCTATATGGCGCAATCGGGGCTGGGCGGCCTGCTGGCGGCGGCCGGCAATCGTTTCCAGATGGACCGATACTTTGCTGTCGTCATCGTGCTGATGGCGCTTGGCACCATCATTACCGGGCTGCTGCGCCTCGCCGAGCGACGCTTGTGGAAGTGGCGGACGACTTTGCACGATGCGAGCCGTTGATACCCGCAAGGAGGGCCGCCGATGGCCGCCGATAGCCCGCTGATCTCACTTCGCCATGTCGGCAAGGCTTTCAAGGATGGCCAGGTCCAGGCCGTCGAGAACGTCACCTTCGACGTCGCCGAGGGGGAATTCGTCAGCCTCGTGGGACCAAGCGGCTGCGGCAAGACGACGTTGCTGCGACTGATCAACGGCTTGATCCACGCAGATGAGGGCGAAGTGCTCGTCGCCGGACACCCGCCTAGACCTGGACCCGACATGGCAATGGTGTTTCAGTCGGCACGGCTGATGCCATGGCGGACGGTGGTGAGCAATATCGAGTTCGCCCTGGCACTGCATGGCGGCCACCGTCGGGAACGCCGTGAGCGCGCCATGGGGTTGCTGGGCTCGGTCGGGCTCAGGGATTTTTCTCATGCTTATCCGCACGAGTTGTCCGGCGGCATGCAGCAGCGCGTGGGCCTCGCTCGCGCCCTTTCGGTCAATCCGAAGGTGTTGCTGATGGACGAGCCATTTGCCGCGCTGGATGCGATGACGCGCGAGACGTTGCGGCGCGAGCTGCTGCAGTTGTGGTCGCGCCGCCGCTCCGCCGTCGTCTTCGTTACGCACGACATCGAGGAAGCGCTGTTCCTGTCGCAGCGCGTCATCCTGCTGCGGCCTCGCCCCGGCCGCATCGACCATATCGTCGAGGTGCGGCTGCCCGAGCCTCGATGGGAACACAATGTGCGCGCGCTCCCCGAATTCGTTGCGTTGCGCGAGCACCTGTGGAATCGCATCCGCCAGATGTCCCGCGAGGGCGAGGCGTTGGAAGAACTGCACAGTGTCTTCGCCTCTCCCCCCGCCGACCAGCCCTAGCCGCCCCGCGGATTACTCAAGGTGCTGATATGGCGGCCGATAACGCGCCGGTGGCTGGGTCAACGGCAAGGTCTTGCGCTGCGGCCCTAGCGGTTGTCTAATCAGTGGGTCCCCACCGCTGGTGGGGGTAGGGCTCTCGCGGCATGGAGGGCGTCACGTTGCAGCCGGCTGAGCCAGCAGGCGGCGTGGATACGAAGGGCGCCGCCGACGATCCCGCCGGGGCGATAGTCGCGAACAGGAGGTATCCGGATGTTTTCGGAGGTTAGAACGCGTCGCCGTCAACTGGTCGGCGCGGCAGCTTTGGTGATCATGGTTATTCCCTTAGCCGCTCTGGCGCAGGACGGGGCAACGCCTGAGATGCTGCAGTTGCGGCTGGCGGTCACCGACCCGAACATCAACCCGGTGACCGATTCAGTTCTGAAGCTGGCAGAGACGGAAGGATACTATGAAAAGCATGGCGTCAAAGTTGAAATCGTTCGACTCGAAGGTACGCCCCAGGCTGTCGCCGCACTGAATGCCGGGCAGGTGGATCTCGCCGATATCAGCATCGAGGCGCTGCTGCGCCTGAGGGCCGAGAACGGCCTGGCGATCAAGGGCATTGCATCTGCGACGCTTGGCCCGCCCTACCTTATCGCCGCCAAGTGCGAGATCACCAAGGTTCAGGATCTGGTTGGCCGCAGCTTCGCCATCGCCGACAGTGGCAGCCTCGATCACAACCTGACCCAGCATGTGCTCGCCGCCAGTGGCGTAGAGCGCGACGGGCCGAATTTCGTCGCGATCGGCGCTCCCGCCGCCCGGGTGCAGGCATTGGCCGCCGGACGGGTCGACGCAACCACGGTTTCCTATGGCACGTTCCTTCCTATCGCCGAGACCCCCGGCCTCTGTGTCGTCGTTTCGCCTGAGGACTTCTTCAAGGCGGCGCCGATCCAATCCAAGCTGGTGGCCGTGCTCGAATCGACTATTGCGGAGAAGGGCGAGGCCCTGAAGCGGTTCGTCAGCGCTCTCGTGGACAGCTCGCGACACTTCGATTCCGATCCGGCAGCGTGGGTTGAAACCATGCGACGTCAGCGCGACGACCTCAGCGTCGAGAACCTCGAGGCGACAACCAAGTTCCTCGCCGGCCGCTGGTGCGTGAACGGCTGTGCCAACGTCGAGTACATTCAAGAAACGGTGGACTTCATCTACGGGACCCCAGACTTCGATGAGGTAAAGCCGCTCACCGCAACCGACGTCACCGACGACTCCTTTGTCGCCGCAGCGATCGCGGAGTTCGGCCCATACGCAGGCGGCGGCATCGACGCCCGGCCCTGACGCCGGGCATGGTTGATGCAGGCCATCAGCAATCGGACCGCCATCACGGGTATCGGCTGGACCGCGTTTACGCGGTCCGCCGATCGCACGGTGTTGGCACTCGCCACTGAGGCGAGCCTCAACGCCATCGATGATGCGGGTTTGAGTTTCGGCGACATCGATGGCGTCGTTAGCTATTTCCACAATCAGGACACGATCGCGCCGCGCCAACTGGTGCAGGCTCTTGGCCTTGAGGACTGCAGCTTTCAGGTACTGAGCGCGCTGGGCGGCGGCTGGGCCTGCGCCGCGATCGCCACGGCAGCGATGGCCGTTCACGCCGGGCTGTGCCGCAATGTCCTGGTATTCCGGGCGATGAAGGGACGCAGCGAACGCCACCCGCCCGCCCGCATCGCCGCCGGCGAGGAGCAGTGGTCGCGCCCGTTCGGGATTGCTCACGCCGCCGCCCGGTTCGGACCGCACGTCACCGCCCATATGGAGCGCTTCGGCACGAGTTCAGAGGATTTCGCGCATCTGGCGGTGACGCAGCGCACGCACGCCCGGCTGAACCGCAAGGCAATGATGACGGAGCCGATAACCCTCGCCGATCACGCGGCGTCGCCCTGGGTCATCTACCCGTTTCGCTTGCTCGACTGCTGCATCCGCAGCGACGGCGCCGTCGCGGTGGTCGTTTCGGCCGCCGAGCAGGCCCGCGATTGCCGGCACGGCCCGGTCTATCTGCGCGCCATGATGGGGGGGAGCCTCGGCAACCAGCACGGCACCCTCCGCAGCGACGGGCTATGGGAGCTCTACGCCTCCCGGGCGGCCGAAAAACTTTACGCGGCGGCGGAACTATCGGCCGAGGATGTCGACGTCGCCGAGTTGTACGACCCCTTCACCGGCATCTGCCTCATGCATATGGAAGGGTTCGGTCTGGCCGCCCCTGGCGAAGCCCGGCTACTGGTGCGGGCCGGGGCCTCCGGCCTTGACGGGTCGATACCGGTGAACACACATGGCGGACTGCTTTCGGAAGCGTATACGCATGGCCTTGGGCACGTGGTCGAGGCGGTGCAGCAATTGCGACCGGGCGGTGTTGTCGATGACTTCTGCGACGGTGAACACGACTACGACCGCAATCACTGCCGCCAGGTGCGCGACGCCAAGGTCGCTCTGGTCTGCAGCGAGGGCGGGGATAGTTCGCTGATATTGGCTGCCACACCATGATGCCGCTCGCTCCCCTCCCCGTGCCCGACGCCGATAGCGCTCCGTTCTGGACCGCCTGCAGGGAGGGCCGGCTCACGGCGCAATGCTGCCCCGAGTGCGGGCGCTTCCGTTGGCCCCCCGCCGAATACTGCCCGTGGTGCCACCATCACGGCGGGGTATGGGTGTCCTTGCCGGGCACCGGCGTCGTGCGCTCCTTCGTTGTCGTCCACCGGGCCTTCGATCCGGCCTTTGCCGACGCCGTTCCCTACGTCGTGGCCCATATTGCGCTCGACGGCGCCGAAGGGGTGACACAGATCGGCAATGTACGCGCGACGGCAGTCGATCCCGTTTCGATCGGGCAACGCGTTGCAGTCGCATTCGAGCCGCGTGGTGCGATGGCGATGCCGTACTTCCGCCCGGTGGATTCCGTGAAACCAGAGGAGAGTGCCACGTGACGGGACCACTCAGCGGTGTTCGCGTGCTCGACCTTACGCACGTTCTCAATGGCCCGTTTGCGACCATGCTGATGGCCCATATGGGCGCCGAGGTCATCAAGGTCGAGTACGGCGAGGGCGACCGTTATCGGCATTCCTGGATGCCCCCCGACGCGGGCCGCGACGGCTATGAATTCCTGGCCATCAACGCCAACAAGAAGTGCATCACGCTGAACCTGAAGCACCCGGAGGGACGGAACATGTTTTCGCGGCTCCTGGCCAAGTCGGACGTGCTGGTCGAGAACTTTGCGCCGGGGGTCATGGAGCGCCTGGGGTTCTCCTATGAGGAACTCAAGGTGATCAACCCAAAGGTGATCTACGGCGTCGCGCGCGGCTTCGGCGAAACTGGCCCAAATGCCAACATGCGCGCGTTTGCCCCGACCGTGATGGCTTCCACCGGATGGGTGGATACCGCCTGGAAGTTCTCCGGACGCCCGGGAGAGAAGGTGCTCGGCATCGGCGACGAGGCGGCGGGGGTATCCCTCGCACTCGGCGTCTGCGCCGCCCTGTTTGCCCGCGAACGGACGGGACAGGGGACCAAGATCGAGATCTCGATGCAGGAGGCGATGCTCGGTTTCATGGTGAGCACGCTGCACTCCCTGTTCGAGGGCCGGCCGGTCGGCGGCCGCTATTTCCAGTGCGCGGATGGCTATATCAGCTTTCACCTGCCGGACATTTCCGATGAGTTGTGGTGCCACCTGGCCACATCGCTGGGCCATGAGGAGGCGGTGGCCGACCCCCGTTTCGCCACCGCGGCGGCACGCCGGCGGCACTTCCCACAGATGCAGGACAAGGTCGCCGAGATGGTGAGGACCCAGAGTCGCGCCCGCCTCTGGGAGTTGCTGAAGACACATGGGATTGCCAACTCTCCCGTCCTGGCGATCAACGAGGTCATTGACGACGGGCACATCAAGGCCCGCGGCGCCTTCGTCGAGGTCGAGCATCCGCAGGCAGGGACGCTCAAGCTGCTGCGACCCTGGATCCGCTTCAGCGAGATGCCGACGCGTATCGATCACGCCGGCCCCGCAATGGGCGAGCACAATGCCATGGTCTACGAAGAGCTGCTCGGCTTCAACGCAGAGAAGCTGCGCCAGTTGCGGGCGGCGGGAGCTATTTGACTTCGCGCATACCGGCAAGCAGATCGCCGCTGATGAGGTGGCTGCGGGAGGGGGCGCCGGCACCAAGCAGCCGGACCAAGGCACAATTTCGTTGAAGCGCCATCCGGCCACGGAACTGACCATCGTCTTGGTGATTGACTGGCTGGTGGTGAAATAGCCTTTCTAGGGATGCGTCGACCTGCGGCTCAGAGGATATGGCGCTTTCCGGTTTGGCAGTCCTAATGGCGGGTCCGCAGCCGATACATTTCTAATAAATTGGAACTCCTGACGAAAATAGAATAGGTGGCGGAGAGAGAGGGATTCGAACCCTCGAGACGGTTACCCGCCTACACACTTTCCAGGCGTGCGCCTTCGACCACTCGGCCATCTCTCCGCGTGCCTGCGCCACCACCGGCACTCGCAAGCGGGCGCACTATACTCATGGACGCCTCGACCGCAAGCCATCATCCGAGGCCGCGCGCGCCGGCGCGCCGGCGGTGGGAATGCCGATCTTGTGCTGCGTGCTTGTCGCATGCAACAACGGCTGGTCCGGCCGCACGCGCGCCCGGCACCCCTGCCCTTCGCCCCCTGGGACAGAATCGTCATGCGGCTCATCCTGCGCCTCCTGGGTACCTGGCTCGTCGCCATCGCGCTGATCCTGCTCGTCATTGACGGCACCAGGTCGCTCGGCGCCAACGCCATCGTCATGACGTCCCTGGAGGAGACCTGGACGACGCTGCACGCCGAGAGCCTTGCGCGCTTCCGCGAGTTCCTGGCGACACGGTTCTTCGGACCGGTCCTCGACGTCCTGGTCAGCACCGTGCTGACGTTTCCGGCCTGGCTGGTGCTGGGGGTGCCGGGACTCTTCATCGCGTGGCTCGGCCGCTCCCGGCGGGTCCGCGTCTTCGTGCGGCAGGACCAACTGTGACGCGGGAGGCCGGGGCCGCGACGACGCGCTCCCCGCCACGGGGAAATGGTGGCGCCTTGGCCGGCTCCGCGGCTGGTCGGTCAAGCGTGCACGAGCGCGCCGGTTTCGAGCACTTCGTCCTGGGGCTCCCGGGCACGAGCCTCGTCGAGCAGTGGAAATCGCTGGTCGGCAAGGTCGGGGGCAAGGTGTTCTGCCTGCTGGCGCGCGACTGCAGCATCAGTTTCAAGGTATCGGCGACCTCGTTCGAGGGGCTCACCGACGCGGTCGGGATCGCCCAGGCGCCCTATTTCGCCAAGGGCCAATGGGTCGCGGTCGCGCCCGGCGCGCTGATCGAGGAGACGCTGCGGGACTATCTCGGCGAGGCACACCGCCTTATCGCCAGCAAGCTCACGCGGCGGCTCAGGACCGAACTCGGACTCTAGCGCGGCTCCACCTCGTAGACGACGAGTGGCGAGGCGCTCGCGTCCAGCCTGACCAGCCAGGCCGGCAGCGCGTCGCGCGCAT
>Ga0172380_10008217_pt1 | contig 11491 bp, 11 predicted proteins | sample Leawe162metaG_FD_119747 | JGI IMG/M metagenome (GOLD analysis project Ga0172380, IMG submission 119747) | Leachate microbial communities from a municipal landfill in Southern Ontario, Canada - Leachate well 162 metaG | ecosystem: Engineered > Solid waste > Landfill > Unclassified | place... | reverse complement strand
GGTGATGGGAGTACCATTGCTGATAATTTAAATATATCATTAAAAGAAGGTACTGATATTTATAATGCTTATTTTAAAGCGTTTCCAGGAATGGAATTATATTCTAAGACAGTATCACAAAAAGCTTTAAGAGATGGATATGTTCTTTTTAATAATATAAGTGGTAGTAAATGCTTTATTCCATTCTATGATGAATATAAAAAAATAGAAAAAGTAGTAAATAAAGATTCTTTTTGGTTATTATATAATGAAGAAAAGTCTAAGAACTCTATTCTATTTTTAAGAAAATTAAAACCTATTGTTAGTAAGTACTTTAAATTGAAAGGTAAGATAAGTCGTATGGCTTTAAACTTTCCAATACAAGGATCTGCTGCAGAGATAACTAAGCTTGCTTGTATATATATATTTGATTATTTATTAAAGAATAGTTTACTTAATATAGTTAAGTTTAGTAATGTAGTACATGATGAAGTATTATTAGAATGTCCTATATATATGGCTAAAGATATATCAGAAATGGTTAATCAATGTATGTTAAGAGCAGGTAAAATATATTGTAAAGTTATACCACTTAAGGTAGATGTTAAAATTTGTGAATTTTGGAATCATTAAAAGTAAAATTATGAGTGGATTTAATGGAGAAACTAATTGTCCTAATTGTGGACAGAAGTGTGATGAATATACAGATAATAAACCATACAGTTATACAGTTATAACTTGTTATAATTGTGGATTAAGAATAGAACCTATAGTGAATTATATAGATATTGATGAACTAAATGAATTAAGGGAAGAATTAGGATTAGATATTATTAATATCTTACCAGATCAATCATTTGAAGGTTAAAATAAATAATTATGAATAAATTAAAAGAAATAATCGGATGTGTTTTAATATTTATATTAATTAGCGATAATAGTGGATAATTTTTTTGTAAATTAAATAATTAAGTGTAACTTTGTAACGTTAAAAAATTAAGAGATGAAGACTATAAAAAGAATGATTGTATTGGTGTTGATGTTATTACTTGTAACAAGTAATATAGCTCCTTCATTAACTGATAGTAGTATTACTATCAGTAGAAATAATAAAATGGCTTATAACTATTTTGAACAGATAAGATATGATAATGTCTTTGAAGCTTTTATTAATAAATTAGGTTTTGATGAATCACGTAATAATTGGAAAGCTGTCAATCAAATTGGAGCTATTGGAGAATTTCAATTTATGGGAGGTACTCTTAAGAAATTAGGTTATGAAGAAATAACTGCTAATAGATTTAAACAAAATCCTGAGATATTTCCTCCAGAACTTCAAAGAAAAGTATTACAGACATTGATACAGTCTAATATAAATATAATGAAAAGGTATATAGATACGTATCAAGGTAGAAAAATCAATGGAGTATTAATAACTAAAGCAGGTATTATAGCTGCATGTCATCTTGCTGGTCCTGGTGGAGTAATGAAATATTTAAAGTCTAATGGATTAGAAAATGCTGAGGATATTAATGGAGCTAATGTAGAACGATATATGCGTAATTATCAAGCGTATAATTTAAATATAAGATTAATTTAATAGATAGCGGGTTACGATGGAGGGGTTCCCCGATGGGCTCATATCCCATGTACGGTAGTTCGAGTCTACCACCCGCTACTAAATATTTAAAATTATGAAAATAGAAATTCATTTATTAAGTCAAAGTAGATCTATTATTTATAAGAAAGTAAAAAATGCATATACAAAAGATGGTTTATATTGTATTTTAAAAGGAGATGGATTTGTAGATAAGTATCCTCTTATTAATATTTTTAGAATTAGAGAAACATATTAAAATATATATATTCTTTCAAAACACGATAAGTTCAACTGTTAGGCTTTGTTAAATCGAATGTGAAATAACAATCTGTAGGAGATGAGAAATCTCACTATGAAAAAGGGTTTATAGTAATAGCAGTAAAAGCAAACCAGAAACCTTGCGAAAGAATATATATTTGGTCTATTGGGGTAGTGGTTATCCTTTCTGACTGTCTATCAGGAGACATCAGTTCGATTCTGATATAGACCGCATAAGCTTCCTTAGCTCAGTTGGTAGAGCTACTCGTTTGTACCGAGAAGGTCGTGGGTTCGACTCCTACAGGAAGCTCTAAATAAATAAAATTAATAAATTGAGATATACAAATTATATAATAAATGGTGACTTTAATATAGATAGTATAATTTCTAAAAAAGTTGGAATAAGACAAATTACTATTTTAATGTCTATACCTGTAGCTTTCACAGGTGTAGTTATACTTATAGGAATATTACCTTTTGCTATTATAGCAGATGGAGAAAGATATACACGTTTAAAGTATTATAAATATCTTAAACTAAGAAGACAAGAACATCAGATTGAATTACTTTTAAAACCTTTTGTTCTTAATAAACAACAACAGAATAATCTTAAATCACTTTTAATACATATTTAACTATGACACTAAATTTAACAACTTTTTCAATCATTCTTTTAGTTGGTGTATTCTATTATTGGCTTATAACAAAGAGATATGGAATAATAGGTTCTATTTCTGCAAGTTATAACTATTTTGAGACACCAATAAGTAAGTCTTTGTACTCTTTATTTATTATAGGAGTAGCTGTTCCTATGATGATATTATCTAATAATGCTATGGGATGGTGGGCAGGTGCTGCTCTTGCTATTGACTTCGCTGCTCCTACAGGAGGAGATAAGCTAAATCATTTTCTACACTGTTTAGGTGCTGACTTAGGTATGGCATTAGGTGTTATTATGTTATGGGCTATATGGGGTATGTGGTGGCTTACTATACCAGCTATAGGTATTGTAGCAATATTATATATCTTAGGGAACTATTCTATTAAAGGTAAAGTCTGGATAAAGAACGAGACATGGTGGATAGAATGGTTTGTCTATGCAGTTGTTGTAGTTGGATTATTTATAGAAAAAATACTACCGCTTATTTGATAATAAAATTGTCCTCTTATGTAATGGTTAGCATATCGGGTTTTGATCCCGAGAGTAGGAGTTCAAATCTTCTGAGGACAACTAAAAATTAATTATGAAAAAAATAGATGTATTTATAAAAGATGAAGGTGATTTTATTACTATAGGATTCAATAGTTTTAAGGCTCAAAGTGTAATTCTTAATGAAAGAAATGAATACATTAAAAATGTTTTATATGGTAATAAAATTAAAAAAATTGATTTAGATATTAAATCTAAACATGCTATTATAACTTATTTAGTATCTCATCATTTATCTTGGGAAGAATGTTAATAATTTTATATGGTGATTGTAGCTCAATCGGTAGAGCGTCTGACTGTGGATCAGAAGGTAGTGAGTTCAAAACTCACCTTTCACCCAAATACTATGAAGCTTTGATGGTGAAGCCCTTCATTGTAAGAAAGTCGTATAATAAAAAGACTTTTGGAAGGAAGAAGATAGTTCAAGTCTATCCATAGTATCTAATGATAAATATACTTAAAGAATATATAATGAACTAGGTTTATTTCAATAATAAAAGTATAATAAATGAAAAATAAAAAAGTAGTTAAAGCATTATACACTTGTCCAGAATGTAAAAGTAGAAAAGTATTAGTAAAAGCTTGGGTTAGTCCTAATACAGAAAGAATAAGTGATTATTTTATGGATGATATACAAGATATGTGGTGTGAAAAGTGTCAAGAACATGTTGAATTAAATAGTAAATTAATAATAGTAAAATAAAGATGAAAACATTAAAAATAATCTTAAATCAAGGAGTAGATGTTATAATGTGTTTTGTAACATTAGGATTGTTAATATGGTATATGATTAACCCAGAAAAGAATTTTACTTCTATGTTAGGGATATATGTACTTTATATAATATTTAATATTATAAATAAAGTAAGGATAGTTAAATCTAAACAATACGAATTTTAATGAGGACACTTAAATTTGCAGAAAAAGATAAATTATGGTTTACATCTGATTTACATTTTGATCATAGAAATATAATTGAATTATGTAATCGTCCTTTTAATGATATAGGACATATGAATTCTGCTTTAATAAATAATTGGAATTCTGTAGTACAACAAGAGGATACTGTTATAATGGCTGGAGATATTTTCTTATATGGAAAAAAAGATGCTTGGAATAATATTATTCCACAACTTGTAGGACATAAAATATTAGTAGAAGGTAATCATGATGATGAAAGACATATTCCAAGAGAATTATTTGATATTGTTTCTGATGGTTTTATTAATATTAGAGTAAAAGATGAAGATGTTAAAGATGGAGAACAAAGAATAACTATATGTCATTATCCTATGCTATCCTGGTATCAATCTCATAGAGGAGCTTGGCAGTTATATGGTCATATGCATGGAAATACTATTAGTCCTAAAAAAGACTCAAATAAAGAAATAAAAGATTTTTATGATGAAAATTTTCATTATATAGAGTATATACGACCTGATCAATATGACATAGGAGTAGATAGTAATAATTTTACACCTATATCATATAATCAAGTAAAAAAAATCATTCTTAGTAAAAAATGACCTCACAGGATGAGCCAGGATCAACGATCTTATCTTAGGTAATAGTAAGTATCCAAAATAGACTAAAATGTCTTAGATAGCTTAGAAACCACTTTAAATTAAAAATATGAATTATAAAGTAAAAGCATTTAGAGTTTTTTCAATAAAGGAAGAAACACACCTTGAAGAGTATGAAAAACAAGCTGGAAATTTTACAGAAGCAGAAAAAGTTAGAAAAATACTAAAAGCTAAAGGAGATTATACGAATATAAGAATTATAAAAGTGAAGTAGTGAACATTTTTAAAAGAAGAAGGTGGAGTGTAATGCTCCACCTTTTTTATTTAATAAGGATTTTTCTTTTGTGTCTCATACAATTCTATAAATCGTGCTACCTGATTACCTCCATACATCATTTGTATAGTATAGAAAAATATTGGAGCTTTATCATATGGAGAATTTTCTCCAAAAACAACATCTCTACCTTCATCAAAAGTATTTCTAAGCAGTTTTAAAACATCTCCTAATATTGCTGACATAGGTACAGGATTTTTTACAAGTTGTGCTACTTGTTCTGGACTCCATAAGAATGTTAATTCAGAGTTAGCTTTACTTAAAGTTTTAAAAGCAAGTCTTGATAAATAATTATCCATATATCTTGGTTCACCATCATCATCTCCATCTGCTCCTAAGAACATTAATACTGCTAATACAGATAAGATAGTTCTTATCTCAACCATCATAGCTCTTGTCTGAGCTTCTTTAGTCTCCAGAAATAATTCAAATGATACCTTATCTGTAGTTAAATTATTTCTATGTAGCCAATCATAATACATAAGTTTAGCTCTTTCAGGATTAGATCTTAATTTAAGTTGTCTTTTTGTCTTTGGATCAGTATATATTGTACTTACATTACCTAATCCTGTTTTATATGCTAATCCAAAAGTAGTAATATCTAAAATAGTCTTTCCTATATTAGGTAATAATATGTTAGATATAAAACCATTTATCTTAGATGCATCATTCATTTCTGAAGTTGTAAGACCATATTCAGCAAAAGCTGCTTTATATCTTCCCCAACGTACAGCCTGTAGTTTCTCATCATAAGATAAATTACCAGTACGTTCACGTATAATACCTGGCATCCAAGATTTAAACTGAAACATAAGATTATATACAAGATGTACATCTATTCTACTTATATCTTCTTGTGATAATGATCCTATTATATTAGCAGAAGTTGACTTTACAGCATTTCTAAATTCTATATAATTATCTTGTGTTAATCCTTGTATAACTACTTTACCTGTCTTATCATCTAAAGAAGTAAGTTCCCATATACTTTTAATATCTGTAGTATCTAAATCAGGTCTATTAAGTCTTATAAGTGCATTCTTACCAAGTCCTAATTTATTATCTATATCTATACCCCAGTTAAGAGCCATTCTATTTAATATCTCATCATTAATAAGTTCATCTACTTTTCTTAAAGGATAGAACATATTTCGTGTAGTACTAATCTTAGTAAGGAAATTAAAAGATTTATTATCTGCTAATCTATTAATAGGGTCTTCAGCATATACATCATAAAATAATGATATAGCCTTAAACTTATTAAAACTAGTAAACTTATTTTTTTCTGCATCTACTATATTTTTCTTAGTATATCCTATACCTTTAACACCTTCAAAGAAACTTGCTGTATTACCTGCAAGATATGCGCCTATACCTGGTATAATAGCAAAAGACAATGCTTTCTTAGCATAATATTGTTTAATCTTAAGTAAGAATTTAGTAAGTTTAACTGAGTTGCCTAATGTATTTTCTTTTTTAAATTTAATACCATATAAGTAATAATCAGTTATATCTTCAAGTACTTTATATGTGTCAGTATCAAAACCTTGTTTAGTAGCATATTCTTGTATGTTACCTATAACTTTCCTACCATAGGAATCTAATACTTGTGTACCACCTTGTTCAGATGTAGGATATGCCATTAATTCTCTCATACCAAGAATAGTAGGTTCAATCTCACTCATAGCTTGATAGTTATGAGCCATCTTAGCAAATAACATTAAATTTTTACTTAAGTCATATGATTTTTTTGTATTATCAATTTCATTATTTTTATTCCTTAGTGGATTTAAAAATAAAATTGGTATAGTTCTTTTTAAATCACCCGAAGAATCAGTATCTGAAATATATATATCTTCTTCCCTAACATTAAATGAATCCCAAAATTCTGTTGCTATGTATTTAAAGACAGAAGAAATATTATCTGTTACAATACTTTCTGTCATAGTTTTACGTATATTAGGTATGAAGTTAGTAGGAAGTTTATTATATTGAGATAAACCAAGCATGTCTCTAAAAGATTTATTATATTTAACATACATATTATAATAATCTAATAAAGGTTTTATATTCATTATAGCTTTATATTCATCAGAATAGTTAGCTTCTTTAACTTCTTTTTTATAACTAAGATATTTTCTATTTCTTTTATTTACCCAAGCAGCTTCAGATTCTAATAAGTTATTATTCTTATACCAAGAGTCAATAGCAGATTTATAATGTTTAACATCATCTTTATATTTATAACCCATACGTGTTTTATATCTCTTATATCTCTCTTTGAAAAATTCTTTATATTTTTCTTCATCTGCTATCTCAAGATATTTTGTTAATTCTTTATAACCTTTCTCTACATCAGGATTAGAATAAGCTGAGTCTATCTTATCACGAAGTTCTTTCTTAAGATAATCAATAAGATGACCTGTCTTAAAATTTATTATTTTACTAAGAGCCTGTATCTTTGTCATATTATTAGCTTTAGCCCAGACAGCTACAGCTTTATCTTTCTCATCCACTTCTTCAGACATCTTTTCCAAAGCACGTCTTTGTTCATATAATTTGTCCTGTATAAGTTTCCAAGCAGCTTTAAATATAGGATGATCTATCTCAGAAAATCTTGTAAAGTTTCTTGTGAAGTAATCTAATTCAGGTAATGGTTTAAGAGTACCATCTGTGTTTTTTGAATCTTCTGCTATATGTTCAAGAGCTCTTTTCTCTAACTCAGCCTTAACATCTTTCAAAGCTCTAGCTACGTCAGTTCCAATCTTTGATAATGCGTCTGTGAGTTGTTCAAACTGTTCTGGATCTGATTCTTGTAGATCTCTATAATAAATAGAAGTGTTATCTATAATATTAGAATATACTTTTATTTCTTCTAATAGTTCATTTAACTCATGTAGTTCAAGATATAAAGGATTCAGTTCATCTTTACCATTAAATTTAGGTATAGGAACTCTATTAGCTATTTCTTCTACTACTTCAAAAGCAGAATTTATAACATCATATATTTCTCCTTTAGTGAGAGTACTTCTTATAGCTTTACGTAAAGATTTAATTTTATTATTTATTCTATCTATCTCATCTATATTTAGTTTAGTTTTCTCTAACTTCTTTGTAAGATTATTTAATAAACTAAACTGTCTTTCTAATAACTGATTAATACCTGAATATTTTGTTTCTGCACCTGCTACTGGTATGGGAAGTAAAAATTGATCAATAGATCTACCACGTCTACTACCAGCTTCTATAAGTTCTACATTAGTTGTTCTATAATTAAAATCACTTTGTTGTGCAAGAGGTAAAGTACCTAAACGTAAATGAATAGGAATAAGTCTTGTCTGTCTTATCTTCTTTACTCCCATACGTTGTATAGCTACTCTCTTATACTCAGCCATAGTAAGTTCATTATCTGCTACTTTATTATCATGTAACAAATCATCTACTAATTCATTATTTTGATAATTCTGTGGATTAGAATGTGATGTCTTATAGTCATATATAATACCTGTTGCATCAGAGAATACAGCATGTATATCCATAGTACCACCCATATTTTTAATAGGGTCTAAAATACGCTGTTCAATTAAGATATTTACTTTACCTTTAGGATCAATTTCATTTTGTAAATTTTGTATATCTTCATATATTTCATCTACAAGTTTTTGTAATTCTATAAAGTTTTTACCTGTTACAGCATATAATCCTTTAGATGCATTAGTTTGAACATCTTTTATATTTTTTCTACCTAACTTAACTTCCATTAGTTCAGCAAGAATAGCATGTATTCTACTACCAGCATCCTTCTTCTTAATAAAGTCTGGATAAGACATTGATTTCTCTAAAGCTTCTTTACCAATACGATCTTTGTATTTTTCTTTAGCTATATTAGAGAATCGTTCTTCTATTATATTATCAAATATTGAATATTTTGCATTATCTCCTTCAGGCAATACCATATTATCCTGTAGATATTTATAATTAGATAATATATCTTCTACAGTATAATCTGGTCTAAGTTCAAATAATAATCCTCTATGTATTAATATATTTGTAACTTCTTCTTTTGAAGGGGAAACTCTATCACAACTCATAATCTTAATTTATTAATTTACTATAATCCACACGCTAATTGTATCTCACCTTTATCTACAGCTTCTTGAAATGCCTGTTGTTCTATATCTGTCAAATAAGAATATTCTGGATATAATAAAGCAAAATCATCTGTTTTTTCTTTATTTAATTCATATTCATTATTTTTCTTACCTTCTTCTTGAGTCTTTCGTGCTATAGAATAATTTTGTCTGATACCTTCTATATCTGCAGCACTTGCATCATCAGAGAGATACTCCATAATATCTTCATTAGGCTTAGTAATAACATCATCTACAACAGACAATAACTCAGTAAAAGAAGAATAACTTAAGTTATTTTTTACTTCAGGATTTCTTGCAAAAAATGATGAGAATAAATCATATATAGACTCTAAGAATTGTCTAAAAATAGAAGTACTCAAGTCTTTTATATTATCTTCATTGAACGCAGGAATAGCATTTAGAAGTTTTTCAAAACCATAATTAGTTAATCCATAAGATATGAATTCTTTAGGATCACTTAGTATTATATTATTTAAGTCTTGTAAAGATATATTAACATCTATATTATCTAATATAGGAGTATTATTAATATAGTTTCTAACATGAGATATAAGATTATCTATTCGGAACATAAACTTACGATTAGTATAATAACTACTAATAGTTAAAGCATGTATTCCTTCATGTAACGCTGTTCTTTCAAATCCCTTTGGATCAAGTTGTTCATATAAACCTATAGTACCATCATTATATTTTCTACCTTCATATAAATAAAATCCATTATATTTCTCTCCTTCTGGAGATAGATTTTCTTTAGCATCTCTAGAAGCAGAATTAAATATCTTTACATCAAAAGGTTTCTTTAACTCATCTTTAAGAAGTATAGCCATAGCAACATTAACTGGATCTTCAGAATTATTGATTATCATCCTTAGAATAGTATGTATCTTAGTTTCTTTACCTAATGTCTTAGCAAAGTAATTAGGTTCACCTATATCATAAGAATCATTTAAATCAGATTCTATAGCACCATGTTTTCTATTTTTCTTATGTTTAGTTTTTTTACTTGTAGTCTTATAATATGGACTTTGATATCCTTCTTCTGTATCTTCGTCAGTATTCTCAGTATGATTATCTTGATCTACATCTTCTTTAGATTTATATTTAATAGCATATCTCTCTAAGTTAGAGTCTAATATAGTAAATAAATCTATCTCTTCTTTTTTCAACATATGATAATACTCAGAAAAATTCATACCATCTCCCAACTTACTTACCATCCTAAAAGTATTACCATCAACACGTTTAAGTAAAGCAGTAGCCATAGGAGTCTTAGTTTTAGTCTTGCGATATTTGGAAGGATCATCAAGATAATAATCTACTGATATATAATTAATACCTTTATAGTATTCATCTTTATCTGTATATTCAACTGCAGCATCAAAGTTATTTTGTACAAAAGGATGTTTAGTTACAATATTTTTGTTGGTAGTATTATTTCTATACATCTGTTCTAAGAAAGAATCTAATTGCAGCCTCTGTTCTCCTTCAGGTTGTGACATAAACTGTTCAAAAGCATATTCAGCTATAGGTATAAGTATTCTATTAGGTATTATCTCACTAAAAGATATAGGAGATTTCTTATATCCAGATTGATATAAACTAAATAAAAGAAGATTCTTAATAAAGTTTCTATTATCTGTAGTAGAATTATTATATAAATCATATACTTCAGCTTCTATAGCATCCCACTGGTTAGTATCAAACTGCTTACTAAACAGGGATATATTATCTAATTCAGATATAGCCTGAGTCTTTTTATTTTTCTTAGCTATAATAGGTTCAAGTTCTCTGATAGCTAAGTTATCTTTAATAATAGATTTTAATACTAATAGTTGTTTTGGTATAGAGTTGTCATTAACAAATAACTCTCTATATTTATCAGCCATCTCTTCTTTAGTTATATTACCCATTAATCTTGTTAATATAAAGGATATAAAACCAGATTCTATATTCTCAAGAGCAGCCTCAACTTTTTGTTTATTTCTACCTTTACCAGTAACACCAAATACAGAATATATTTCTCTATCAAAAAATTCTTTTATAACAGGACTTTTACCTATAGTAGTAAACCATCCATAAAATCCTGGAGTATTCTGTTTATTCTCAAAGAATTCTCTTATAAGACTAGGATTATCTTTTGTACCACCTAATGCATTTAATATACTGTTCATATTAAATACACCTCTTCTATTAAGAGTATTATATGGTGCTATAATAGAGGCATCTATAGCTGATAGATTTCTACCAAAACTACTAGAAGCATCTGGTCTAAGGTATGAATTAACTGCTGTTACATTCCATCCTAATTGATTATACATCATATAATTATCTAATATCTGAGCTTGTAATTTAAAAGACTCATCATTACTTAATTTACCTTCTTTAAGGTTTTTTAAGTCTTGCAAAGATAAGTATTTATAATCATATAAT
>Ga0172380_10008216_pt1 | contig 11491 bp, 9 predicted proteins | sample Leawe162metaG_FD_119747 | JGI IMG/M metagenome (GOLD analysis project Ga0172380, IMG submission 119747) | Leachate microbial communities from a municipal landfill in Southern Ontario, Canada - Leachate well 162 metaG | ecosystem: Engineered > Solid waste > Landfill > Unclassified | place... | reverse complement strand
AAGTTGGCGGGGTAGCTCAGCAGGTTAGAGCAATGGAATCATAATCCATGTGTCGGGGGTTCGAATCCCTCCCCCGCTACAATTTTGGAGTAAAAATATGTACACATTATTAATATCTTTATCAATACTTATTTCTTTTGTATTAATTGTAGTAATACTATTACAATCGAGTAAAGGCGGCGGTTTAGCCGGTACTTTCGGTGGAAGTGCGGGCGGTCAATTCGGTTCTGTTTTCGGTGCACGAAGAACTGCTGATTTTCTAAGCCGTGCTACATGGTGGCTTGGTGGTGCTCTATTAGTACTTGCTCTTGTAATTAACCTTTTCTTTCTTCCTAAGTCAACTTTAGATGGTAAAGAAAGTGTTATTCAAAGTGGTAAAAGACAAGCTGTTCCTGCTCAGCAGCAGGCTGTCCCAACTCAAAAACCTGTAAAATAATTTTCCTATTCGAAAAACCCCCAATTCTATGGGGGTTTTCCCTTTAAAAGGAACCACAATGAAAAAAAATCCAAAATTACTATCTCAAGTTAAATTACCTCCAACAACAAAAGCGTATAAAAATCTTGAGTTTCTAAATTCTTCTAATGCTAGAACCGTTAGAATTTTAGCAGAATATTATGAACCAAAGGCACGTCTTGAAAAAAATAATATTCAAGATACAATTGTATTTTTTGGGTCTGCGAGATTAAAATCAAGAAAAGAATCTTTAGAGATTTTGCGCGATAAGCAAGCTCTTTTTGTGAAAAAGAAAGCTAAATCTTCAGTTGTTAAACAAGCTGAAAAGCAATTAGAAATGTCACGTTATTATGAAGAAGCTGATGAATTAGCAAAAAAATTAACTAAATGGTCTAGTGCTTTGCCGACTGATAAAAGAAGATTTACGATTTGCAGTGGAGGCGGTCCCGGAATTATGGAGGCTGCTAATAAAGGAGCTAAGAAAGCAGGCGGTCCTTCAATCGGGTTCAATATTAGTATCCCTTTCGAACAATATGTTAATCCTTATGTAGAACCGGAAAATGCTTATGAATTTCATTACTTTTTTATGAGGAAATTTTGGTTTTCCTATCTTGCGAAAGCTTTAGTTGTATTCCCTGGTGGTTTCGGCACTTTAGATGAGATGATGGAAATTCTTACATTAGTTCAAACACGTAAAATTAAAAAGAATATGAAAATTATTATTTACGATGAGATATTCTGGAAAGAGATTATAAATTTTGAAGCTTTGATTGAGCACGGCGTTATCAGCAAAGGTGATATGAAACTATTTACTTTCTGCAATAATGTTGATCAAGCCTACAATGAAATAACAGAATATTTAACAAAAAACCCCTTGAAATAAGGGGTTTTTGTTAATTACTATTTGTCTCTTTGCATTGCTGCTTCTCGAGATGCTCTTCTTCTTGCTTTAATCAAGTCCATTCTTTTTTCAATCGATGGCTTTACAAAAAATGTTCTTTTCTTATATTCTTTTAGAATACCAGAACGTTCATATTTTTTCTTGAAGCGTTTTAGAGCTTTATCGATGTTCTCGTTCTCTTGAATCGTGATACCGACCAACTAATTCACCTGCCTTGGGTTGTTTTAAAATTAAATGTCATTAAAGATAAAAAGTTTCTTGGAATTAAGCAACATCTTTGATGAATCCATTTTTTACTGCATAACCATGAAGTCTTGTATATAGCATTTTTCTTGCGCGATGAATTCTAGACCGGACTGTACCCACCGGTGCATCAACGAAATCCGCAATCTCTTCATAAGTAAATCCTTCGATATCACTCAGAATGATAACTGTTCTGAAATCTTCCGAGAGTGATGCAATTGCACTAGTTATATCGTCATCTAATACACCTGCAAATGCATCTTCTTCATAATGTCTTGCTTCTACTTCGGATGATTTTATTGTCTCATAAAAATTTTGAATATCTTCATAATCTACTTTATCAGGTTCTTTCATAATTTTTCTATAATCATTTATGAAAGTATTTTTCATTATTCTATAAAGCCATGCCTTACAATTAGTTCCTTTTTCAAATTTATTAAAAAATCTGAATGCCCTTAAATAAGTCTCTTGCAAAAGGTCATTTGCATCTTCCTCATCTTTAGTTAATTTTAATGCAAAATTCAAAAGCGAGCTCATATGAGGCACAGCTTCTCTATCAAAATCAGCATATAGCTGTTCTGATGGATTATCCAGTGTAGTATTTTGTCTCGTTTTTGTCAACTTCAATCTTATTATTCGTATTAATTTAATAAATATAATTATAACTTGGAATAGGATACCAGATTATCCGATTATCAATAATCCATTTTCAAAAAAGTAAATAATATCATCATTGCCTCTAAGTTTTAAGTTTGCCTCACCATCAATAGATAAATTTCCTTCTACTAAAACTAAACCATTTTTTGAAAAAATATCATGTGCATTTGAAAAGGAGAGGTCTCCGATTTCTTTAATAAACGATTTTATTTTGTAACAGTTATTGTTTATATCAAATTCTTTCTTTCTAATGATTCCAATATCAACCTTATAATTATTGTCGTTTCTAATCACTGTTACGTCTTCAATTAGAAGATCAAAAAACGATTCCATATTTACCGGTGTATCGAAATAGGTTTTATCTTCACATAATTTATATTCTCCGGTACAAATAATTTTTAATGCTGAAAGTAATGCAACGAAATTAAGTTTTCGTATAAAAAACTTATTATCATCACTTGCCCAGTAACCGGATTCGATAAGAATTGAAGAGGTTCCGTTAAGAATAAAATTATCTCCGAAAGAGCGCGGCTCATGATCATCTTTATAGCGCGCTATATGACCCGGTATAAATTCTTGCAAAACACTTATAATCCCTGAAATCACTCTAATCGCTTCTTTTCTTACAGGTGTAATTTCGTTCGAGTGATCTTGTGGTGGAGCTAGGAAAGACATTGCAGTTGACTTATAGCTATTGCCGGGTGAGTAGTAACTATCTTGATCGTGAAGATTAAATCCAAATTGAGGTTTTAACTCTTTTTGTAATTGTTTTAATATTTTTGCTTCCGGACTAACAGCTTTTATATAATCTCTATTTAGATCGATATTTATGGCATTTTCTCTTTTAAAAACTTCTGCACCATCCGGATTTAACATCGGAATGATATAAAGCGTTAGTTTCTCTAAAATCTCATTTCTAAAAGAATCATATTCATCCTTCGCAGAGAAAAAATTAAGGAAGTCGAATAAGGACATTGTAGCGGTTGGCTCATCTCCATGCATTTGAGACCAGAGTAAGATTTTTATTTTACCTTTGCCAATTTTTATGCAATAGATTTCTTTTTCTAAAACTGATTTTCCAATTTCGGATATCTCAAAGAGAGGTGAAGTGCCTAAGCCTATTATAAGTTCTTTTATAAGAAGATGCTTGATAAATTTATTTGTGAATTTCCGTTCCGAATAAATTTCGTATCTCTTATATAGCTGATTGATTAATGTATTTGTATCCACCATTCACCCATTTATGTATATACCAATCTAAGTATAATCAACTATATATGTAAAGTATCAATACATTATACCTACATTAAGAGTGATATAAAAATGTCCAAAATCCTTTCTGAGGCGATTTTTAATGTTTTCTACGCCATCATTAAACATATGGATATAATAGTAACGAGCATTAATTCCAATCAAATTATCTTTACTAATACCGAAATTAGCTCCGAAACCTACATATCCCCCTGCAGAAAGATAACCACGTGCTTTTCCAAAGGAACTGAAAAATTCTTTTTCATAGGGAGTTGATACAACAAGTGTTGGTCCAACACCAAAATTAATGTATGGTCTTAAATTATCTGAGATTGATTCAGAAAATAATCTGAATTGAAGTCCAAGATTTAATGGAAGGAGGAATACACGATTCTCTTTATTAAATGTATATGGAACACCCCAATAGTCTATATACTCAACTTCACGTTCATCTTTAGATTCCGAAAAGGAGAAATCGATAAATCCGGTAATATCCTCGGCTACATCTCTTCTTAAGAAAGTCCCCAGTCCGAATCCTCCTTCGCCGAACATAATATCCATTCCCCAAGCACTATTAGGGAATATTTCTCGTTCAGGTGGTGGAGCTAGTTTCCCAATTTTCTGTGGAAATACTACGCTTGTCATTAAGATCAATAACATAACTATTCGTTTCATTTATTCACCATTTTCTCTTAATTTATTATTTAAAATAATTATAAAATGTTTAAAAACAACCATACAAAATAATACCCTAATAAATTACAATAAATGATTTTTTCACGCGAAAACATAAAAAATATTAATATGTCAGCTTTGATAAGGGATTCGCTCGAAGCTGTTAACTTAGATTCTTTTCTTTTTATTGTTCCTACAAATAGATGGGCAAGGAATTTCAAAAAAGAATTAATCGATAAATCCCCTCATAAAACATCAGAAAAAATCAATATAGAAACTCTAACAACCCTTACGCAGAAATTGTTGCAATCTTATGAAAAGTTCGATTTAATTAATTCTGCAACAAGTTATGTCTTTTTGAAAGAGACAATTCAAGAAGCGGAAATTGAATATTTTGAAAATTATAAAAACGAAGTACCCGATGGAACTCTTGAAGAGCTTAATAATGTAATCGGAGAATATAAGAAAGAGGGAATTGATTCAAAGAGATTATTGGAAAATGCAGAAGAACTTTCAGGATATGAAAAATCTAAAGCTGTTGGTATTGCAAAAATAATCGATATATATACAAGAAAATGTTTCGCAGCCAAAAGCATAGAGATTGGCGACATCTATTTTATAATTGCTAATCTTCCACAAGAAAAATTTTCTGAGTTGTTCACTCTTCATTTCCCTAACCTAAGCTATATTTATGTCAATGGATTCAATGGATTTTCTTCTTTAGAACTAAAGATTATAAATCGATTGTCTTTCGTTAATAAAGTAAAAATATTTATTAATTTAGATTATAATATAGCCAATGAAAAGCTTCATAGACATTTAAAAACCGCTTATGAATCATTTATTTCGTATGAATATAATTTAATTGACGATATAAATGATCAAACAAAGACTTCAAATCTGCTAACAGAATTTCTATCCCAAAATTTTCTTCGCTCAGTGAAAAATAAAGAAAGTAGATTCCCTATAATAAAATTAGAAGGTGAAGACCGATATAAAGAAATTGAATTAAATGCTAGAGAGATAAAATTACTAATTAAGAAGGGGATTAAGCCACATAAAATTGCATTGGTATTTAATTTAATTAAAGAATATTCACCAATTATAAGAGAAGTTTTTTCAATCTACGAAATACCTTTTAATTTAAGCGACCGATATTCTCTTGATACAATTCCGGTAATCAGTTCTATAATTAATTTTTTAGAAATTGAAGAAGATGATTATTATTATAAATCGTTCTTTAGGGGAATTAGTTCAAAATTTCTTTCTATCTCGGATACGGATTTCACGAAGCTATTAAAAATTTCTTCTGAACTAAGAATTATTTCAGGTTATAAAAATTGGATCAATTCCATTGAGATTCAATTAGCTAGTGGTGAAGACCTTGAGTTAAGAGAGGCATTAAATGGAATTATTACAGTTCATAAAACTTTACAACCATTTGCTGAACCACAAACCATCGAATCATTCTTAGAAAATTTAAAAAACTTGATTCAAAAGACTGGTCTTTTTCATAAGATGCTCAAATCCGAATCAGAGAATGCAGAAAAAAATATAAAAGCATTATCCGTTTTCTATGAATCAATATTCGAAGTTCTTACTAGAATGAAAACTTATGATGGAGAATCAAAACTCTATTCACTTTCTGATTACCTAAATATACTCAGAACCATCTGCAAATGGAGTCGGTTCAACGTAAAGGAACGTTCTGATTATGGAATTCAAATTACAACATTAGAAGAAATTAGAGGATTGGATTTTGATTATATTTTTATTGGTGGGATGTGTGATGGCGATCTCCCTACTAAGCAAAATTCAGATATTTTTCTTTTCGGGGATGTAAAAAAACAGATAGAAATACAATTTAGCAAGGATGCATATAAGTTTTATCAAACTCTTTCGATGTACAAAAAAGGAATTTATATTTCTACTCCCTCGTATGGGAAAAATAATAATTTCGAAGAATCATATCTTGTCAAAGCATTAAAAAGAATTTTGGATATTGAATCGAAAACCTTGATTCAATATAGCGATTCAATTTTTTCTAAAAAAGATTTTCTTATTGAAGCGGGGAGACTTGAGTTAAATCAATACAATATTTTTTATGGTGAGACTGATATTATCGATGGGATTAGGATAGAGAAATTATTTAATGAAATTGAAATAGATAAAATAAGGATTAATAAGAAAATTAGTAATGAATATAGTGGTTTAATACCAAAAAATAATTTATTACTCCCTGCATTTGAAAAAATCTATTCTATTACTCAACTTGAAACCTATGCGAAGTGCCCATATAAATATTTTGTTGAACGAATGCTTCATATTGATACGATTGAAGACCCGGATGAGAATATTACATCTCTTGAAATGGGTAGTTTGCTCCATAATATACTTTTCCTATTCTATTTAGAAATTTCTAAAAAAAATATTGTCATCAAAAACTGCTCAGATAAAGTTTTTAATTATTCATTAGATATCATAATGAAAATTGGAAATGAGGCAATCAATGAATATAAATTTGATAGAGTTAAATCTTTCTTTGAAATTGAACAAATATTTGGCATTGAAGGGAATAGAGAAAAATCAATCCTTTATCAATTTGTAAAATATGAAAGAGAAAATCAGGAAGATTTTATTCCTTCCTATTTTGAGCTGGAATTTGGAATGAATGATTCTCCCCCTATCGAAATTAATGATGTGAAAATAAAAGGAAAAATCGATAGAATTGATATTTATGATGATAAAATCGGAATCATCGATTATAAAAAGAGCATTGCAAAAGTTGTTAAAAATGATGTAAAAAATGGTCTATCGCTACAATTAATAATATATATTGCTGCCGCAGTGGAAATACTCAAAAATAAATTGGATGAAGAGATGTTTCCTAATTTTGTATCTTATTATTCTTTGAAATATAATGTAAATGATTTTGGGTTAAGTAAATTTCCCACCAAAAGGGATAAAGAAAAAATTGATTATTATATAGAGCTATCGAAAAGCCATATAAAAAATTATGTAGAATCGATTGATAACGGAATTTTTAATTTAACTAAATTAGATGGGGATAAAAAGCCATGTAAAAATTGCAATTTTTCTAAAATGTGCCGAATCGCAGAATCTTTGCCCTACTAATAAGCTTGAAATCTATTTATTAAATTACTATGTTTGTCTATGCCACTGCTGATGCGGTGGCAATTTTTTTTAAATTTTTCTAATAGGAGTAATAAAAGTGAGTAGCATTGTCTATTTAAGCAAAGAAAAAATGCGAGAGGTAGAAAAAGAGCTTGCTGAATTGAAGACCAAAGGAAGAAAAGAAATGGCAGAGAGGATCAGCGAGGCACGTTCTCATGGTGATCTATCTGAAAATGCTGAATATGATGCAGCAAAGGATTCGCAAGGATTAATGGAGTTGAAGATTAGTAAGCTCGAAGAGATGCTTTCTAAAGCAAGAATAATTGATCCTTCTACAATGCCTAAAGATGAATCTCATCTATTATCGACTATTACGGTTAAGAATCATAACAACAAGAAAACTTACAAATATACTCTTGTCTCACCAGAAGAAGCGGATTTAGATCAAGGGAAAATTTCTATAACTTCCCCTGTGGGACAGGCGCTTTATGCTAAAAAAGCAGGTGAAGTAATTGATGCCAAAGTCCCAGCTGGAATCATTAAATTTGAAATCATTTCAATAGAGTAAAAAAGCCCCTAAGGGGCTTTTCTTTTCATATGTCATCTCTAAACATAAATAGTAAATCAAAAATTGAACAAAAAGTAATTAAATTTATTGCGGATAATTGTCTAATAAATGAAAATGATCAAATCTTGATTGCGTTAAGTGGAGGTGCAGATTCTGTTTTCGCATTTTTATTTTTTCTCAAATTTGCTAAGAAATTTAAGATTACAATTTCAGCTATTCACATTAATCATAAATTGCGAGGAAATGAAGCTGAAGAAGATCAAAAATTCTGCGAAGTACTTTGCCACAATCATTCAATTCCATTTTATAAATTTAGAGTCAATGTTGGTAAAATTGCAGCCAGAGAAAAAACATCAATTGAAGAGACCGGCAGAAATATTCGTTATAAGATTTTCGATGATTTAATTAAATCAAAGGGTTATGATAAAATTGTAACGGCTCATCATTCAGATGATAATATAGAAACTATTTTATTTAATTTATTTAGAGGAAGTGGTCTAAAAGGATTATCAGGTATTCCAATCGTAAGAGGAAAAATAATTAGGCCCCTTCTATCGATTACCAAAAAGGAAATTTTAGAATATCTAACTTTAACTGAACAAACATATAGAGAAGATGCATCGAATAATGATGAAATATATAAAAGAAATTTTATTAGAAATAATCTGATTCCTTCGCTAAAAAAAAATCTAAATCCAAATGTTTCAGAAGTAATAAATAATCTATCAAGAACCGCTATTGATTTACATCAATTGCAAAATCAATTTGTGGATTATCTTATCCAAGATTCTGTGATAATAGAAAAAGATCACGTTGAAATAAAGATAGACAAATTAGGAAATATCGGTGAAGATGTTATCAGTGTTCTATTAATTAAAATAATTAATGAAAATTTCTCGATTGAAATTGAATCAGCGAATATATCCGCTCTTCTAAAACTTAAGATGATGCAGCCTGGTAAAACAATTGAACTTAAGAAGGGACTAATTTGTTTAAGAGAACGTGAATCATTTCGCCTTTATTTGAATCAAATAGAAGAGCCGAATGAAGTTGTTATAAAAATTGGAGAGAAAACAAAACTTTTTGATAAGACCATTCACATAAAAGAAGTAAAGAAAATACCAAAAAACTTTAATTCCGATGGAAAGACTGAATATATTTGTGGTGATAATTTAGATAATTGTTTTATTTTAAAGGTTTGGAAAAAGGGCGATAAATTTATTCCGCTTGGTATGAGGGGGTTAAAAAATGTTTCAGATTTTCTAACCGATATAAAAATTTCGGGATTTGAAAAAAAACAACAATTAGTGTTACAAAACAGGAACAAAATTGTATGGGTTGTAGGTTTAAGAATAGATAATAGATATAAAATAAATGATAATTGTAAAAAGGTCTTAAAAATATGTCTGAGTTGATCAATAGAAATAATGAAATTGTAATTGGAGTTGAAAAATTTTCACTCTTCTTATCCGAAGAAACTATTCAGAAGAGAATTACAGAATTGGGTGAGCAAATTTCAAAAGATTATAAGGGAAGTTTCCCGATCTTTATTGGAGTTTTAAATGGCAGTTTCCTTTTTATGTCTGATTTATTAAAGAATGTTACTTTGGCTTGTGAAGTCGATTTCTTCAAACTTTCAAGCTATGGTGATGCAAAGATTTCTTCCGGGAATGTAAAATTAATAAAAGAATTAAATGCAGATATAAGAGATAGAAACGTAATAATTGTAGAGGATATTGTAGATACAGGACTTTCGATTAAATTTATAGAGGAGCTTATAATGTCTCATTCACCTGCGAGTATGAAAGTGGCTTCTCTTTTATTAAAACCTGAAAGTCTAAAACATAATGTGAAAATTGATTATATTGGATTTGAAATTCAAAATAAGTTTGTAATTGGTTATGGTCTTGATTATGCTCAAAAATATCGTAATCTAAGATCTATATACGCTTTAAGTGAATAATGGAGAGAATTAGGAAAAATGTCTGAAAAAACAAATAAAAATAATATGTCTGATAAAAAAGAAAAACCAAAACAAAGTAAAAAAGGTCTCAGTGGCGGAAATGGATCGCAAAAGCCAGATGGTGAATTTGATTGGTCAAAAGTAATTAAAACTGTTTTTAGTTGGGGTGCTGTAATTATTGCCGCTGTTATCGTAATGCAATTAATGCGAGGCGGGGGTAAATCCACCGCCGAATTAACTTACAATCAATATACTCAACTGCTTGATTCTAATAAAATTAAAGACGCAAAAGTTTTCAAATCTGATATTAATGATTATCGTCTTGAAGGTACATTAAAATCTCCTGAAAAGATTATGATCAATGGTAACTATATTGATGTAGAAACTTTTAATGTGGTTTTAGTTGAAAGTATTTTAGATAAACAGCAGGAAAAATGGGATGAACAGGGGATAAAATATACTTTTATTAAAGAATCCAATGATTGGATGACAATCATAATTGGCATTCTACCATGGATTTTGATAATTGGTGTTTGGTTCTTGTTCTTTAGACGAATGCAGGGAGGTGCCGGAGGAGCAGGCGGTACAAGAGGAATTTTTAATTTTGGAAAGAGTAAAGCAAAATTAATTTCTGAATCTGCTTCTAAAGTTACATTTCAAGATGTTGCCGGTGCTGATGAAGCAAAAGTTGAATTGCAAGAGATTATTGAATTTCTAAAAGAGCCTTCTAAGTTTCAGAAACTTGGTGGTAAAATTCCAAGAGGTGTATTGCTATTAGGACCTCCCGGTACAGGAAAAACATTGCTCGCAAGAGCGGTAGCGGGTGAAGCAGGTGTGCCATTCTTTTCAATAAGTGGTGCTGATTTCGTAGAGATGTTCGTTGGTGTTGGTGCTTCGCGTGTTAGAGATTTATTTGAACAGGGAAAGAAAAGCGCACCATGTATCATATTTATTGATGAAATTGATGCTGTCGGAAGACATAGAGGAGCCGGTCTTGGCGGCGGACATGATGAAAGAGAACAGACTCTTAATCAACTACTTGTTGAGATGGATGGTTTCGAACAGAATAGTGGTGTGATTATTATAGCTGCTACAAATAGACCTGACGTACTTGATCCTGCTTTATTAAGACCGGGAAGATTCGATCGTCAAGTAGTAGTTGATCGCCCTGACGTCAAAGGGAGAGAAGGAATTTTAAAAGTTCATACACGTAAGATTCCATTAAGTGTGGATGTTGATCTATCTGTCCTTGCAAAAGGAACTCCGGGACTTGCTGGTGCTGATTTAGCGAACTTAGTAAATGAAGCCGCTTTACTTGCAGCCCGTAAGGATAAGAAAAAAGTAGAGATGGATGATTTTGAAGAAGCAAAAGATAAAGTGATGATGGGTATGGAAAGAAAGAGCCTGATTATTTCTGAGAATGAAAAAAAGATTACTGCATATCACGAAATTGGACACGTACTCGTTGCACGTATGATTCCGGAAGCTGATCCAGTGCATAAAGTTACTATTATACCACGTGGCAGAGCACTTGGTGTAACAACATATTTACCTGTTGACGAGAAGCATACTTATGCTAAAGATTATTTAGAAGCAATGATTACTTATGCGCTTGGCGGAAGAGCTGCCGAAAAATATGTATTT
>Ga0172380_10008215_pt1 | contig 11491 bp, 11 predicted proteins | sample Leawe162metaG_FD_119747 | JGI IMG/M metagenome (GOLD analysis project Ga0172380, IMG submission 119747) | Leachate microbial communities from a municipal landfill in Southern Ontario, Canada - Leachate well 162 metaG | ecosystem: Engineered > Solid waste > Landfill > Unclassified | place... | reverse complement strand
GTTGTTCGAATGTAAATCAATTCCGCTATACTTCATTTCGGCCTCCTGTGGTTATCGCAAGTTCGCAAACTCACTATAACCCCACCGCCAACGGCGGTGGGAGGCCGGCTAGATGATTTTCAGGCTACTCGACCTCCGAAAGCCACCTTTTGGGTTGCGGTTTGTCCGGCTTGGGATAATAAAAACGCAGCACGGGTGAAATCGTGTGGCCTATCTGAATCCGTGCGGGATGGAAGCAAGATGATGTGGAGTCAGGTGATTGTAAAAGGCAGGCTGGTCGCGATCGGCGATGGCATCTGGTCGGGCAATACGTTCAGGGCTGCTACTATCGAAATCGGCGGGAGCTGCCTTCAAGGTATACGCGTCGCCAAATGTTTGCTGGAATGCATGGAAGCGGGAGCGGAAATGGAACTGCTCATTTGTAGCGCCCACATTTACGGTGTGCGGGTAAACGGCAAAGTCTGCAAGGAAGGAGCGCTGCGGCAACTCGGCTGGGCGCTTCTGGTGGCAGTGGTATTGGGCTGGGTATTGCTTCCCCTCGCGTTTGCCGCGCTCATATTTGTTCGGCGGGCTTATGCGATTTATTCGTTTTAGATTGTGCCAATGCACGAGATTAAGGTATCCATCATCTCGCCAAACAAGAGAAAATTTTACGCGGACAAAGCGTCACCTAATTTGACGGCCAGCCAACATTTTTCCACTACGATAAGGAGTGCATTATGAGCGACAGCAAGAAACTTACCACCAACGCCGGATGCCCGGTTGCCCACAACCAGAACGTAATGACCGCGGGGCGTCGGGGCCCGCAGTTGCTGCAGGATGTCTGGTTTCTGGAGAAGCTCGCGCACTTTGATCGCGAAGTGATTCCCGAGCGGCGCATGCACGCGAAAGGTTCGGGAGCTTATGGAACTTTTACCGTCACTAACGACATCAGCCAATACACGCGGGCGAAAATTTTTTCCAATATGGGCAAGAAAACCGACCTGTTTGCCCGCTTTACTACTGTTGCCGGCGAGCGCGGCGCAGCGGATGCGGAGCGTGATATTCGTGGTTTCGCCGTCAAGTTCTACACCGAGGAAGGCAACTGGGATCTGGTCGGCAACAACACACCGGTTTTTTTCCTGCGCGACCCTCTCAAGTTTCCCGATCTTAACCATGCCGTGAAGCGCGACCCGCGCACCAACCTGCGTAGCGCGAAGAACAATTGGGATTTCTGGACCTCACTGCCGGAGGCGCTGCACCAGATTACCATCGTCATGAGCGATCGCGGTATTCCCGCCACTTATCGCCACATGCATGGTTTCGGCAGCCATACTTTCAGCTTCATCAATGCCAAAAATGAGCGCTACTGGGTCAAGTTTCACTTCAAGTGCCAGCAAGGCATCCGAAACCTCAGCGATGCCGAAGCTGAATCCATCATGGGCAAGGATCGCGAGAGCCACCAGCGCGATCTTTACGGGAGCATCGAGAAAGGCGACTTTCCGAAGTGGATGCTGATGGTTCAGGTCATGCCGGAAGCTGACGCTGCCAAAGTGCCGTACCACCCCTTCGACCTTACCAAGGTCTGGCCGCACAAGGATTACCCGCTAATCGAGGTGGGCATAATGGAACTGAACCGCAATCCGGAAAACTTTTTTGCCGAAGTAGAGCAATCCGCTTTTAACCCTGCCCGCATCGTGCCCGGAATCGGATTATCGCCGGACAAAATGTTGCAGGGGCGTCTGTTCGCTTACGGTGATGCACAGCGATATCGCCTTGGCGTCAATCATCACCTGATCCCGGTTAACGCGCCCCGCTGCCCGGCGCATAGCTATCACCGTGACGGAAGCATGCGAGTGGACGGCAATCACGGCAGCACATTGGGTTATGAACCAAACAGCTATGGCGAGTGGCAGGAGCAACCGGATTTCGCCGAACCACCTCTGAGCATGGAAGGAGCAGCCGATCACTGGAACCATCGCGAGGATGAGGATTATTACTCTCAACCGGGCGCATTGTTCCGCCTGATGACGCCTGCCCAGCAGCAGGTGTTGTTTGATAACACGGCGCGTTCTATCGGAGATGCGCCGCGCAACATCCAGATTCGCCATATTGCCAACTGTCTTAAGGCCGATCCGGCTTATGGCGGTGGAGTGGCTAAAGCGCTCGGTATTGCGTTGAGTGAGGTAACGCAATAAAGCAGAAATACCCATTATATTTTTTGTACTTTTCGACACTTATTAACAAACCATCCCATGGCAAAAACTCATCTCAAGGTCGTCGCTGCAGTCAGCGGCCACGGCCAGCCCAAACTGACCAAAGGGCAACAGGCATTTAATAAACTGATCGAACAAATTGAAAAAACGCGCACCCGGTTGGTTGACTGGGAAGCCGCCGTTCTCCGTTACCAGAAGAAATACACCGGCGAGTTTCTGCCGCTGGTAGATAATTTGATGGATAGGCAAGTCAGGATGGTGCATTGCCTTGATCAGGCCAGTGTACAAAAAGGGCTGAGCAAAGCTGAGCGCGGCGATATCTCCGGTCTGATCGTCGATCTCGCCGACCAATTGTTGTCTAGCCGCGATGATGCAGAATTGAAAGCCATTTACAATAAACACAGCCATTCCGATTACGACCAGGAAGCAGCCGAGGATATCAAGCACATGAAGTCCGTGATGGAGGGGGTGTTGGGCGTTGATTTAGGCGACGACTTTGACATGAGTTCAGAGGGCGATTTTCTCAAGCGTATGCAGGCAAAAATGCAAGAAGAGTGGGAGCAAGAAAATGCCAAGCGCCAGACGTGGGAAGAGCGCCGGCCCAAGCGAAAAAAAACAGCCAAACAACTCGCCAAAGAAGCGCAGCAACAGGCAGAAGAGCAGCAGATCAGCCTATCCATCCGCGAGGTCTACCGAAAACTGGCCAGCGCCCTGCACCCGGATCGCGAAACCGATACACGGGAGCGCGAGCGGAAAACCGCCTTGATGCAGCGCGTCAACGAGGCTTATGAAAAGCGAAACCTGCTGCAGTTGCTGAAACTGCAATTGGAGTTGGAGCATATAGACCAGAACACCGTCAACAACATCAGCGAAGATCGCCTGAAGCACTACAACAAGATCTTGAAGGAGCAGCTGGTCGAGCTGGAACAGGAAATCTTTCATGTCGAAGACGGATTCGTGATGCAGTTTGGCATCGACCCTTTCAAAAAAGTGTCACCCCGGACCGTCATGCGCCATCTTGCCAGCGAAATTGTCGAAGTCCAGCACACCATTCGCGACATAGAAAAAGATATGCTCGAATTTGAAGATATCAAGAAGGTCAAGGCGTGGCTGAAAAAAATGCGCCGCCAGGCAGCCGAAATGGATGACTTTGCCGGTTTTGATGACTTCAAAGACTTTGGCGGTTTTGATGATCTCAAGGACTGCCCTTTTTGAGCCTGTCGCCATGTTGAGCTAAATACAGGTTGTGGTGGGCAAACTGTTTTGCTAGAATCGCGCCCTCAATTTTTTGGTGGATAGGTAGTTAATTTATGACAACTGTACGAGTTAAAGAAAATGAGCCGTTTGAAGTCGCAATGCGTCGCTTCAAGCGCTCCGTGGAAAAAACCGGTTTGTTGACAGACCTGCGTGCGCGCGAGTTTTACGAGAAGCCCACCGCAGAGCGCAAGCGCAAGCTGGCTGCCGCCGTGAAGCGCCATTACAAGCGCCTGCGCAGCCAGACTCTCCCTCCCAAGTTGTACTGATCTGGCTTTATCGATTAGTCGAGTTGCCGCGCCTGCTTTGGGTGCAGCGGCGGGCTACAAATTATGAGCCTCAAGCAGCGAATCACCGAAGATATGAAAACCGCGATGCGTGCCAAGGATACGGCGCGTCTCGGGGCAATTCGCCTGTTGCTTGCCGCAATGAAACAGCGCGAGGTCGATGAGCGCATCGAGTTGTCGGATGCGGACGTGATTGCCATCATCGAAAAGATGAACAAGCAGCGGCGCGATTCGATCAGCCAGTACGAGGCGGCAGGCCGCCAGGATTTGGCGGATATCGAAAAGTTCGAAATGAGCGTACTGGCTGACTACATGCCGCAACAGCTTGGCGAGGATGAAATTGCTTCCGCCGTGGCCGAGGCGATTGCCGCGACCGGCGCGGTCGGCCCGCAAGATATGGGCAAGGTGATGGGCGTGCTCAAACCGAAATTGGCCGGACGCGCCGATATGGGCAAAGTCTCCGCGCTAATCAAAGCGCAACTCTCCAAGTAAGGCCAGTTTTGTCGTTCCGGTTCTTCAACAGGATAAACTGACCCGCTGTCAGGCCGGAATCCGGCCCATTAAACGACTGAATGCCGGATATTGGATCATCATTTGCGGGTGAAGTAGTCCGGCATGACGAAAATCCTTAAGGCAGCTTCTGAGTATCGATCTTGATGTAAGGGCGGTGCTGGCGTGATTCCGAAAAGTTTTATTCAGGACCTGCTTAATCGTCTCGATATTGTGGACGTGGTTGAGCGCTACGTGCCGCTCAAAAAGGCTGGTGCGAATTTCGTCGCCTGCTGCCCGTTTCACAACGAAAAATCCCCCTCGTTTACCGTCAGCCAGTCCAAGCAGTTCTACCATTGTTTCGGTTGCGGCGCGCATGGCACGGCCATCGGCTTCGTCATGGAACACGCCGGGTTCGGCTATGTCGAGGCGATCGAGGAGCTGGCACGCGGCATCGGCTTGGATGTACCCCGCGAGCGCCCCGCCGCAGGCGATGCCCAGAGAGAATACGCCCAGAAAATCGCACCGGATTTGTACGAGGTCATGCAAACCGCCACGCGTTATTATCGCGAGCAACTCAAGCAATCGCCGCGCGCGATCGATTATCTCAAGCAGCGCGGCCTTTCCGGCGAAATCGCGGCGAAATTCGGTATTGGCTATGCACCGGACGCCTGGCAGAACCTTGCGGCCGCTTTTCCGGACTACCAGAGCGATACGCTGGATGAAACCGGCCTGGTGATCTCCGGCGACGAAGGCAAGCGTTACGACCGCTTTCGCGATCGCATCATGTTCCCCATCATCAACGTGCGCGGCCAGGTCATCGGTTTTGGCGGGCGCGTGCTGGACAAGGGTGAGCCCAAATATCTCAACTCACCGGAAACGCCGCTGTTCGAAAAAGGCCGCGAGTTGTACGGCCTGTTTCAGGCGCAAAAAGCCATTCGTGGCGGCCAGCAGGTGTTGGTGGTGGAAGGCTACATGGACGTGGTGGCGCTGGCGCAGCACGGCGTGGAATATGCTGTGGCGACGCTGGGTACGGCGACCACGCCCTATCATGTGCAGAAATTACTGCGCCTTGCCGAACATATTGTATTCTGTTTCGATGGCGACAAGGCAGGGCAGAAAGCGGCATGGCGCGCGCTGGAAAACGCGCTTCCCTATTTGCAGGATGGCAAGCGCCTCAGTTTCCTGTTTCTGCCGGTCGAGCACGATCCCGACAGTTTCATCCGCGAATTTGGCAAAGACGCTTTTGAGCAACGCGTGCGCGAGGCGATGCCGCTGTCCGGCTATCTGCTGCGCGAAGCCAGCGCGGAACTGGATTTGCGCACCCAGGAAGGGCGCAATCAATTGTTGCAGCGCGCCAAGCCGTTGCTGACGGCGATTACCGCGCCCGCCACCGCGTTGCTGCTGCGCAAGGAAGTTGCGGCGTTATCCGGCATCAGCCAGGAAGAGCTGGAGGCGTTGTATGAAATCAAGCCCGTCGCGCGCGCGGCACGCCGCTCCCTCCAGAAAGCCGGGCGTGCAGCGCCTTCGTCGCACCGGCTGTTGTTGCAATGCCTGATTGCGCAGCCGGCACTGGGCACACAAATTCACGCCGAGTGGCAGGGCGAAGGCGCGGAAGCCGAGGCGGTGGAGGCGCTGCTTTATGTGTTGCGCGAAGCCGGGTTTGAAGTGAGCGGTGCCGCGCTGATGCAGATGTTTCAGGGCACGGCACACGAAAAAACTCTGGCGGCAGCCGAGGCGGACATGCTGAATTGGGGCGAGAGTTTCGATGTGGAGGCGGAGTTTGCCGGACTGATGGGCAGGCTCAGTGAAGGGCAGCGTCGGCAGCAGTTTCAAGCCTTGCAGGCAAAATTGGCGCAAGGCGGCCTGTCCAGCCTGAGCGATGCGGAGCGCGAGCAATACTTGAATCTGCTGCAACGGGGCTGACTGCGACAACTTTGTTGGGCGCAATAACCAACGGGCATTGCGCCGTATATGTCAGCTGTTACAGCCACGGCTATGGTTGAATTTGGTCAGCAAACCGAAGTTGTTCGCGGCATTCGGGCCGGGTGCGGCGGGTTTTTTACCTGCTACCGCCCCGCCACCGTCATGCCTTCCATCAGGATCGAGCCGCATTGGCGCGATCCCTGCACCAGAATGTCGTTGCCGACCGCGACGATGTTATGGAACATATCTTTCAAATTTCCGGCGATGGTGATTTCCTGGACCGGATACTGAATCTCGCCGCGCTCCACCCAGAAACCTGCCGCGCCGCGCGAATAATCGCCGGTGACATGATTCACACCCTGGCCGAGCAGCTCGGTGACCAACAGGCCGCGACCCATCTGTTTCAGCAGCCCGGCGAAATCCAGTTCGGATTGTCCGCCAGATGCTTGCAGGATCAGGTTGTGGTTGCCACCCGAGTTGCCGGTGGTGCGCATGCCCAGTTTGCGCGCCGAATAGGTGCCGAGGAAATAGCCGCGCAGCACGCCATCTTCGACTATGGCGCGGCGTTGCACTCGCACGCCTTCGTCGTCAAACGGGCTGGAAGCCAGGCCTTTGCGGATGTCCGGGATGTCTTCGATGTTGATGTGCGGCGCGAAAACCGGCTTGTCCAGTTGGTCGAGCAAAAACGAGGACTTGCGGTACAGGCTGCCGCCGCTCACCGCGCCGACGAAATGCCCCAGCAAGCCCGATGCAATCGGCGCTTCGAACAGCACCGGCACCTGCATGGTGTCGAGCTGGCGCGCATTCAGGCGGCGCACGGTGCGTTGCGCCGCAATCCGCCCGATCTGCTGCGCATCCTGCAAATCCCTGGCGTCGCGCGCCACGTTGTACCAGTAGTCGCGCTCCATCGCGTCATCCTTGCCGGCGATCACCGCGCAACTGATGCTGTGGCGCGAAGTAGGGTAGCCGCCGATAAAGCCCAGGCTGTTGGCATGCACGAACTGCGCCTCATGCACGTTCACCGTCGCGCCTTCCGAGTTGCTGATGCGCGCGTCTGCATCCAGCGCGGCCTGTTCGCAGCGCTGCGCCAGCTCGATCGCATCGTCCACCGACAAATCCCACGGGTGATATAGATCCAAGTCGGGGCAGTCGCGCGCCAGCATGTCGGCATCGGGCAGGCCGGAGCAATCGTCTTTTGCGGTATAGCGCGCAATTGACAACGCGGCATCCACCGTATCGCGCACCGCCTGCGGCGAAAAATCCGAGGTGCTGGCGTTGCCGCGTTGCTGGCCGATATAGACGGTGATGGCCAGGCCCTTGTCGCGGTTGTATTCGATGGTTTCCACCTCGCCGTGGCGCACCGTGACCGCCTGGCCGAACCCTTCGGAAACGTCGGCGGATGCCGCCGATGCGCCGCGTTGCTTGGCATACGCCAGCATGTCCTGGGCGATGTTGCGCAAGTTGTCGGCAGAGTTGGCGAACCTGTCCCGGCCAGGGGCGAGGGAATTGGGGGCGGGCGACACGAGTGTGTTCATAACGGAAACGTGAAATTGATGAAAGGCGGTATCATAGCAGCATCTCATAACCCTATCGCACACCATGAATCGGCACTACCCACACAGTCAGGATGAAGAAGAGCTGGATCTTCCGCCCAGCAAAACCAAGGTTAAGCAGCAGATGCTTGAGTTGCAGGACATCGGGGCGGAGTTGGTCGCGCTTGGCAAGGATCAACTCGCGCAGCTGGATTTGCCCGAAACCCTGCGCGATGCGATACGCGAGATGCACCGCATCAACAAATTTGGCGCGCAACGCCGTCAGATACAATACATCGGCAAATTGATGCGCGGGGTGGATCCCGAGCCCATTATTGCCAAACTGAACGCGTGGAAAGGCTACTCGCAACAGCACACCGCGCACCTGCACCAACTGGAGCGCTGGCGCGACCGTTTGCTGGAAAACGATGATGCCTTGACCGAACTGCTCGCCGCCCACCCGCAAACCGATGCGCAGCACCTGCGTGCGCTGATCCGCAGCGCGCAAAAGGAAAAAATGGCAGGAAAATCTCCCAAAAATTACCGCGAGATTTTTCAGATACTGAAAGAGATTATTCCTGAGCCGGAGTGAAACAATCGCTCAGGTAGGATTGAAGTCGTACGGATAGGTTTGCAGCACCGGCTTCATCAGCATATCCTCGTTGAGGACGTGGTCGGTTATCCAATCGCTCAAAAAATGGGAAAAATGCTCCGCCGCACCATCCGACCAGATGCCGTCCTTGGCGATCAGCTCATCTTTCATGTTCTGGAATTCTTTCAGAACATATTGATGCTCCATTTTGTTTTTGCCAAAAGGGAAATTGATCGCCTGTGCAATTTTTTCCTCCCTGGCAAAATGGGCGTTTAAATTGTTTTCGAGCTGTTCGAGTGCCTGCGGCAAGGCAAAACTATCCCTTGCGCGGATCATCGCCTCCACGCCGTTGACCATCACGATCAACATTTTGTGATCGATATCGATCACTGCGTTCCCGACACTCAGCTCATTCACCCATGGTCCCATCATGCCGCCCTGTGAAATACCCGCACTAGTTTGCCACCCACATAAACGGGTTGTACAGAATTTTACCTCATTCGTGAAGGATGGCTTATGCCATGTTCGAGGTTACGGGATTTGCTGCCCTACTGCAGCATAGCCGGATTCGCCATGGCCGCAATCCGGCCAAAAGTTGTAAGCGTAATTTTGCAGGGCAGTTTTCATCCGCATGTCCAGATTGATGATGTGCTCATCAATCATCCATTTTTTCAGGGAGCGGATGAAATGATGCGCCGCACTGTCCGACCAGATGCCGTCCTTGGCCACCAGCTCATCTCTCAAATGCTGAAGCTCCCTCAGCGAATGTTGCTGGGCCAGTTTGTGTTGGTCAAAGGGAAAGTTGATCGCTTGCGCAATTTTTTCTTCATTTGCAAAATGAGCATACAGCCAGTTTTCGAGCTGTTTGAACGTCTGCGGCAGAGCGGAGCTGTTTCTGGTCTTAATTTCATGCTTTACGTTGTTGATCATGCTTATCAAATTCCGGTGTTCTTCATCGATATTCGCATTGCCGACGCTCAATTCATTTGTCCACACTAATTCCATCATGTCCTCCTGAGATATATCGAAATCGGAATGGCCGCTCTATCGGGCGGATGTTTGCCGGTAAGGAAACATCCTGCCCGAAACATACCACCCCGGTGCGTAAAAGCCTATATCCCGAAATGCCTATATATTTCGGCCTATATATTTCGGCCTGGTCACCTCTCCCGGCAACCCTGTTAAACTGCACGCCTGATTGAGAGAAGATAAATTTGCCATGCTGATTACCGAATACCGCCTTGACCTCGCCATCCAGGCATTGCGCGCCATCCTGCCGCTGGCACATCCCGCCGACACCACATTGCGCTACTTTTTCAAGGACGAGCGCATCGGCTCGAACGAGCGCGAGCTGGTCGCCGAGGCAGTGTTCGGCGTATTGCGCCATCGCCTGCTGCTGGAAATCACCTGCGCCGGCAGCGCCACCCCGCGCCGCATGGCGCTCGCCTGGCTGGTCAGGTTCGGCGGCTACAACCTGCGCGAGATCGAGCCGGTGTTGAAGCGCGACGAAAAGGAATGGCTCGCCACGGTGAAGGGTGTCAAGCTTGAAGATCAGTCGCTGGCGGTGCAGGCCGAATTGCCGGAATGGCTGATGGAGAAAATGCGCGCGTCCTATTCGGATGCCGACATTCTCGCCATCGGCCAGTCGATGCAGCAGGGCGCGCCGCTGGACATCCGCGTCAACACCCTGCTCGCCAAACGCGACGACATCCTGCAGCAACTGCACGACCAGAATATCGAAGCCACCGCCACGTCGTTCTCGCCGCTCGGCATCCGCCTCAAGGAAAAAATTCCGCTGAATAAAGACGCGCTGTTCACCGAAGGCAAGATCGAAGTGCAGGACGAAGGCAGCCAGTTGCTCGGCTTCCTGCTCGCGCCGAAGCGCAACGACATGGTGGTGGATTTCTGCGCCGGGGCGGGCGGCAAGACGCTGATGCTGTCCGCGCTGATGAATTCGCAGGGCCGTTTATACGCGATGGATACCTCCGAAAAACGCCTCGCCAATCTCAAGCCGCGCCTGAAACGCTCCGGCGCCAGCAACATCCAGCCGATGCTGATCGCGCACGAGAACGACCTCAAGGTGAAACGCCTGTCCGGCAAGATCGACCGCGTGCTGGTGGATGCGCCGTGCAGCGGCCTGGGCACGCTGCGCCGCAGCCCGGATCTGAAATTCCGCCAATCGCCCGGCAGCATCGAGGAAGTTACGCGCAAGCAGACCGCCATCCTCGCCTCCGCCAGCCGCCTGCTGAAGAAAGGCGGGCGTATGGTGTACGCGACTTGCAGCTTTCTGCCGGAAGAAAACCAGCTTATCGTGCAAGCCTTCCTCGCCGCGCATCCCGACTTCGTGCTGCACCCGGCCAGCGAGGTGCTGCAACAGCAAAAAATCGCGCTGGATACGGGCGACTATCTGGAGTTGCGCCCGCATTTGCATAACACGGACGGATTTTTTGCGGCGGTGCTGGAAAGGATTCAACCTTTACCGTGCAAGCCGGAACCCAACCCGTAGCGCGGATGCCTGCCCTGAGCCTGTTGCGACGGCGAGGGGCGGAACCGCGAGAGCGAATCGCTAAGTGAGTTTCACGTTAATCAGATCAATAAAGCGCCCGGTTGACGCTCTCCAGGTCTTTTTCGTTTAGCGAGCCGACGGCTGCCTTCAGGCGCAGGTGGCTGGTGAGGTAGTTGTATTCAGCCTGGTACAGATCACGGCGGGTGGCATACAACTGCTGTTGTGCATTCAGTACATCGAGGTTGGTGCGCACGCCGACTTCATGCCCCAGTTTGCTGGCTTCCAGCACGCTTTCGCCGGAGGTGAGCGCCTGTTGCAACGCCTTGACTTGGGCGATGCCGCTGACCACGCCGAGGTAGGCCTGGCGGGTTTGCAGCGCGATGCTGCGGCGGGTGTCTTCCAGCACTTGCTTGGCGCGTTCGTGGTTGGCTTCCGCTTCGCGCAATTTGGAATTCACCAACCCGCCTTGGAACAACAGCATGTTCAGTTGTACGCCGACGCTCTTGCTGGTGTTGTCGCTGCCCACGCCGAAGCCGCCGCCGCTGGACTGGCTGCTGGAATAATTCGCCACCAGATCCACGGTCGGGTAGTGTCCGCCCCGGTTGCGCGCCACTTCTTTTTCGGCAATCTCGGCATTTGCTTGCGCGATGGCGAGTTGCAGGCTGCTCGACTGGGCATCGTTCACCCATTTTTCCATGTCGGCGGGTTGT
>Ga0172380_10008214_pt1 | contig 11491 bp, 10 predicted proteins | sample Leawe162metaG_FD_119747 | JGI IMG/M metagenome (GOLD analysis project Ga0172380, IMG submission 119747) | Leachate microbial communities from a municipal landfill in Southern Ontario, Canada - Leachate well 162 metaG | ecosystem: Engineered > Solid waste > Landfill > Unclassified | place... | reverse complement strand
CATCCGTTTACTATCTCTGCCTTGTTTGAGTAATTCTGTGGGATTGAGGACAAGAACCACGGCGGCTGTGAGGATAGCTAATATTCCTATTACTATGAGGAGTTCGATGAGGGTGAAGGAAGACTTACTCCGTATGAAACGCTTCGCGTTTCTGAAAGGAAAAGAAGATTTATTTGAAGAAAATACCATAAGAGATAATCACACTATGAGATTAGCTATAGTATACAATATTTTCTCATGGTGTGTCTGCATCAGAAACTAAAAACAGAGTATTGTGTTGCTTTATAGACTTCTCCATATTTTTTCGCGATCGCGAAAAAATATGGAAGATAAGAAAAAGAAGATAAAATAAAAAAATAGAAGAGGTTGCATTGCATAAAAATAAAACCTCATAAAAATCCGCTTACTTGTCAGCGGATTTTTAGAAAACATTAATGTTTTAATACTTCCTTGATTTTCTCTAGGTGTTTTATGAGTGTTGTCGTATATCCCCATTCATTATCATACCATGCACATACTTTCACCAAAGTTCCATCAATTACTTTCGTAAATTGACTATCTACTAATGAAGCATACGGCATACCAATAATATCGCCCGATACCAATTGTTCATTCGTATACCCCAGCAACCCTTGCCATCGTGATTCTTGAGATGCTTTTTGAAGAATGCTATTTACCTCCTCAACAGTTGTAGAACGTTTTGCAATAAACGTTACGTCTACAAGAGATCCACTTATCACAGGAACTCGTATGGCAATTCCATCAAATTTTCCCTCGAGTTCAGGAAGTGCTCGCGTGACCGCATGGGCGGCTCCTGTAGTTGAAGGAATAATGTTCTGTGCTCCCGCACGGCCTCTTCGAAAATCATCTCCTTTCACGGGACCGTCCACCATACTTTGCGTCGCTGTATAGGCATGTACGGTTGAAAGAATCGCCTTCTCAATACCAATTATTTCTTGTAAGACTGCTATAAGTGGTGATGCCCCATTTGTCGTACAGGAAGCATTCGAAGAAATGACGCATGAAGAAAGTTTTTCTTCAGAAATTCCCATAAGTACCGTTTTTCCCACTTCCCCATCAGCGTCTTTTGCTGGTGCGGTAAGTAGTACCCGTTTTGCTCCTGCGTGAATGTGCACCTGTGCTTTTTCAAATGATTCAAAAACTCCGGTAGATTCTACAACTACATCAATCCCTAGATCCTTCCACGGTAATTGCATAGGATCCCTCTGACTTAAAAAGTGTATTTCTTTTCCGTCTATTATAAGATTTTGTTTTTCTTCGTTTACCAATACACTCCCTGTGTACGTTTTATAAACCGAATCATACTGAAATAAATACGCTAAATTTTTTAATGAACCCAAATCGTTAATTGCTACAACTTCAATTTCTGGATGTTTAATAATCTGACGCAATAATAATCTCCCAATTCTCCCAAACCCATTAATAGCTATTTTCATATTTTTTAAGTATTACGTATTTAGTTAGTAGTAAGTATACTGTATTTCTCCCTTTGTAGATAATACAAATTCCTTAATATTTATTATCGTATTTCTGCATTTAACTCTACCCGCGTTCGTTTAATTATCTCATCCTGAATTTTATTTACTTCCTCATTGGTCAATGTCCGCTCTGGTGAGCGATACACGATACGAAACGTATAACTTATTTTATCAGATCCAAACTTTTCTGAATTCTCATAGGTATCAGTCATTTTAACCTCTTCAATAATATTTTCATCCACACAATCCCGAATAATTTCATAATAACTATTCAATGATACATCTTTCCCCACTACAAAAGAAATGTCTCTATACGTCATAGGATATTTACTCACCTCTTGATATTGGCTGTCTAGATTTTTAAATTGACTGGTGATACGAACATCATCTGACCAGAACACCCGAATATCATTCACATTCATTTTTGCCATAGCAAGTCGTTCCAATCCAAAACCAAAAGCCCATCCATTATATACTTCTGGATCAACTCCTAAATTTTTCAAAACTTGCGTATGAACCACTCCTGCCCCAACTACCTCCAACCAATTTTCTCCGCGTTGAATCTCAATCTGAGTACTGGGGTCCGTAAACGGAAATGTATCTTCTAAAAATCTATATATAATATTATCTCCGTATATAGCCTTCGTAATTGCGGCAAGTACCTCATGTAATTCTGGGATACCAAGTATTTTTTGTTCTTTTTTGCAAATATATAATCCATCAATTTGATGAAAAACCGGAAAATGATTCCTATCAATTTCATCTTTACGATACACCTTTCCATGCGCAAGAAGCCCTACTTCCCCCGTTTTTTCCAGTTCTTCTAAAACTTCAGAGCGCTGCAAATAAAAAGGCCACATAACGGTCGTCTGTGTGCGTAATATATATTCAGGGTTTATATAATAGGTATCGGTTTCTTTGCGACTCGGGTGATCTTGCGGAGAATTTAAAAGATCAAAATTATTTTTTACACTCACAATTTCTGGTAACTGCATTACGTCAAACTTTGCAAACATAGGTAATGCAAGTACCGCGTCTACAATGAACTGAACGGGAGAGTTTTCTTTTCTCGATAAATCAGGAAGTGACAACAACCGTTTTAAGCGCTCACTTTTAATATCTGACTTTATTTCTAATTCTTTTTGTAATTGATCGGCAGTAAGATCTGTCGCAATAATATAATTTCGCTTATCCATATATATTGAGTGTACCAAAAAAACAAAACCCCTGCAAAAAGGGTTTTGTTATTCTTGTGCGCGGGAGAGGATTTTCCTTCACCTCTCGTCGCGCCGTCGCGCTCCTCGGGTTAGGCACCACCTCGCTGTGCTCGTTGTTACTCGCACATGCTCCGGTGTTCAAATTCCGACGCGAAACAAGCAGTTGTTTCGCTTCCCGCATAAAAAACAAATTCATTTATAAAATAAATGAATTTGTTATTCTTGTGCGCGGGAGAGGATTTGAACCTCCACGCCCTTACGAGCGCTACCACCTCAAGGTAGTGCGTCTGCCGTTTCGCCACCCGCGCAATTATTTTTATAGTATAGACAAAAAATATCTTTTTTCAACTAAAAAGAGGGACCGCGCCCTCTTTTTATAATTTCTCTCTTTCTTTATATTAAACCGCAAGACCAATTTTTTGACGAGATTTTTTCTTAGAAACAGTACGCACAAAGTATAATTTTGATCTCTTTACCTTTTTGGGAGATGAAGTAATCTTTACTGAGATAATATTAGGAGAATGAATTGGATATACTTTTTCAACCCCCACACCATCAACCATAGCTCGTACGGTAAAGGTAGCTCCATTTTGACTTCCATGCTTACGGGCTAAAACAACACCTTTAAAGTTACTGGCGCGTTCCTTGTCTTTTTCCTTAATACGCTCGGAAACGGTAATGAGTGCTCCTGCTTTTATTTGGTCTAAAATTTCTTTTGGAATCATACGTTAAGATTTAGTAGCTAGCATCTAACAGCTAACGAAAATGTGCATCAACTATAGCGTATTGGAAAAGATTTGTCAAAGGAGATATTTTATTATGATGTCGGAAGAAGTGCTTTAAAATCATCCGGCATTGGCGCTTCTATATATACGCGTTTTTCGTCGGTTTGAATAAATTCCATAGAAAAGCAGTGCAACATATGCCGAGAAGCACGTTTCGCATTTGTTTTTCCTCCATATAATGCATCACCAATTACTGGACAACCAATATAATTCATATGTACGCGGATTTGGTGGGTTCTTCCGGTACGAGGTGTAATACGCAACAAAGACAGCATTTCTCCATTTATTTCCCACGTTTTCTCAACATTATATTCGGTAACTGCCGACTTCGCCATTTTATTTGAAAACACAGTTCGTTTTGTTGTTCCTGATTTTATCCCAATAGCAATATCAATAGTCCCCTGTCTGCTTTTAGGAACTCCTGCACATATTGCGTAATAGGTTTTAGTTACTTTGTGTGTCTGAAATAATTCTTTTAAATACTCAAAGTACCGTTGCGTTAATGCAATACATAATACTCCCGACGTTTCTTTATCAAGACGATGTACAATTCCTGGGCGATGAACCGGATCATCCCCTACCTGTTTTATGTGTGGAAATTTTTCAACAAGCCATTCAACAACCGTTGCTTCTTGTGTGCTCATATATGAAGCACTGTGAACCAACAAACCGGCGGGCTTATTAATCGCAATACAATCAGAAGATTGAAATATTATTTCCATATATATTCTGTGGGTGTTGCAGGGATTCCTGCCTGCCGGCAGGCAGGGAACCTGCGACCTTTTCAATGTCACTGGATATAAATGTATCTAAATACATTTATATCCTCTAACCAATTCATAATTTACACTTGGGCGGTGGGCGTTGCAGGGATTGAACCTGCGACCTTTTCAATGTCAATGAAACGCTCTACCACTGAGCTAAACGCCCAAAAAATCAAAACTTAGTGCGCAAGGAAGGAATCGGTCTCGCCTCTCATCGCGCCGTCGCGCTCTTCGGGCTAACCACCACCTCGCGCGCTCATCTACTGATTCGCGCATGCTCCGGTGTCCGATTCCTTGCGCGAGCCAAGCAGTTGGCTCGCTCCTCACACCAGATACAATAAGATGAAGGTTTCTGTGCGCAAGGAAGGAATCGGACCTTCGACCTCTGTCTTATCAGGACAGCGTTCTACCACTGAACTACTTGCGCAAATTATGCAGAGCTATTGTATATAAAAATTATATAATTATCAAGGAATTATTACTGAGGAGAAGAGGTGCTTATCACAGAAGACGCAGGAGAACTATTCTCCATAATACCCAATCCCTGAAGTGAATCAATATTAAATTTTGTCTGTGTATCAGAGATACCTTGATTATCTATTGCTGTATCAACACTTACCGATAAAAAACGAATAGAAGAGATAAAGACTATCAGTAATAGTAGCAACAAAATAACTCCGATAACGACAAATATAATATCATGTTTCTTTTGACGAAAAAATTCAGTATGTAATTGTTTAAATGAAGGACTCATGATGTATATTTAATGAAAGAAAACTTTACCCGTGATGAAAAATCGAGATACCGAAGCATTATTTGTAATACCCGTACTTAAATCAAATGTTTGAATCTGTAATGCATAATATGATTCTTCTATTTCATTCAAGAATAGTAAGATGTCTTTTATAGTTCCTTCTATAGTAGCAGTAAATCCAATAGATCCAATATCTCCTTGGGGTAATTTTGTTTCACTCTCAGCATTGAACGAAAAGACAATAGAAACTCCATCTTTCTGAGCACGTGTCTGTAACTCTTTTGAAAGCAACACGATGTCATCTTTCCTAGGAACTAACAGTCTGAGACGATCTTTATACTGCTGTGCAACGTCCCAATCTTTAATAAGAACTGCAAGTCCTTGGGATGAATGGGAATAGGTATTTCGTCGTTCTGCTAATTCTTTGATAATACTCAGTTGATGTGAAATATTTGCACGAAAAAGTAAAAAGAACGTCGCAAAGAGAACGATAATAATTCCCACAATACCAACACCACGAAGAATACTTTTTTTAAAATCTGACATATGAAAAATAAAAAGAATGTCCTTTATCTCTGTATGCTCTATACAAGATAGTATATACTTATAGTATATCTAGTATGGAACAAAAAAACAATTTTCCCATACACTATTGTATTTCTACCGACGCCATATTCCCCCCTTCGCTTCGTTATATTCCTTCTGCACCACATAAGCTCTATTATCGAGGAGACATACAATCCACTCCTCGTATTGCAATTGTGGGTACACGAAGAGCATCTCTCGAGGGGAAAAAGTTGGCGTACCACATTGCATATGAACTTGCCCTCAACCATTGGTGTATAGTTAGTGGTCTTGCATTTGGTATTGATACAGCAGCACATCAAGGAGCCTGTGCTGCACAGGGAATTACTTGGGCGGTACTTGCTCATGGACTGGACACGATCCAACCCAAACATAACGTAAAACTTGCACAAGAAATAGTATCAACACAAGGATGTCTTCTTTCTGAATATTCCCCAGGAACACCTCCCTACCCCCATCAGTTTCTTGCTCGAAATCGTATCATTAGTGGCGTAAGCAATGCACTCATTGTTATCGAAGCACCTCAGGCATCAGGATCTTTAGCAACCGCTCGTGCTGCAATCCAACAAGGAATTCCTGTATTCGTATTTCCTGGACCATCATCCTCATCTCTATACGTAGGATCTCATGAACTCATACGAAATGGCGCACGACTTGTACGAAACATAAAAGATTTATATACCGATCTTACTGCTCATCCTCAACTTGCCGGAATCATACCAACTGAATTTAATTCGCTTACTCCTATACAAACATCTGTTCTTTCTTATATACGACAGGTATCAAAACCAATTCCATTAGATAGTATTATTGAAAAATTACATATTTCCTATCAAGAAGCACAGGCAATACTTATTATTCTTTTAGAAAAACGGTACATACGCGAGATAGGACCACAACTGTATACACACATCGTATAGTTGCCAGCTTGATATAAATACTATATATATACATATATACTTTAAAGAATATGAAACTACTCATTGTTGAGTCACCCACAAAAGCAAAAACTATAACTAAGTATCTCGGAACTCAATTTGAAGTACGCGCGAGTGTGGGACATATTCGTGATCTTCCCAAATCTAATAAAAATGCCATAGATATTCCTGGGGGTTTTGTTCCTTCATATGAAATATCTAAAGATAAAAAAGCGGTCGTAGAAGAACTTCAAGAGCTTTCAAAAAAAGCAACTGAAATAATTCTTGCAACAGATCCTGATAGAGAAGGAGAAGCTATTGCATGGCATATTACACAAGCTATTAAAATAAAAGAAAAAAAATCCAAACCAAACACGCCACGATATACACGCATTGCGTTTCATGAAATTACTAAAGATGCTATTTTAGAAGCATTAGAACATCCTCGAGATATAGACATAAACCTCGTTAAGGCACAAGAGGCTCGTCGGGTATTAGATCGATTATTTGGATACGATCTGAGTGGACTTATTTGGAAAAAATTGCGCTATGGACTTTCTGCGGGACGAGTACAATCCCCTGCCCTTCGTATACTCGTTGAACGAGAAAAAGAAATTAAAGCATTTGTTCCTGAACCATTCTGGGTTATCACCGCAACAGGCACAACCGATAAAAAAAATACAATACCTTTTACCTGTAGTATAGAACCTGATACACAAGAGATTGCTGATACCATCGTATCTCATGTTCAAAATGATATTTGGCATATACAAGCACTCACTGCAACAGAAACACATCGAAGTCCTCGTGCACCTTTTACTACTTCTACCCTTCAACAAAGTGCTTCTTCACGTCTTGGATATGCCCCTAGTATAACCATGCGCCTTGCTCAGAAATTATATGAGGCAGGACTTATCACCTACATGCGCACCGATAGCACAACGATCAGTACACAAGCACAACAAGACGTCCTTTCATATATCTCCAAAACCTACGGAACTTCTTATGTACTCCCCCGGGTCTACACAACCAAAATAAAAAATGCACAGGAAGCACATGAAGCTATTCGTCCTACGAATATATCTGTCCGAAATGCAGGAGGAAGTGCACAAGAAAAAAAAGTATACGAACTTATTCGCACCCGAACTCTTGCGAGTCAAATGAGTGATGCACGTATGGAAAAGACAAAAATAATCGCGGTGTGCGTCCATGCAGATATTCCTACATTTATTGCCCACGGGTCACATATTTTATTTGATGGGTGGCTTAAAGCAGATCCCACTTCACGAGAAGAAGATACTGAACTTCCACTCGTACATGAAAAAGACGCCGTCTCCTTTTCAGATATCATCGCAGAGCATAAAGAAACAGAACCTCCTCGTCGATATTCAGAGGCAGGACTTATTAAAGAATTAGAAAAAAGAGGTATCGGTCGTCCGAGCACCTATGCAACTATTATTAAAACGATCATAGATCGCGGATATGTACTCAGTGAAAATCGCTCACTACGTCCCACTGATACAGGAGAAGTAGTCAGCGATTTCTTACAAAAATATTTTGCTTCATATATCAGCGATTCATTTACTGCTGAGATGGAAAATGAATTAGATGAAATAGCGAATGGGACTCGAGAATATAAGCAGACACTTGAAAAGTTCTATACTCCATTCACAAGAGATGTCACTGCAAATAATGCAATTCCCAAGATTACTAACTTAGGATCAGCGCCGGAAACAATTCTCTGCCCCCTCTGTGGAGGTTCTATGATTATTAAACTCGGACGTTCTGGAAAATTTTATAGTTGCACTAAATTTCCTGATTGTGTTGGCGCTCTCACTCTGGAAGGAAAAGTACTCGAAGCCCCAAAAGAAATCGGGGAAGCGTGTCCTCAATGCAAAAACGGGAAATTAGTAGAACGAGAAGGAAAATATGGAATGTTCATTTCATGCAATACATACCCCAAGTGTAAATTTATTAAAAAGGATGAGACTATTCCAGAAAAAAATAATACGGGCGTGATGTGTCCTACCTGTAAAAAAGGAACTTTAGTTGAGAGACGGGGGCGTTTTGGTATTTTTTACAGCTGCTCTCTCTATCCTGATTGTAAATATATTATAAAATCCAAGCCAACGGGGAATACATGTTCCATCTGTAACTCTCTTATGATGGAAGGAACAAAAACTATCCCTGAACGATGCAGTAATAAAGTATGCTTAAATCACAATCCTCATCTCAAGAATAAAAAATCTCTTCCAAAGAAAACTCGTCTTACTATAAATACAAAACAAGCCAAAGAATAATCATCTATTTATTATGAACCCTGTGTCACTTGATACTATATATAAGGCACACGACACATATTATACTCATTCAGGAACAGATTATGAGCTTATTCAAAAGGCATTTTTGTTTGCTCAACAAGCCCATCAAAAACAAAAACGTGCGAGTGGAGAACCATATTTTAATCACGTCGCTCAGACCGCATTACAACTTGCCCGTTGGAAATTAGATGCATGTTCTATAGCCGCAGGACTTCTCCATGACACTATCGAAGATTGCGCTATACCCCCTCAAACCATACAACAAGAATTTGGAGAAGAAATTTTATTTCTCATAGAAGGGGTCACAAAATTAGGAAAATTACAATATCAAGGAAAAGAACGGAGCGCTGAATCTCTCCGTAAAATGATGTTGGCAGTCACGCGTGATTTACGAGTTATATTTATTAAACTCGCGGATAGATTGCATAACATGAGAACACTCTCTCATGTGTCAAATAATAAACAAAGACGCATTGCTCTTGAAACTGCTGAAATTTATGCTCCTATTGCCTCCCGATTAGGAATGCAAAGCCTTTCTGGAGAATTAGAGGATCTTGCATTTCCGTATACCCATCCTGATCAATATATATGGATCCAGAAAAATCTACGCGAATCTTATGAAAAAAGAACTCACTATGTATCACAGGTGCAACAGATAGTGGGAGAAAAATTACATCACGCACATATCACCCCTCTCACTATAGATAGTCGAGCAAAACGTATTTCTAGTTTATATAAAAAATTACTTCACAATGATATGGACATTGAGCGAATTTACGATCTCGTTGCTGTCCGTATTATCGTTCATACTATTGAAGAATGTTATCTTGTTTTAGGGGTCATTCATAACCTTTGGAGACCTCTTCCTGGAAAGGTAAAGGATTATATTGCCCTTCCTAAATTAAATGGGTATCAAAGTCTTCATACTACCGTATTCTGTGTAGACGACAAACCAACAGAATTTCAAATCCGCACTCAAGAGATGCATGAACAATCAGAATATGGAGCGGCGGCTCATTGGTTTTATGAAACCACTAAGAAGTCAAAGCAATATAGAAAGAATATTTCCCAAAAAGCGGCGGAAAAGGAGTCATTTATTGTAAAGCAATTACAGGAGTGGCAAAACCAATTTCCTGGTTCACAAGAATTTGCTGAGGCCTTGAAACTTGATTTATTCTCCGATCGCATTTTTGCGCTCACTCCAAAAGGAGAAGTAATTGATCTTCCCATAGATGCGACACCGATTGATTTTGCATATCGTATCCATACTCAAATTGGTGACTCTTGTATTGGCGCAAAAGTAAATGGAAAAATCGTGCATCTTGATTATAAACTGCAATCAGGGGATATTGTAGAAATTCTCACTCAAAAAAATAAAAAACCATCAGAGTCATGGATTCATTTTGTAAAGACAAAATATGCTACTCGTAAAATAAAAGACTCTATACGTAAGAAAACAGCACTTCCTAAAAAAACTGAATATAAAATTGTTTGCGAAAATCGTATTGGTATGATCAAAGACGTTCTCGCTATCCTTTCAAGAAATCGTATCCCCATTATATCAGTGAATACCTATGAAAATGAACGATTTCCTATTATAAAAATAATCGCTGATATACAAGATAGAAAAAGAGGAGAGCAAATATTCCTCAAACTACGTAAAGTAGAAGGGGTACGAGAACTCAATTTGAGAATGGTGGATTAGATTAAACGTATTTACTTAGTTGCATTACCTGCCCAGTAGTAAATTTTTGGTGCGTGCATTTGTATAACAAACAAAAGTTTTACTATCTGGGTACATTCACGCCTCGTATAAGTGAGGCTATATTTATAATTCTACTTTGTAGAATTATAAATAGATAAAACCTCTGCCGCAGAGAGAGCTCTATTGTAGATACGGACGTCGTCAATGGGACCATTCCATGGCCCCGCACCAGAGGCACCAATACGTAGATTTGTCGAATTATCAATATTACCAACGGATGAAATATTTCCCCCATTATTTCTGAGGATACCATCTACATAAATAAAAACTTTTGATGTTATTCTATCTACTACAGCTACTATGTGATGCCACCCACCATCTCCAATATCATAAGAGGCTGTTGTATCAACACCATATGAGGGTCCCCCAGTCCATGTCATACGAAAGTCGAGTGTATTAGAATTCAGGAAAAATTCATACCCAGGACATGAATTATCTTGTCCACATTTACCCAGAAAAGAATGGTAGGTCGTTGGATTCTGAATTTTTCCAAAAATAGATACCGAAAAACTTTGTGATAATCCAAAATCAAAAGAATTATTAACCGGTTCTGGAATAGAAACGTAGGTATATGAACCATAATTAAATAACAAACATCCTCCTACTTTACAGTTGTTTGCTTGTTGCCACGTCGGACTATTCGTCAGTGTTCCGGTATTGTTATTTCCACTGGAATCAAGTGCCTGAGTCCCTGTTCCTTCATCAAAGGTCCAATAGCCAACAAGACCTGAGTCAGTAATCGGATGGAGTGTTAGATTGGTTCCTTGTTCATAGAGATAGGAGGTAGAACCGCCATCGGTAGAGACGGTATCAGCAGATCCTCCCAGTCTATATTTATTTGATTCTAAGATAGTGGTGAGTTCATAGGTTTGGGTTGTAGGATT
>Ga0172380_10008213_pt1 | contig 11493 bp, 8 predicted proteins | sample Leawe162metaG_FD_119747 | JGI IMG/M metagenome (GOLD analysis project Ga0172380, IMG submission 119747) | Leachate microbial communities from a municipal landfill in Southern Ontario, Canada - Leachate well 162 metaG | ecosystem: Engineered > Solid waste > Landfill > Unclassified | place... | reverse complement strand
TGGGTACGACGTTTCATTGGCTCGATGCGACCACCAACCTTGGTGCCAGCCTGGCGATTGAGGTACAGCCGAAATTCACGCACTTGTTCCTCGGTCAGTTGCGCTGGTTTTTTCACCTTAACAAAATCAAGAAATCGGTCGAGGTAACGGTCGTAATTTTCCACTGTCTTCACACTTCGTCCCCGCTCGATTTCGAGGTACTGTAAAAATTGTCTTTTTAGTTCAGCCAGTTGCATAATGAAACTAGTATAGCAATTTTATAGATGTTACACATGTTGTGTGAAATGAGTTTACATTAACTTTAAATCTCTAATTGAGTCATACAAATTTTAAAACTAGCTGCGATAATAACGAGGGTAGAAGAACACTTGAATCCACATAATATATTTTTTGCGTTCGCGGGGGTTAAGTGCTTCACGAATACAATCAACATCGGAGCGTGTGAAAAATATATTATGTGGATTCAGGTACCTCACATTACCTAATTAGGTTGATTTTTATTTTATTTGTGCTATTATATTAAGAACCTTAGCAGGTTATTTACTTACCGCGTTGGTGGTGCCACAAGGATTTTGAATAGAAATTGTCAGTGGAGCAACACGACCAATTGCGTAACATATAAACAAATCATGTTATCAAAGCGAATCAAAGAAAATACTTTAAAGGATGTCCGTCGTCATGACACTGATACTGGTTCACCAGAAGCACAAGTTGCTCTCTTGACCCGTCAGATTGAGGAATTGTCCAATCACTTGCGAAAGCATAAGAAAGACTTTCACTCACGTCGTGGTTTGCTCCAAATGGTAGCCGACCGACGCAAGCACTTGAAGTATCTTCAGAGAAAAGATGACGCAGCTTACGAAGCTCTCATCAAAAAGCTTGGTCTTAAACGATAAGTTTAAATTCTAAGTCAAACAATCGCTCCATACTGGAGCGATTGTTTGTTTCGCGGTATAGTATGCACAGCCTATTTAGTATCTCATTTGATACTTTAGTTGTGTAATGCCGAGGTTTTACATAAAGTGGCAACATTTTTTAAATAATAAATAATTAAAATAGAATATACATGGGAGTAATTAAACACCCTGAACAACGCGTAGCCGTGTTCGTTGATACACAAAATCTGTATCACAGTGCAAAAAATTTATACAAATCAAAAGTTAGTTTTGGCGATGTGTTAGACTCAGCGCTCGAAGGAAGAAAATTAATTCGCGCGCTGTCTTACGTAGTAAACACTGAGAGTGGAGAAGAGCTACCGTTCTTTGAAGCTCTCGAAAAAGTCGGCATCGAAATAAAAACTAAAGACTTACAAATCTTTTACGGGGGAGCTAAGAAGGCCGACTGGGATGTCGGACTAGCGGTGGATGCAATCAAGATGGCGCCCAAAGTTGACGCTATTGTGCTCGCGACTGGCGACGGGGACTTTGTACCACTAGTTGAACATTTAAAAAGTTTGGGTACGCAAGTGGAGGCTATCACCTTCGGCCGTTCAGCTTCATCCATGCTGAAAGCAGTAGTTGACGATTTCATCGACTTGGACGAAGATCCAAAACGTTACCTGATTGGGTATCGAGCAGCTAAAAAAGGAAACAACCGAAAACCCAAAGGACGCAATAATCACAACAAACAACCCAACACCAAGGTAGCCGGAACAGACACTGACGGTTTGTTATAGAAATTAAAGTTTAAAAGAGCGACGGGCCCGCAGGCCCGTCGCTCTTTTTTAACAATTAATTTACACTGTGTAGAGTGGTAGTTTTTTATAGAGTTTGGTATTGTCTCATTTGTTAGACATTTCTAAAAAAAATTTATGCAGTCACAATCTTTTTCATTATCACTAGCCGGCAAAATTCTCACCGCCGAGTTTACCGACCTAACTGAAAATGCTAATGGTTCGGTTTTGTTGCGTTATGGTGAGACAGCAATTTTGGTGACAGCTGTCATGAGTGAACGTGAAAATCATGGCCAAAATTATTTTCCTTTGTCGGTTGAGTTTGAAGAAAAATTTTATGCTGCCGGACAAATTCTTGGCAGTCGTTTTCAACGTCGTGAAGGGAAGCCAAGTGATGAAGCGGTTTTATCAGCACGGGTAGTCGACCGCACCATTCGTCCACTTTTCAATCAAAGCATTCGACACGATATTCAGGTAGTGATTAATGTTTTAGCTATTGGCGAAGATGATCCTGACGTGCTCGGAATTATCGGAGCGTCTCTCGCACTTGGTGTGTCAGATATTCCTTGGCGCGGTCCAGTTGGTGCAGTACGTATCGCTCGCAATAAAGCCACTAAAGAAATTATTTTTAATCCTACTTACACCGAGCGAGCAAATAATTTATTAGATTTTGAAATTCTCGCCTGTGGCAAAGACCAGTCAATTAACATGATTGAAACCGCCGCTAGTGAGACTTCAGAATCTGACATCATGTCGGTATTAGAAGCGTCTGTGGTTATACATCAACAATTGGAAAAGTGGCAACAGGAAATTATTGCCGAAATTGGCAAATCGAAAAAAATAATTCTCGCCCCTGAAATACCAACTGTATTAATTAATTTATTTAATGATTCATTTGCTGAAAAGTTGTCTGCAACAATTTTTTCTAATCGCGCGGGCAAGTCTCATATCTATGAATTGAAAAAAGAATTTTTAGTAGCCACAAAAGAAAGTGCGTTAGATGAAAATTTAGCTAGTGAATATTTTGAAAGTGCGATTGGTAGGGAATTACATCGTGGCGCCATCACTGAAGGCAAGCGAGCCGACGGACGTGGGTTGGACGAAGTGCGCCAACTCTATGCCCAAGCAGGACGCGTGTCACCCGTCTTGCACGGCTCCGGAATTTTTTATCGGGGTGGTACACATATTTTTTCAGCCCTCACACTCGGTGGTCCAGAAGCGGCTCAGCTGATTGATACGATTGAATCCAGTGACCTAAAAAAAAGTTTTATGCACCACTACAACTTTCCACCTTTCTCCGTTGGAGAAACTGGACGAGTCGGTGGTTTCAATCGGCGGATGATTGGCCATGGGGCTCTGGCCGAAAAATCTTTATTACCAGTGATTCCGACCCAAGTTGAATTTCCATACACGATTCGTTTAGTATCAGAAACTCTCTCCAGCAATGGCTCAAGTTCGATGGGTTCAGTTTGCGCTTCTACGCTTGCACTAATGGATGGTGGTGTGCCCATCAAGCGACCAGTCGCGGGTATTGCTTCTGGTGTGATGATTGATGGCGACAAATTTACTTTACTAACCGACATCCAAGGACCCGAAGATGAATTTGGTGACATGGATTTTAAAGTCGCTGGTACAACCGAAGGGATTACCGGGATGCAAATGGATGTTAAAGTTGACGGCATTCCGCTTCATATATTAGAAGGGGCTTTGGAAAAAGCCCGCTTGGCTCGACAGGAAATTATTACTGTCATGCTGCAGGAAATTGCCCAACCGCGAGAAAAAATTTCTCCGCGCGCACCGCAAATTGTGGTGATAAAAATTCTGCCCGAACAAATCGGCTTGGTGATTGGTAGTGGCGGTAAGACTATAAATAAAATAAAAGAAACTAGTGGGGTAGAGGAGATAACCATTGAAGAAGATGGTACTATTTTTATCACCGGAAAAAATAACACAGTGCAAATTGCTGCCAAACATATCTCTGCCTTAACAAAAGTTTATAAAGTCGGTGATAGGGCAACTGCAACCATAACCAAACTTACCACCTTTGGTGCCTTTGCGAGACTGGATGAATTTAATGAAGGATTAGTTCATATTTCCGAAATCGCACCCTTTCGACTTGAGACAGTGAGTGAAGCGTTGAAGGAAGGAGAGGAAGTACCGGTGCTCATAATAAAGGTGGATAACGGAAAAATCGGCCTGTCAATTAAGCAAGTTGATGCTGATTTTGCTAAAAATAAGGGTCTGTTACCAAGCGTAGCCAAACCGGAATCCCCTAAAAGTGAAAAAAGTGACATCACAAACTAGCAAAATCGTGCGATACTATTACAAATGACTGACCTACTTAAAAAACAGCCGATTAAAATCCGGACCTTTGCTGCGGATCTAGAAGCGGTACGTCAAAAGCGGGAAGAGGTAAAAGCTCCTGCTGTACCTACAGCGCCAATTCTTCCTGAAGAACCAGAGGAGGAGCTGGGAAAAATTCGCATCAAAACCACCAAACATCCGGCACCAATCATTAAATCTACTCCAATTAAAAAACTGCCTGAAGTAGCAATTGTCGAACCGACAGCTATTAAAAATGCCGGCTTAAGTAATGTTAAAAAGATACCTTCTTTTCATGAACTGCAAAAACAAGTTAAAGCCATTCAAGACACCACTGCCCACACAAACGAAAAGACCGCCCACCCTATTCCTAAATTTACTCACAAGGAAAGCCCAACCGAAACTCCCACAGAACCACATCGACCCAACATCGGTTACGACTCCACCATCATCACTGATACCAAAAGTGATGACTTTAATGTCTTTACATCAGTCATAGCTTCAATCAAATCTTGGTTTGAAAAGAAAAAAGTCGAACACAAAAAGAAAAAGATGCCTTTGTATTCAGTTCCAAATACTGACCGACGTAAGGGAGTGATCCAGAAGGCTACCACCAAAACCGCTACCGTATTTTCCACCGACAACAATTCCATTAAGGAGCAAATTAAAAAACGTAACCAAAAAGAAGTCGAGGAGAAAAACAATCAACCAGAAACCACTTGGTCTCCTTTTACTGACAGTGTCTTTTCGTTACTTGAAGCACCAGACCCTGCTGAAAATATTCGGATTGACTACAAGAAATTTTCTCAACCCACCCAGCCACCGATTGCCAAAACTCCTGAAGTAACAATCGCACCATTAGCAACTGAAATTATCGAGGATGTATCAGAGCCAGTAGTCGAACGAGCTGTAGTTGAGACTGTACCTGAAGTAGTAGTTGAACAAACTCCGATAGAGAGTGCGCTTGAGTCAGAACCAGAACTAGCAGACGATGTTTTCTCAGAAGAGAGATGGGCCTCTAGTCATGACGACGAGACAATAAATAACGAGGACGCGGTTAATCATGAATTTGCCGTAGTCAATAACCCCACCTACTCTTCTATCGACACCAATGATATAGCTCTAGGAAATGAAGAGTTACCAGAACGTAAATCATTTTTCAGTAAAATTGACCCTAACACTTCCATTATTATTTTACTTGTTATTATCGCTTCACTCATTGTCATTATCATTACCGCACGAATAATAATGAGTAATAAATTAAGTAATCAAGAACAGCCAGTCGCAGTAGTCACTTCCGATATTGAACCCATCATCAAACAAGCAACACCAGTATCCATTACCTTAGATACTAATTCTATAAAAAACTACGCCAACCTTATCAACACTACGATTGAAGGGGGTCCGGCTGGTATCATCGAGCTGGCTACCTTATCACCTAATGGTACCGAAATTTCTGGATCATACATTTTTGATTTACTTAGCTTCAGAACCATTCCTAATCTTCGCCACTCCCTCACCGCCACCCGTTTCGTCTCCATCAATCATGGCGCACCGGCTATTTTGTTACAATTCGTAGACCCCGACACAGTCACGGGGGCAATACTACAATGGGAAACTACTATCATCATTGATACTAATTCATTCTACAAAATACCTTATGAAGTAAAGCCTGCCTTTACCGATTCAGTTGTCAATGGAATCAACGTTCGAGTATTGTCTCACCAAGAAAAAGTGGTCTTGGTTTATGGTTTAATCAATGATCATACTGCTATTATCACCAATAATGTCGAAGATTTTACCCAAATCTCTAAACAAGAATTGACTAAGTAGGGTATACTGGTCTTATATGTCACATGCTGAATATAAGACTCGTCTAGAAACTGAGTTGCAAGAAGTAGAAGCTGAACTTAAAACTATTGCTGTCGAAGATCCGCACACCGGCGACTGGGTAGCGATTCCAGTTGGTGAAGACCTGCAAACCGCTGATGAAAATGATGAAGCTGATGCGGTTGAAGAATGGGATACTAGACGCGCTATTTTGGCTCAACTAGAAATTAGTCACCGTAATATTAAATTGGCTTTACAAAAGATAGTTGACGGTACTTACGGTATTTGCGAAATCAGTGGTGAACCAATAGAAGAAGAGAGATTACAAGCTAATCCCGCCGCTCGTACCAATATTGCTAACCGCGACCGCGAAAAGGAATTACCGCTCTAAACTATGTCGATTGCGCGAGTTTATACTATTCAACCAGATATTCTACGGGGCACAGTCGTTACCATCGAAGCAGATATTTCGCGTGGTCTCCACGCTTTTTCTGTGGTTGGACTGGCTGGTAAAGCGGTCGATGAAGCTAAAGATCGAGTAGGTAGTGCGATTAAATACTCTGGTTATACCTCTCCTAAAACTAAGAATAATAAAGTGGTCATCTCACTGTCACCAGCTGATTTAAAAAAGGAAGGGCCGTTGTTTGATTTACCGATTGCAATTGCCTATTTGGTAGCTGCCAAAGAAATTTCGATTGATAACATTAAACGGGTTTATATCGGTGAATTAAGCCTTGATGGTTCCTTACGACCAGTCAAAGGAGTACTTAATTCCACTCTAGCCGCCAAAGAGGCTGGCTTTCAGGAAATCATCGTACCGCAAGAAAACGCGGAAGAAGCGGCTTTGATAGATGATATTGTAGTGATTCCCGCTAAAAATCTAAAAGCGGTGATTGAACATATTTTATTAGATAGAAATGAATCTATTTCTTCAATCGCTCCCCAGACAGCTACCATCATTAATGACGGCTGGCATGAGAGTAGTGTTAATTTGGAGGATATTAAGGGACAGGAAAGTGCCAAAAGGGGATTGATTATAGCCGCAGCTGGGCGACACAATGTCATGCTGGTGGGCCCGCCTGGTACTGGCAAAACCATGCTGGCCCGCGCTCTCCGCACGCTTTTGCCACCACTAACCCGTGAGGAATCACTAGCTGTGACCGCCATTCATTCTTTAGCCAATAGTGATTTTTCTATTAGCACCAAACCACCCTTTCGTAGTCCGCATCATACTGCTTCACACGTCTCATTAGTCGGTGGTGGTACCAACCCCAAGCCGGGAGAAGTAACTTTAGCTCATTTTGGTGTACTGTTTATGGACGAATTCCCGGAATTTGATCGCCGTTCGTTGGATTCGTTACGCCAACCTTTAGAGGACAGGGTAGTAACCATCTCCCGCATCCAAAGCAGTGTTGAATTTCCGGCTGATTTTATTCTGGTGGCCGCCCTTAATCCTTATCGGGGCAGTGAAGATGGCACCAAAGACCTCGCACGCGCTATGCAAGAAACCTATAAAAATAAGGTGTCCGGGCCAATTCTCGACCGTATCGACCTATGGCTCGAGGTGCCACACGTGCCTTATGATACACTCACCACCATTTCCACTAAACAAAACGAAACGACTGAGGCGAGAGAATTGATTTTGTCCGCCCGTCAAAAACAAGCCCATCGCTTTACTCAAACCACCACCAACACCAACTCAGGCATGACCGCTCACGATATTGATGAATTAATCAATCTTACCAGTGACGTCAAGGATTTATTAAAGACTTCCAGTGCTAGACTAAACCTATCCCCGCGTAGTTATCATCGTCTAATCAAAGTCGCACGCACTATTGCAGACCTGGATAACAGTGAGGAAATTGCGGTTTCTCACTTATTGGAAGCCTTGCAGTATCGGGTTACATTATAAAAAGCGTCGAGTTTTTCAACCCAACGCTTGTTGTTCATCTGTACTTATTTTTTAATGAAATAAGTAGGAAAATGAACTAATGAATGCAATGATTACTGGTAACAAAATCCACCAGTAACTAGTTTTTGCTTCGTTATTTAACTCTTCCATCACTTACCTCCGATTAATTTAAGCCCAATCAAATTGGGTGCATAATTAAACCACACAAATGTGAATAATACAAAAGGGTGGCCGTAGGCCACCCTTTTTCAATCTTACATCACTTACCTTAGAATGGATTTTTACCACCACGGACCTCAAAGTGGAGGTGACTACCGGTTGATTTACCAGTACTACCCATTGCCCCAATCACTTCACCCTGAGCTACGTAATCTCCGACACCAACTGAATTTCGTGAGAGGTGAGCATAGAGTGTCTGTGTACCATTACCATGCTTAATAACGATATATTGACCATAACCACCATTCCAGCCAGAGTTTTTAGAGACAATCACCTCACCGGCGGCAGCAGCGCGAATTGAGGTGCCCACAGCTGCTGCCAGGTCAACTGCATTGTAGCCGTGAATACCCTGAGTTTCGATAGCACCTGGGGCAGGGTGAGAGAAGTAGCCAGAGGTTGAACCACCGGCTGATGAGCCCGATACTCGGACTGGATTGGCTTTAGTAGCCACTTTAACTGGCGCCGCATGAATGGCACCACCGGGAATAATGAGAGTATCACCAACAGTAATTTCTTCCGCGGATGCTAATTCGTTATATGAAAGAATCTCAGCTTCATTGCCTTCATATTTTTTGGAAATAGAAGCGATAGTGTCACCCTTTTTAACCACATGACGCACGCCAGCAATGGGCAAAATGACTAGATTTTGCCCCGGACGAACTCCACTTGCTTTAGTAATGTCATTCGCCCACATGATAGTGTTGGTAGTAACACCAAACATTTCCGCTACTTGCGAAAGGGAGTCGCCTTCACGGACGGTATAAACGCGAATTTCTCCTAAGTTACTCTTTTGTTGAGCAATTTCATCTGCTCCGATTGGACCACTAGAAATAAGGGTATTATCTTCAACGATGATTTCAGCTCCGCCTCGTGCTCCCATTGGGTTAGGGTTTTGCAAAGCAGCCAACAGCGGAATTTCGGTAGCAGATGCTTCACTTAAGGAAGCGGGGGGTACTTCATTAACTTCTTGATTATTAAAAAATTTATCAAAAAAACCGGCATGAACTGCAAGCGGGATGGAAATAATAAAACTAATTATTAACAGTTCACCGGCCACCTTAGTGCGGGTAGTCATGGATGTTTTATGTGAATGTTGAAAACCTGATTGATCAGAATTATCATCACTGTTTTGTTGGTAAGGTTGAATACGTGTTTGTTAGGTCTCGCCGCCAGTCTGTCATTACTACCATACTAGGAAATTAAAAGGAGCATCTTGATTGCTCCTAACTGCACCAACTTGGTACGACAGTATTTTACTAGAGCTACAGAATGTCGCAATTGACTAAATGGGTTTTTTTAGCAAACTGGGGATACTGTTTTTATATGGCTCAACTAAGCCCTTTAAATGGTATTGACAGTGATTTACTGTTACTTTTTAATAAAAAACTAACTAAATATTTCTCATATTACAGTTTTTATATCGACTGCGAATTGTAGCTTTTCATTATGGTATGATGTCCCTCACATGTCACAATCATATCTAGAAGGTCTGAACGACCCACAACAACAAGCGGTTTTACACATTGATGGCCCACTGATGGTTTTAGCGGGAGCTGGTTCGGGCAAGACTAGAGTAATTACGCACCGGATTGTTCATATCATTCACCAAGGCGTGGCACCACACAACATCTTGGCTGTTACCTTTACCAACAAAGCCGCCAAGGAAATGCGGGAGCGAGTGATTGCGCTTACCCAAAAATATTTCCCTTCCGACCGAGCTGTGATTGATAGTTATCCGGTCGTTACCACGTTCCATTCCTTAGGCGTGCGGATTTTGAAAGAGTTTCATGACACGCTCGGTTTACGACGCCATTTCACTATCTACGACCGAAGCGATAGTCAAAAGGCAGTGAAACAGGCGATTGTAAAAGCCGGATATAATCCCAAAGAATTTGAACCGCGCAAGATTTTAGGCATGATTTCCCGCGCTAAAGGTGACGCTATTACACCACTAGCTTATAAAGACGCTGCTAGTTCCTATCCTGAGCAAGTCACCGCTGAGGTTTGGGAAAGATATGAAACCATTCTTAAAGCCGAACACGCGCTTGATTTTGATGATTTGTTGGCTAAAACCCTATTTTTACTCCGCGAACACAAGCATGTGCGCGAAACCCTGCAACAACGTTACAAATATATTCATGTTGATGAGTACCAAGACACCAACCGTGTGCAGTTTTCAATTATGGAACTACTAGCTAGTGCGGAACGCAACATTTGCGTAGTAGGTGACATCGACCAAAACATCTACTCATGGCGGGGCGCTGATATTAAGAATGTTTTGCAATTTGAACGTCATTTTCCGGGTGCCACCACTATTTTATTGGAAGAAAACTACCGTTCTACCCAAACCATCATTGCCGCTAGTAACGACATCATTAAGAAAAACCAAAACCGCGTCGATAAAAACGTCTTCACCAACAATCATAAAGGCGAGAAACTAACCCTTTATGCTGGTATGTCTGGGTCTGATGAAGCCGAATACATTGCTTTGACCGCCAAATCACTCATCGCTGATGGGGCTGAGCCATCCTCAATCGCTATTTTGTACCGCACCAACTTCCAATCCCGCTCATTAGAAGAGGCTTTTCTTAATTTTGAGGTACCATATCAGCTTTTAGGCACGAAATTCTTTGAGCGTAAAGAAGTAAAAGACGTATTATCCTACTTACGTTTAGCCTTAAATCCAGGTAGCAACGCCGACTTAACTCGCATTATCAACGAGCCAGGCCGTGGGATTGGCAAAGTTACCATGCTGAAGGTTGTGGAAGGGAAGCGTAGTGAACTCAACGCTGGCGCCAGCGCTAAGGTAAAGGTGTTTGACGACATCATCACCGATATTGCTAAAATCGCTGTCGAAAAACCCTTATCTGACACCATAAAATTCATTATGTCCCGCAGTGGCATCGAAAATGCTCTGAAAGACGAAGGAACTGAGGATGCCTTAGAAAGGCTAGAAAACCTGCGCGAGCTAGTTACCTTAGCCAGTCGTTTTAATGAAGTTGACCCCAACGAAGCAGTAGAACAACTCCTTGAAACCGCCGCTCTGCAAAGCGATCAAGACGAACTCAAGGAAAAAGAAGAGCAAAATGCCGTCCGTTTAATGACTATTCACGCTGCTAAAGGGCTGGAATTCGCCTATGTTTTCATTACCGGCCTCGAAGAAGGTCTGTTTCCCCATGAACGTCTCGATGACGGCAAAACTGACCAAGAGGAAGAAAGACGCTTATTTTACGTCGCTTTGACTCGCGCTGAAAAGAAAATTTACCTCACCTACGCCCACATGCGCACGATTTTCGGCCAGCAAAGGGTCAATATGCCGTCTTCATTCCTAAATGACATCAGCAAAGCCCATGTTGAGCAAGCCGAACCCGCCAGCAACAACCATAATTCCGGCTACGAAACCACAATTTATTTGGATTAATATAAGTTTTTATTTACAACTTTTGTATGTTTAGTATCTTTAACTAAACTCGATTCGTACGCTCCTTGGCTGCCCCAGCCAAACCCACCCAGCCATAGTCGCTACTCACTGAGTTTA
>Ga0172380_10008212_pt1 | contig 11493 bp, 9 predicted proteins | sample Leawe162metaG_FD_119747 | JGI IMG/M metagenome (GOLD analysis project Ga0172380, IMG submission 119747) | Leachate microbial communities from a municipal landfill in Southern Ontario, Canada - Leachate well 162 metaG | ecosystem: Engineered > Solid waste > Landfill > Unclassified | place... | reverse complement strand
GTCCAAATTATCGCCTAGTATTCCACACCCGGAAAGTATTCCGGACAATGCCGTTGCAATTATAACCAGTAACCATTTGAAATTTTTCATCAATCCATCTCCAGAATAAGGTTAAGCGGTAATTCTTTTGTATTTTAACATAATTTAGACGCAGATAAAAATTAACCGGAGTTGGGCTGAAATACAAGCCGGATTTGAAAATATTCCATCGGACTTTTGGCGCGAAAAAAGTTAAACGCAAAGTCGCAAAAAGCGCAGGAAAAGGAATTTTGTGTAAATAACATTTTTGCCTTCATTCCGGGATTATTTCTTCTGAATTTCTGTGAAATACTACTTTTGTAAATTGATTCTATTATCAAAAGGAAAAGGTTGCCGGATTGGCAGCCATGTGGAAGATAAATTTTAAACACCGGTTTTATTCACATTCGATTGTGCCCGGTGTGGGAAGACAATATCGTACACGCCGCGAGCTTCATTGATAATCCCGGGTGAAATATTTTCTCGCAGTTTGCAGGGAAGTTTCACCCAGTCGGCGGTCATGCCGTCGGAACTTCCCACAGCACGGATGGCGATTACATTGTCATAAGTGCATTCAGCATCCATGACACGAACGGTTTTTGCTGGAAGAACTACCGCGAATTTCTGCCGGGTTTTGCAATACAGTTCAAGCCGCGCAAGGCTTCCGTACTAAATTTGATGGTTGTTAACGCAATATAAATAAGGGGTTTTATCATCGCGGATTTGAAAAATAGATTGTCTGAATTAGTCTATATAAAAAGACAATCTAATTCAACGCAGGTTTAATAGCAGGAATGAAATATTTTATAAAAGATATCGAAGGCAAAGAGCATGGTCCGGTGGATCAGGAAACTTTGGCGAAGTGGGTTGACGAAGACCGGGTAACTGCAGATACGCCAGTTCGCAATCAGTTAATCGTAGACTGGAAAACCGCTAAAGATGTGCCTTTTCTAAAAGAACGGCTGAGTGAACAGGCGACGCGCCAGGAAGTTGTGCAAAACCATGTCGGGCGTTCGGTTGGAGTTTTGAAGTCGTTGAAAAACAATGTTTTTCAAAAAGAAGAGGCCAGAACGACTTTTATGCACCAGCATGAACCGCAAAACGCTTCTGCTCCGCAACGCATTTATGCTTTTCTCTTCGACTTACTGTTAATTTCAGTAACGCTTGTGCCGCTGATTTTTGGTTTGGGCTTATATGTTGCCTATGACGGGGCCGGGAAAACTACCGACCGTTCAGTGTCCAGTGTACGGGAGGCAGATATTAAAATTGTCAAAAAGCCAATTATTGTAGAATCCGCCACAGATGAAGTAGTAGCGGCTGAAAACGTAAAAACTGGCAATGCGAAGAAAGATGTTAAAGATGCTAAAGCCGACAAGAGTGGCAAAGATACTAAAGAAGTTTTACCACCGGCGCCGGTAAAAGAAAGATTCAAGGCGGCGGATAATATGGACGCGGTCACTGCGCCATATACTAAAGCTGACCACGCTGCCGGTTACGGACTGGGGTCGGTCTGGTACAATAATATGCATCGGGAAACCTATCTTTGCCTCAGTGGCGCAGTAGATAACGCGCGTTGGATGTCACAGGCTGAACTGGCGCGTATTTTTTCCTGGTGTGCAGTTATTCTGATATTTGGTATTATAATTTACTATGGTTGCACCTTGGGTTATTTTGCTCAGACGTTTGGAATGTGGTTCTGGGGAATTTTCATCACGAAGTCACGAATTAAAGAGGTATATTTTTTCCGGGCGTTTGCGTTTACAGTATTGATGTTACTGGTTGGAATTATCAGTCCGCTGTTTATTTATATTTTTGGCCGAGGGCTGCATGATTTTCTTACTGGAGTCAGAATCATCCGGGTCGCTGGGAGAACAAAAGTCTGATTTTGGGAAAATGTTCAACTTCTGTGTCTGGAAAATTTACGTTATTCAGCCTGCCTGTTTGTTGGACAATGATGTCCGTAACCAGCCGGTCTGGTGCAACTTTTATTCCAATTTAGTGCTTGCGACTCGTTGATTAATCCTGCTGGAATGCTAGATTATTAGTTTGTATTTTATGATTAAACAAAATTCAGGCAGGAAGCGGATGGGACAGAGTTTTGAAAGCCGGCTGATAGAAGCATCCAGTCCGGAGGTGGTAAAAGCGGCGAAACAGCTTTTGAAAAGTTCTAAGCTGGCGTGTGTTTATCGAGATGAAAAAGGCTGTTTGCATGCAGTTTTTGAAGATAAAAATGGCTATTCTCAGGTAAAAGTTTTACCTGGCGAGCAGAATCAGGCAAGTTGTTCATGTTCGAATAAATCGGGCAAACTTTGTGAACATTCCGTTGCGGTGATTATGTATTGCGGTCGCTTCAAAGAGCATGAGATTGCGCCGATACATGAAGAAAAAGCCAAATACGCCGGTTTGAAATACGAAAATATCCAGGAGTTAATCGAGCAGGAGTCCGGCAACAATGAGGCCAGACTTCACATTGAAGTTGAATCGGCATTCCCGCATGTTCCCAGCAAGTGGGAGAATGCGGTGCTGGCCGTAAAATTCAGGACTGACAAGAAAGAATACATTGGCAATTTAAATAATATCCGCCAGCTGTATTTTGGCAAAAGTCTGGCGGTGTCGTTGAAGTTGTCGCAATTTTCATTGCAGGATCACCAGATTATACGGTTTCTTTCCATCAACTCCGAACCGGAAAATTCGCGTTTGTTGTTGAATTCGGAACAAACTGCAGAATTTTTTCACTGCTTGATTGGTTTTGACCGTTTTACGCGGGAAGGGCGAAAACTTATTATTCATCGTGAAGCTGCGGAACCGGTAATCTTGAAGCGGCGTTCTGGCGACGCAATATTTTTATCACCGGCAATTCGGATTGGCGGTTCAATTTTACAGGTAAAATCGGCTAAAGTCATTACCGGTCGCTCCGGTTGCTGGGTCGGGACGCAAGGCGAATACTGGTGGGTTCCAGCTACGCTGGATGTCGGCTGGTTGCGCAATTTTTTCCGTTCCGGTGAACATCAAGTTGGCAGCAAAGGCGGAGCTTCGATACTGTCCGAAGGGCATTTGCCGGTTCCAGTGATTGAAAATAGCAAAGCGGAACTTAAAACAAAAAAATGTTCAATCTGGCTGGGTGGTGGTTTTAATCAGGAGAAAAAATTTAATCTGAAATTGTCGTTCAACTATGACGGCAGGATATTTGACGCTGACCAGGGACGAATTGCATTAAGCGGTGATTGTTTCTGGAGCCGGGATGAAAAAATTGAGAAGGCGATTGCAGAAGAGTTGAAAATGTTCGGATTTAATCGCGACGACGGTGATTTTCAGCTGGATAATATGGAGGCGGCAGGAGTATTTCTGGATAAAGTTATTCCGTTATGGTTGCGCACCCGGGAAAATTTTTGTCTTGAAGGAAGTTTGGCCAGACTTTGTCACGGCGGCAACGGGTTGCCGGAGGTTAAAATTAAATGTAAACTGAATAAATCGGTTAATGACCGTTACAGTTTGAATTATGATTTAACCGGCGGCGGGCTGGAATTGAGTTGGCACAATTTGCTGAAAGAGAGCAAAGCCGGCCGGCAATATATTCTGGCGTCTGCCAGTTGTATGGTAAAAATGAGCAGCGCATTTAAAGAATTTATTGCCGCTGCAGATAGCGCAGCTCAAAAAGTCGACGAAAAAAACGCATTGATTGAGATTTTGCGTTGTTCAATGCATTACTGGAAATATATCGGACGGAATTTGCCCGGGGTAGTGCCGCCGGAATTATTCGCCGATACCGTTCCCGCTGATGTCAACATTCCGGCGGTGAACGAGAATATGTTTAAAGGCGCGCTCCGGCATTATCAGGACGAAGGTGTAGGTTGGATGCGCCAGTTCACTGATAGCGGATTTAATGTGATTCTGGCGGACGAAATGGGGTTAGGGAAAACCATTCAAACCCTGGCGTTGCTGGCATCAAAACTAACCACGGATAAAATGCCGGCGTTGATTATTTGCCCTGCCAGTCTGGTTGAGAACTGGAAGCGTGAGTGCGAAAAATTTGTGCCTTCATTCAAGGTGGCGGCATTGGCTGGAAACGGGCGCAATGAGGTTTGGGAAAACGCCAGTGATTATAATTTAATTATTGTTTCTTATGCCACTGCCGGTCGCGATGCGGTAAAGACGAAAAGCCTGAAATTCAGCTATTTAATTCTTGATGAAGCTCAACATATCAAAAACCCCAATACCGCTAACGCACAAAATTGCAAGGCGATTAATGCCGATCACCGGCTGGTGCTTACCGGCACGCCGCTGGAAAATTCTTCCGAAGATTTGTGGAGCATTTTTGATTTTCTGCATCCCGGACTGCTCGACAGTTTCAACGGGTTTAAGAAATACTATAATGGCATCAGAGATGACAAAGCTCTTCAAGGCGATTTGGCTGCCAGAGTGGCTCCGTTTATAAAACGCCGCACCAAAGCGAATGTCTGTCAGGAACTTCCGCCAAAACAGGAACAAACGCTGTTTTGCGAAATGGATGTTCCGCAGCGAAAACTTTATGAACATATATTGCAGGTCGGCAGAGAACAGTTGGCCAGTCTTCCTGGTTCAAGCAAAGGCAAAAGTAATTTTGAGATATTGACTATACTGCTCCGGTTGCGACAAGTATGTTGTCATCCTAATCTGTTGCCGGATGGTATTGGCGCCGGGGTGCCATCTGCCAAGTCCGAACTGATGAAAGAGTTAGTGTTGCAAAATATTGACAGCGGTCATAAAATGTTGTTTTTCAGTCAGTTCACATCATTGTTGGGAATCGTCAGAAACTGGTTCGATGAAGAAAAAATTTCTTACGAATATCTTGACGGAGCGACAAAAAATCGTCAGCAACACGTTGATAATTTTAATGGCAATCCCGATATTCCGGTGTTTTTATTGAGCTTGAAAGCTGGGGGAACCGGGCTGAATCTTACTTCCGCCGATACCGTGATTATTTATGATCCGTGGTGGAACCCGGCAGTTGAGCTTCAAGCCACTGACCGGACACACCGGATTGGGCAGACCAACCCAGTGTGCAGCCTTAAACTGGTAGTTAAAGATTCGATTGAAGAAAAAATTCTGTCCATGCAGAGTAAAAAGCAGGAAATATTTGACAATATCATTGAGAACCCGGCTTCATACGGGGATAAATTGAGTATTGATGAACTGCGGTTCCTGTTTCAATGATATTTATAAAATAACAGAGGCTTGAGAATTCGCCGTTACAGGCTATTTTATATAAACAGTAAATAAAAATTGCAAAGGTCTTTTTATGCCTACATATGAATATGAGTGCGGCAGTTGCCGGAAAAAGTTTGATATCTTTCAGAGCATGAAGGACAGTCCGCTGGTGAAATGCCCTGAATGCCAGAAAGATACGCTGAAGCGACTGATTGGTTCTGGAGCCGGTATAATTTTTAAAGGAAGCGGATTTTATTGCACAGATTACCGGTCGCAAAATTACAAAAAAAGTAGCGCTGATGACAGCGCCAGCCGCAGTAAAGATACTGGCGGAAAAACTGAAACTACAGCAAAAACAGAAACAAAAGTACCCAAAACTGACTGAAAACAGGTGTAAAAAATGCAACAGGTAATTTGTCACAAATGTCGGTGTCCTAATCATTTCGGTACTGTTTTTTGCAAGAATTGCGGACAGAAGTTGAGAGAACAGGATGTGACTCATCCTGACCGGCAACCGATGAAAAGATTCCAGAAGGCAATGATAAAAGTTCTCAAGCTGGTGTTACTATTTGCTGCCATCGGTTTGTTCGTGGCGTTTTTTGTCACCGCTGGTCTGCCAGTGCCGAAAACCGTATCTGATACCAAGGAAACAGAACTCTTAGATAAAAAATGTGTTGAGATAGATGAGGCACTGGCTAGAAATAAAGCAAAATTATTTGTTTTGACCGCAGAACAGGCGACATATCTGGTTAACAGACTGATTGACGAAGAGCGCAAAATAGGCAGCTTTGAGGCTGCTCCGGATAACAGTATGCCAACACTTGGCGCAAAAGGCAGAAGCATGAGCATGGGCGGCCCTGGCGCGATGGGCGGCGCAAATATACAGGCTGACCGTTCGACGAGCTTGAAGCCGCAACCTTCAAGCAATCCACAGGCGGATGCCCCGCCACCTCCGCCGCCGGTCAGGCAGAAAGGCAGTCCTAATGATAATATTATTCCCAAGCGAAACGAAATTACTGTAAAATTAGGATTTATGGTTGATTCAAAGCGGCAGTTGACGATTGTTATGACGGGAATATTGTTGGAATACATTCCTTACCGGTTTGAAGTTGCCGGCGATCCGGTTGTCATTGTTGACGAGAAAGACCCGCAGAAAAAGGAAATTCGTTTTGAAGCAAAATCATTCAGAATAGGACATGTTCAGATTCCGATGGCGTTAAAACAGCAGATGGTTGATTTGTTCATGAAGATGTTGTTGTCCAATCCGCGGGTTGGAGGTTATCTGGCTGCGGTTAAAGACATAAAAATCGAAAGTGAGGAAGTAATCGAAGTGACTGTAAGTAAATAATATTGCGGCGCTTCCGGTTTACAATATAAATGTTATTCAAAAATACCAATATAGATTGTTTTGCTTACGAAATGCCTCCATTGGCGGTTACGTCTGAAGAAATAGAAGCTAAATTGCGGCCGGTCTATGAAAAATTAAAATTGCCCGAAGGACGTTTGGAATTGATGAGCGGAATTCGGGAAAGAAGACTCTGGCTGCCGGGAACCATGCCCAGTGATGCCGCCGCCATGGCCGGCGCAAAAGCTTTAGCTGCGTCATCAATTCCTAAAAGCGAAATAGGTTGCCTCATAAACTGTTCGGTCTGCCGGGATTTTCTGGAACCGGCCACCGCCACTGTTGTTCATGACCGCCTGGGCTTACCGAAAAATGCTGTAGTGTTTGATATTTCAAACGCCTGCCTGGGCGTGATGACCGGAATGTTGGTCGCGGCATCAATGATTGAATCCGGACAAATCCGGGCGGCATTGCTGGTTGCCGGCGAGAACAGCCGTTCATTGCTTGAGTCAACAATAATGAAAATACTTGAAGATGATAATCTTACCCGTCAGTCGATAAAACCGCTGTTTGCCTCATTTACCATCGGCTCCGGTGCTGTCGCCGTAATCCTGGCCAGCCGGGAACTTTGCAACAGCGGACATCGTTTGCTGGGCGGCGCTTCAATGTCGTTCTCTGAATATAACAACCTTTGCCGCGGGAATGCGGATAAAGGCATGGAAGACAACCATGCCACACTGATGAATACTGATTCAGAAATGTTGATGCAGCGCGGAATTGCCGCGGCGGCGGAAGTATGGCAGCAGTTTCAGCTGGAACTTAAACTTAAAGCTGAAGATTTCCAATGTTTCTGTACCCATCAAGTAGGAGTGGCGCATCGAAAACTGTTGTATGAACAACTTGGAATCGATATTTCCAGAGATTATCCCACCTTGGATTGTTTGGGCAATACTGGCTCAGTATCCTGTCCGATGACTGCGGCGCTGGCCATTCAAAACGGAATGGTTGCGACCGGAGATAAATTAGCCATGCTGGGGATTGGCAGTGGCATTAATTGTACAATGCTGGGAGTTGAATGGTGATTAAGCACAGCAGAAAAGAGGAGGAGAAAAAGTGATTGATATTTCAGAAATTCACAGCCTCTATCCTTTTACATCAAAAAGTATGAAGATTAAAGGTTACAATTACCATTATCTGGACGAAGGCAAGGGCGATTCGCCGTTGGTAATGGTACACGGCAACCCGACATGGTCTTTCTTTTTTCGCAATCTGGTGCGCGAATTCAGTAAACGTCACCGGGTCATTGCGCCGGATCATCTTGGATGCGGCTTATCCGACAAACCGCAGGATTTTCCATACCGTCTGGAAACTCATATTGACAACCTGGAAAATCTCTTGCTTAACCTTGATTTGCGTAATATTACGCTGGTAGTTCATGATTGGGGCGGGGCGGTTGGAATGGGATTTGCCGTCAGGCATCCTGACCGGATTGCCCGGCTGGTGATTCTAAATTCGGCGGCGTTTTCCATGGACTGGATTCCAATTCGCATTGCTATGTGCAGAATTCCATGGCTTGACGACAAGATGATTCGTTCCGCCAACCTGTTTGTGAGAGCCGCTTTACAGATGACAACGGTAAAACCGATGTCGCCGCTCGTGAAGAAAGGTTATAAATTCCCGTATCAAACTTATGATGACCGCATCGCGGTTCTGCGTTTTGTTCAGGATATTCCGTTGGACCCTGAAGATATTTCTTACGAAGTGTTGTTGGAAATAGAACATGGCTTATGGATGTTCCGGGAACTCCCCGTGGCGATTGCCTGGGGAATGCGCGACTGGTGTTTTTCCAAACGTTTTTTGAATCGCTGGAAGCTGTACTATCCGCAGGCTGAGGTTTTGGAACTTGAAGATGCCGGACATTATTTGCTGGAAGACGCCGGCGATGAAGTCATTAAATTTATTCATCGGTTTATCAATCATTAGGCTCAATCTGACTCCCGCTCCTCCAGGTTTTAAGCTGAGAATATGGATTTGAAGAAAAAACGGGAAAGACTGATTACGTCGACTCTGGCGATTGGAGTATTTTCGCCTGATTTAATGCCTGTTGCTTTCTGACTTGACGACAATTTGTACGTTTCCGGCAGGAACGCTCAGCGCAGGGGAAAATAAAACTGAAAATTAAAAAATGGTATTCAATTGGACACGCGTGTCTGCTTAGTGACTGAGCTCTGGTTTTATAACAGCAAAAGCATTTAACATTTGATAATCCCAAATATTAATGATTCTATTAATTGTGGCTTGCATCATTGTGTAGACCATTTATTTTATTATCACATTGCTCAGTAGCTCGCTGTTAAAAATTTACAACGCTAATTTTTACTGATGGGTATTCTCCAAAAATGACAAAGAGCCATTAATATTTGAAGAGGATTATGATTACAGACTGTCCACATTGCAAAAATAAAATTGAAATATCCGACGAATTTGTGGAAAAAGTAGTCGCCTGCCCGGAGTGCGGCGATTTATTCAAAGCTCCGCGTCCGGATTATTTGCCGAAATGTTGTCCTAACTGCGGAGCGGCGTTGGAGGGAACAGATAAAATTTGTCTGATTTGCGGGTATAATTTCAAGACCCGGCAAATTATGATTACGCATGTGCCTACGGAATATGAATTGCGTCCGTGGTGGTTTAAACTACTCGGTTTTATTGCCGATTGTCTGCCTGGACTGTTCCGGCCACTGACATTGTTTGCATTCATTATTTGCGTCGCGATGTTCATAGCGGTTGAACTGCTGGCTGTATCAATCATGATGATGGGGGCATTTATCTCCGCTTTTTTTATTGCGGTGGCTGGAATGTTGATTTATATTCACGGAGCGGCATTTCTGGCGACCGGAAGCATTATTGACTTGCGGAATGCGATGGTGGAGTTGCATGGTCGCAGTATGGAAGCGTTTGTCTGGCTGGCGTCAATTCCAACAATCGTTATTCTGGCGGGAATGTTTTTAGCTTCAAAGTATTTGAACCATACTTGACAAGTAATATTTAACGGAGGAGGTAATTATGGTAATGCATGCAACGTGCCCCAAATGTAAGATGGAGTATGATTTGGAAAACTGTCTTGGAGGTCGGCAGTTGGCTTGTCAGTGCGGAGAAAAGTTTTCGGTGCCGGAGGCGCCTGACGGGCAGGATTATCGCTGTTGTCCTGATTGCCACAACCTGAGTCCGTTAAGTAATGTCATTTGTCTGGAGTGCGGGTTTAATTTTTCAACGAGAGCTAAAATTAAGGTTTCTGCCGGAGAACGCGGTACGGGATTTTGGTTGAAATATGGATATTGGATTAAAAAACTGGCGCTTCTGCTGGTGGTTGCCGCTGTCGGTTGGGCAATCTATCATTACATGACCGCACGGCCATTTGGCATGTCAGGAAATACTCCGCTCGGACGTTTTGCTGAACTTGACCCGTTTATCAAACAGATGGAATTTGACCGCAATGAGCTTTCGGCGTCCGCCAAGTTTCCTGAATGTAAAATTTATAATTACACGAACGCTCCGTTGATGAAACAGACCAAAGGATTAATGGAGGAGAATATTTGTCTGGTGGTTGATGCTGCCGGGAACATTCAGGCATTCGCGGGAAATTATTCAATTCCGGCCATATCGATTTCCGGAACGCCGGTGTCGCGTTTTTTGAGTCGGGTGCGGGAGGAACTGGGGCTTTCTGAAAAGCCGGATTTTAAAGCGGTAACTCACGGGAAAGGGCGATTCAGTTGGGTAGAGTATATTTACAATGGAGAAAGTCCGCAGGCGAAAGTTTATTGGTCCAAAGTTGAGCACGCTCAAGGTTTAATCGGCTCGTCGCATAAAATAATAATGACTCAAAAACAATATACTCCGGACGGTAAATTTCTTCAGAGTAAAAATTCCGGATTTGAAGAGTGATGGCGCAACGTTGAAGCTAATAACGATTTTTATATATTTTGCCGGACTATCTTCACCCTGGGCTAAAAGCTTGATAATGGCTCTGTCCGGTTGTAAACAGAAGTAAAAGAGATGAAAAATTTCTTGATACTTTAATTATTAGGTTTATATTACATTCTTTGATAAGCAATATTGCTTGAGTTGTAATTGAGAAGTGGGTGCGATTTGCCCGCTTCTTTTTATTTGGCAGGAAAAGGGTTAGTTGAACATTGGAACGGAAGCAGAAAGGGACTTAAATAATGAGCAGCGAATTATTGACTATTCTGGAATATATTGAACAGGAGCGCGGGATTAACCGCAAAGTCCTGGTGCAAGCAGTTGAATCTGCGTTGCTTTCCGCATCCCGGAAAAGCATTCATCCGGCCAGTTCGCTTAAAGTAAGTGTGGATCCGGAAACTGGAGATATTCGAGCATGGGCGCAATTGGAAGTGGTTGAATCAATGCCTAACAACGACCAGCTTTTAATTGAGCGCGCACGGGAAAAAATGCCGGATGTGAAACTTGGCGACATTGTTGAGTGGGAAGTCACTCCCAGGAATTTCGGACGCATTGCCGCGCAAACCGCCAAACAGGCAATCATGCAGCAATTGCGTAAAGCCGAGAAAGAAATTGTCCGGGAAGAGTTTGCTGACCGGATGGGGCAAATTGTAAACGGTATTGTCCGACGTTTTGAAAATGGCAATATCATCATTGATTTTCATAAAGCTGAAGGAATTCTTAACGCCAAGGATAAAATTTTTGGTGAACAGTATATGGCAGGCGACCGGATTAATGTACTTTTGTTGAAAGTTGATATTACCAGCGCCGGCCCCAGTCTGATTGTTTCCAGAACTCATCCGGATTTTGTGTTACGTTTGTTTGAACGCGAAGTGTCAGAAATTCATGACAAGGTAGTGGAAATCAAGGGAATCGCCAGAGAAGCCGGCAGCCGGACTAAAGTTGCGGTGAAAAGCAATGATCCGCGG
>Ga0172380_10008211_pt1 | contig 11494 bp, 24 predicted proteins | sample Leawe162metaG_FD_119747 | JGI IMG/M metagenome (GOLD analysis project Ga0172380, IMG submission 119747) | Leachate microbial communities from a municipal landfill in Southern Ontario, Canada - Leachate well 162 metaG | ecosystem: Engineered > Solid waste > Landfill > Unclassified | place... | reverse complement strand
CACTACAGCTTGCAGTTCGTCGTTGAACGTGGCGACGGCATCCGCCATCGTCTTTATATATTCTTCGTCACGGGTCGCGCGACACACGAAAAGCGGGAGCTTCGGCCAATAAACTGCAATGTCGATCCACTCCCGTTCAGCAACCCAAAGCGCGCCTTGGCATTGTGCTTTGTGTTCTGCCGGGAAGTTTCCTTTCAAAATGCAATCAAGCAACAGGTGCGGGAGCTTGGTTTTAATTTCGAGCATTCCGTTCTCACCAATAAGAGAGTCAGGACTGCATCCCTTGTCGCCATTGCGAATGAAACCAACTTGTTTCATTTGATTGCCAGTCTGGAATTGATAGGCTGCCCGGCCTTCGTCTTCCAAGGCATGTCCGCGCTCCATGTGCGCGTTCGTGTAGCCTTCTGTCGGCTCGCCAGTGATAATCTCGCCAGCAAGTTTCAGCATGTAGGTGCGGCGTGTTTTGCTATCCTCACCGCCGCGCCCCTTCGCCATGACAGTTGAAAATTCTGATGCTGTGGGTATCCCGGCGCGGGCGCGGAACCATTCTTCGGTTCCTTGCTCACAGTTGATGATTTCAGCAGCCATCACGCACCCGCCTTTTCTGCCATAGCTTTCCATGCTGCAAGTTCGCCGCTATTTGTGAATTTGTCGCGGTCTTCCGGGCTTTGCTTGCACCACCAGCCGCGTAAGTATTCCACTCCGTAGGTAGCCGCTCGCTGGCCTTGCTCGGCCAGTGGAACGCCTTCGTATTCATCAGGCTTGGCGTCGGCCTTTTTGCCATCATCATCTTTGCCAACAGCGAGCCCAAGAGCCATTTTCAATGTGTAGCGCTGCAAGTATGTCGCGGCGGATGAAATAGCCTGAATACTGTTCTTGTTTCCGGTATGATCTTCTCCAGCTTGGAGCGTTGTTTCTTCGCAATGCCCGTCAACGTGTGTTACAATGCACGTCACGGTCAGGCGCTGGCCTTCCTGCTTTGACTTGTATCGGTAGGACAAGCCGTATTTGTTGACGATTGGGTCGATGACTTCGGCAATCCCTGCCAAGTCCTCGTATTCGTAATTGGTCCGACCCTTTTGCGATGTGAAGTCAACCTTGCGGTTCTTGGCAATTACCGGGATTTCACCCTTTGCCGCCGCAATAGCAGTGTTGAATGCCTTGCGCGCAGCTTCTGCCTCAAGCCGTTCACGCATGGCCATCAAGCGCTCGAACTTCTCAATATCGACATTCTGGTCACGTGCGGCGCGTTCAATAACAGAGAGAAGGTTATCACCATAGTTGGTGATGTTGCTGCGCTCCGTAGCGACCTCATGCGCTGTTTTAATTTCTGCAATCTGGCTCATGTCCTTAACCCTTCATGTGCAATGCGCTTCATGCGCGCGATGATGTGTTTGGTTGGCCGGTGCGCTCTGCGGGCGGCTTTAAGTTCGCGTTGTGCGATAATCATTTCCACAGGCTGGCGTTTCTTGATGCGCCACAATCGAAACTCGTGCACGGCCTTGTCCCACTTCCTTCGCATGGCGTTCTCCCATGTTGAATATCGAGCGGCGGATTTGTTCGTATGTCATGGCCCGATGGCCAAGCGTGTCCCAGACCAGTTTTGAAAAGCCAGCTATTGCTAGAAGGGCTTCGCATTCGCCCTTGTTTGCCGGATCGTCTGCGGCTCGAAGCACGCGAGACATATCAGCAATCAGGGAATGTTCTGGAAGGGTGTATTTCATTACATCGCCTCCATAACAGCTATAAAAGCGACGGCGAAAATCAGCAGCGCCATGTTCGCGTAAAAGATGATGGATTGTTCGCGGGAGCGGGTCATTGTCCGGTCCTCAATTTTTCCTGTTCGTGAAACCAGACCGCGAAATCAGGGTCTTCCAAACAATGCTGTTCAAGCTGTTCATCTGACATTTGGCCGGTGCGGTAGCACTCCAGCCATTCGCGCCATTCTTGCGGGATCATATCAGCGCACTCCCGCCAAGAGTTTCAGAACGGCGCGGGCTGTAATTCGGCTCGCGCCAGTAGTCGGAGACGCCGTTTGCCTCGTAGAAGTCGATCCATTCGGGCTGGCGGTAAACCGGATTGTCGAAGGACCATTCAGCTATGCGTTCGGCAACGTCTCTGATTACGCTGGTCGCTTTGAACCCGCCGTCATCAAGGTCAATGCGGATGCGGATGCACTCGAAAGGCGGCTCATCCCAATCGCTGTGGTTCATGAACCCGTCGAACGTCGTTGAATGATGACGCCCGCCAAGGTGGGTTTCGTTGATGATTGCGAAATCATCCGAGCGGGCTAAAGACTGGATCGCGATGTAAAAGGTGGTTGGGAGTTTCATGGTCTCTCTCCTTCATCGGCAGCGCCGGTATGGAGAGATATTGCCATATGGCAAAACATAAGGCAAGGGAAAAATGCCAATTGGCAAAAAAATATCAAACTATTTTTGTCCCGTAATAATGTAACAGGTCACAAACCTGTGAAGTCAGACCCGCCTTGCCAAGTCTAAGAATGGTGTCACAATCGTATTGCGACGATAAAAAGAAACCGACGATAGGGGGGTCTTGAATGCCTACCTTTGATTACGATCTGGCGGTTGCTCGGCAAATTCGTCAACTTTGTCGTGAACAAAAGTTCGGACAGCCGCGCTTCGGCTCACACCAACCGGGGGTGATCGTCGATCTTTTAACCTTTGCAGGATTGTTTGCACCAGAATTTCAGCAGCGATGTCAGATATGTCTAGCTTGCCGACAATGGCAAACAGAGCGTCCCGAACATCTGATAGGGGCACCAGGTCTTCATTAGTTTTTATAGGGGCCGAATCCGGAGGATTCTCACCAGAGAGTAAAGACGCGACTGGCACGCCAAGTTTTGCCGCGATCCGCTCTATCTCTTCAACACGTGGCTTTCTTGCCCCTGTTTCAATGCGAGACATTTGGGAAACTGAAATTTCAACATATTCCGCCAGTTGCTCAAGCGTCAGCTTGGCATTTTTCCGCGCGACTCTGATGGCTGACGGTTTCATAGCCTAGTTTGTCGAACCCACAGCAAAAAACTAGAGCCATATGGCAAAAAGCGCTTGCGTAATAAGTTGCCATATGGCAAAGTCACATCATGACACTGACCGAATACCTCAAGGAACACGATCTTTCCCCAGCGCGGTTTGCCGCTGATCTGGCCGTTTCTCCGTCTGCTGTAACCCGGTGGATACGAGGCGAGCGCCGCCCTGATCTGGAAAGCCTCGCAGCCATTGAGAAAGCGACAAAGGGCAAGGTTGGGCTTGCTGATTTCCTTCCTCGTGAGAGTGAGGCAGCGCAATGACGGGCCATGTTTACTTCCTTCGCTGCGGCGACTTTGTGAAAATTGGCTATTCGGCAACCCCAGATGTGCGGGTTCGCGATTTGAGTAATGCAACGCCATATCAGGTTGAGTTAATTGGTTTGCATCCCGGCTCCAAGCGGCACGAATTTGCGCTCCACAAATACTTTAGCAATCTGCGTCATTCGGATAAGCGCGAATGGTTCATTCTGACAGATGGCATTCGCGATGTTGCCGCCAACGGGTTCCCCCCTGACCTTCATGTTACTGCCCTTTGCCTGACGCCGGAGAGCATGGCCAGCGCCCGCCACGTCTTGCGAGCCAGAACATCACTTGGTTTATCGCAATCCCAACTCGCGAGAGAAATGGGCGTGGACCAAACAACGGTCTCACTTTGGGAGAGCGGACGGTCAATCCCGCGCGGACCCGCCAAGAAACTGCTTTGCCAACTTGTCACCGAAAGCGGCCCTATCCCCCGTGAACGTGAGGCAGCAGAATGATGTTAGCGGCTTCCATTGCCATGAGTTTCATCGCTCTATGCGCAGGCTTTGCCCTTCGCGAAAGCATTATCTTTGAGAGAGCTGGAAAAAAATACGATGCAACATTTGGCATGACGTTTTTGCTGTCATCTCTTGGTTTAGCATTTTTAGGCGGCATGTTGTTCTACAAGTGGTTGTCGTCATGATTACATGCCCCTGCTGCAATCACGAATTCGATCTTGAGAAAACAGCGCCATCGCGCGGCTGCTTATGTGGCTGGCGAGGATAACAAATAGGTGAGGGTGATGGAAAACAACCAGCTTAAATCCATTGTCGAGCGTGTTGAAAACATCGAACAGGAAATGCGCGAACGGCAAGAGGACCGCAAGGAAATATACATCGAGGCGAAAAGTAATGGCTTCGATCCGAAAATCATCAAGAAGCTTGTAGCCATCCGCCGCAAGAGAGCCGAAGCGGTGAAAGAAGAGGCGGAAATTATGCGCCTGTATGCGGAACAGCTTGGGATGCAATCGGACTTTGGCTTCTGATGGCTGGCCGCTTCCCAGTCTCACCGAAAGCCAATCGAACGCTTAATGGTGTCGTATTTGACTCCAAGCGCGAAATGCAGCGCTGGTGCGATTTGCAGCTATTGGAACGGGCAGGGGAGATACACAATCTGGAGCGCGGTAAATCATACAGCGTCGAGATCAACGGTTATCACTTCTGCAAATACACGCCTGACAGCAGCTATGTAACGCGCGAAGGCACTCTTGTTTTTGAAGACGTGAAATCGAGCGGGACTGCGAAGGATACAGCATACAGGCTGCGCAAGAAAGCCTTCGAGCTTTCATATGGGGTGAAAATCAAGGAGGTCATCCGATGAATGACCGTGCTGTATCGAAATTGCATAGCGATGCAAAATGGAAATCCCGTCAAATGTCGATGAAGCCTATCCATTGGGAACCCGGCGAACGCGAGGCTTTGATAGCCAAAGCGGTTGAAGCGGGCAGGGTGACGAAGTGCGAGCCCGTCAAAAGCGACTTCTACATGCAGGAAACATTCACAAGAATTTCGCTATCAGGGGTTCGCGGGCAAGTCTTCACTTCAAGAATTAAGGGTGCACTATGACGGCGTTAGCGTTCAAATCAGCGGATGAAATCTTTGCTCACTACGCCGGGGTAAAGGCGCGTCTTGCTACGGCGAGACCACGCAAGCCTGCGCTCTTGCCAATACCTGAAGTCACTGTTGAAATTTATGAAGAACCTCCAGTCCAGCAAGAACAGTTTCCAGTCGTTATAATCCCTCAAGAGCGCGAGTATCGCGTCACGGCTGAGCGTGAAATCAATTTCATGCCGGATGAAAATGGAATTATTCCACGACTTCCAAAGAAGCGGGAAATTCTCAATGCGGTTTCGCTGCATTATAATATCCCAATCGTTGAAATATTGAGCAACCGCAGAACCTATGAAGTCACCCTGGTTCGCCATGTCGTCGCGTATTTACTGAAGCGAGACACGCTCAGTTCTTATCCAGAGATTGGACGGTTTCTTGGCGGAAGAGATCATACAACGATTATGCACGCCTGCGACAGAATAAAGCGCATGATTGACGAAGGGAGGTCGCCACTGTGAGCAAATTGTCATTAACGGCAAACCTGACCGGAACTCTGGAAGCCCACGCGCTAACTCATAGGGGCATGGCCTATTTTGCATCGACCGGGCCAGCAGGCGAATACTGCCGCGACTGCGTTTTCTTCGCTGGTCCCGCAAGGCTTGGGGCGAAGGATGATTATAGGTGCCATAAGCACAAGCACTTGACCGGCAAGAGCGGCGAACCATTCTCCGGCTTCACGCCGTGCTGCAAGTTCTTTGAGAAGCGACCGGAGACTTGGAAAAGACTTTCCTCGCCAGCGCAAAACAAAATGCGGGCTCAACCTCTATTCAGCGAATTGCCGAAACAACGGAGGGCTGATTAATGCGAACTGCTGGTTTGACAAATCCGTATTCAGAGGAATGGTCTGCGAGAATTGCGGAAACGCCTGCCGGGATGGCCCACTGGCGCGGCTCTGGACCTGACGGAAAATTTTGCAAGGATTGTCGCGAAATGTTCCGAAGCGACGATGAGGTGAGGCGAGAAGGCGGTGGTATCCGTTCCCGGCGCTGCCAGAAATTTTCACGTCTGATGGGGGCTGGAGGGCGCGCCATACCAGCTATGACGCCAGCGTGTATCTATTTTGAGACGAATGATCTTGAGATACCGGCTCAAACAGAAAGGCAGGCAAAGAAGCAGGAGTCGCTAGAGCTATGAGCCTTGCCCCCGTTATAGCTGAATTGATGGCCGCTGGAGTAACGGGTGACGCATTAGTTGCGGCGGTGGCGCGTATTGAGGCAGCGCAAAAGCCGGAACGATCATCGGCAGCAATAAGGCAAGCACGGTATCGTGAGCTTAGAGATTTAAATGAAAGAAGTTGGTTCGATTTGCGCATGAGGGTCATTAAGCGGGATGGGAAGACGTGCGCATATTGCAACAAGAAACTGACTCGTTCTCAAATTTCGGTTGACCACATAACGCCAGTTTCAAAGGGTGGAACGAATGACTTAAGCAACTTAGCCATATCCTGCCGAGAGTGTAACTCAAGCAAATCTGGAAAGATGATCTCAGAATGGCGGGGGGTCGCATGTCAGTAATAGCGGCGGCCCTAAAACACATGTTTTCAGCAGGCATGTCACCTGAAGCTATTATTGCGGCTGTCGTTGATATGGAAGCCGCTACATCTTATCAAAGGTCAAACGGGGCCGAGCGCCAAGCGCGCCATCGTGCAAAAATAGCTAAAGAGGCGTTACTAAGCGTTACTAGTAACGAATGTAACGGGCAAAAAGAAAAGTCCCCCACACCCCCTAAAGAAAAAACTACCTCAACTTCTAACGAAGTTGAGAACTATCAGGCGCGAGGCGTTGATTTTGAAAAGTTCTGGCGGGCCTACCCTCAGCGGATCGGGTCAAACCCGAAGGAGCCTGCCCGGAAATCCTTCACCGCTGCGGTCAAGCGCGGGGTTGACCCGGAAGAAATCATTTCCGGGGCGTTTAGCTACGCGGCTTACCGCGCCGACGATGACCCGAAGTTCACCAAACAGGCGGTGACGTGGCTGAACCAGATGGGTTGGGCGGATGATTATTCCGGCAGGCGTCCGAGCGCCCGCGCCGGGCCTTCACCGCCAAAAGACGCTGTGATGCAGGAACTAGCCGAACACCTCCGAGGATTTAGAAATGAGCCAATTGCCAGCAAGACAATCGAACATGAGCCCGGATATTCAACCCGTGTTGCCAAGCCGGGAAGCGGAGAACTCGCTGGCGATTGTGTTCAACGCGATGGAGAATGGGTCAATCCCGCCATACGCAGCCTTGTCGCAGGCGCGGCGCGGCGAGCTTGAGGCCAACGCCAGCGATTACGAGGCATGGCTGCGACCGGCAAGCCCTGACGAAATCAGAATGGATTTGCTGACCCTGCTGGCCTCATTTCCGCGCCGTCCTGACGACGAGGACTCTCGCGATGTAAGGCTTGGGATTTATTCGGCTGCATTGGCTGATTGCCCGAAATGGGCTGTGCATCGCGCGGTGCGTGCTTACATCACGGGCGTTGCGGGGGATCGGAAATGGGCACCTCTGCCACCTCAATTGGCTGGGGAGTGTGCGCGATACACGACCCCGTATTCAACGGCGCTGAACAGGATCACGAGGGCATTGGCAGCGAAGGTATTGGCTGGCCCTGATGATGGTGAGCGGGAGCGCGTGAAATATGGATTTCAAAAACTGAAAGCAGAACTTTCCGGGCCACCCAGCACACAAACAGGGGCAGCATGATGAGCGACAACATCAAAACAGCGTTCTGGATTTTGGTAACTGCGACTGTCGCGTGTTTCATCATCATGGTTTCAATCGGGGTGGCGAGGGCTGCGGGAAATGGGCAGACTGCTACATCGTTTCAACATGATGTTGGCATTCTACTGATAATTTGCATTGCAATCATGATGTTCTTGGGCCGTGAAAACAAATTCATCTTTGGGATTGGCGTCGGTTGTCTGGTTGTAATCGCAGCATCTACGACAGCGAAGGCTCAAACCGGCTTTTGGGACCGTCCAGCCATCCGCGCCTGCTGTTCTGAGGCTGATGCGCTTTACGCTGATGACTGGCGAATGCTGGCTGATGGTTCAATCATCGCGAAGGTGACTGGTGGTGGGCCTCGTGGCCACGCATGGGCACCTGTAGGGCGGGAATATAAAATCCCGCGTGAGAAGGTGCGAGACAGGGAAGGCAACCCTACAGGGCGTCCTCTGCTGTTTTTGAATAAGCATAATCAAGAGTGGGTTTTTTGTTTTGTTCCAGGGGCGATGATATGAAAATATGGTTTGACACGGAATTTATCGAGGATGGCAAGACGATTGAACTTCTATCCATTGGCATGGTGCGCGGGGATGGCGAGACCTATTATGCCGAGCCCGCTGAAACAGACCGCAGCCGCGCTGATGATTGGGTAAAAACTAACGTCATCACGCACCTATGCGGCCCTGTTAAGCCCCGGCAGCAGATAGCCAGAGAGATTGTCGAATTTGCGGGCAATGATCCAGAGTTTTGGGCTTATTATGCGAGTTACGATTGGGTTGTTTTGTGCCAGCTTTATGGTCGCATGATTGATTTGCCCGGAACATGGCCGATGTTCTGCCGCGACTTAAAGCAATACTGCATGGATCGCGGAAACCCAAAGCTACCGGAACAAACATCAACAGAACATCACGCCTTGGCCGACGCTATCTGGACCAAAGAGGCGTGGGAATATGTTTGGAAAATGACATGAGCGAATACAAAATCGGGCAGCGCGTGCGGCTGCATGAGGGTGTTATTTCCAAGCGCTCAGACAGAAGCTTTGAAGACCTAGTAGGCATTACGTTCCCGGACGGGCGCGAAGGGTGGGTCAATGAATCCGCCATTGCCGAAGTCCTCCCCGATCCAATCAAGGCGGGGGATGAGGTGTCATGGAACTATACAAAACATATCGTGCTTGGAATAGACATTGATAATGCTTGGGTGAAAGAGATTGATGGTGGTGGTTATTCAACCGCCCCAATTGTCAAATTAATTAAATTCCCATCCAGCGAATGAAGCCATCCCGCCGCGCTCGCAAATTCATCGTCATAAAAGCCAACGGAAGATTATCGCCTCGTAAGGCTCCAGTTAATCTTCCGCCCAGACAACCCGAAGTGTGCCAGTCCGCGTCCCTTGCGTCCGAAGTTTCAAACACGCTGCGATATGGCCGGTTTCCCCGCCATTGGTGGTCAGCGGAAGGGGTAAGCTGAATATGGCCGCAGGATCAACACAGCAGGCCAATAGGCCAGGTATTCACCCGCCAAAGCGGGAAAGGAACGGGCGCAAGCAGCGGGGGACTGTGGCGCAACTGGAGGCTATGGCGAAAGCCCGCGAGCAAGCGGAGATGGCGACGGTCATCAGCCAACCACACCGGAATGGTGACAGCAGCCAGCTTTGCGAAAGCCATCTTGGCCGGTTATGTCTCGCCCATGGATTGCGCCGGGAGATATACGACGCAGGCCAAAGGCTATTCAGCCTGATATGGTCGTGGCGGGCGTCGATTGGTTGCCCCATGCCGCTGCATATCCCGCGCGATGGTCTGATGACAGCGCCTCATGATGATCCGGGTCCGGGCAAGGAATGGGAGCGCCTGATAAACCGGGCGGCAAACGCGGTCCAGTCAGAATTAGGGCCGGGCGTATGGCTGCGGGTTACTGCGGTAGCCGTGCATGATGAGCCGCCACTGGCTGGATACGAGGGGAGGATTATCAGGGGGTTACGGGCTGTGGCTGTGGAATATGGCATGATGGACGGGAGGCAGAGTGCATTCCGCTAAACCGAATTCGGTTATCGTTGAACGAATTCGGGATCGACCGCTTGACAGATTACGCGAATCAGCATAGCCTGAATGTCAGGAACCTAAAATCCCGTATTGCGACTAAATGCAGGATTACCAGATTGCCTTCGCTCTCGGGCAGCACACAGACCCCAAGAGACGCCGGCAATACTCACGGGCCAGAGGTTGCAGCCTCTGGTTCGTTCCAAGTTTCGCGGCAATGCCGCAACGAGTTCCTTCGGTGCCCACATTGAGCCGCCAAACCCCTGCCGGGTTTAGGTGGCTTTTTCTTTAGCCCATGCCGTGTCCGTGAGCGTGACCTCGGCAAGAGCGACTGGCCCGCTGATACCCGTTACACATGAAATAAAAACAGAACGACACTAGAACGAAAGGTGCCGTTATGTCTCATATTGGTGCTGTCTATTCAAGCACAGAGAGAATCCTATATTGGCATAAGGCAAAGCGGCTATCTGACGCTGAAATCATGGAATTATGGGCGCGGCGGAGTGAGTTTCCTTCGCTGACCGAAAAAGAAAAAACGTTCGATGATTTTGAAGCGTTAGGCGAGTTCGAGCCGAACTTGTATGTTGCCCGAGGAATAATGCTGAAAGTATTAAACAGCCGCCCCTAACCGGGCGGTTTTTTGCTGCCGCTCAGACCGGCGAGGATAAGACAGTGGCCAAATCAGCAAGAGGACGCAAACCCGGGTTTGTCATGTCTGACGAACACAGGACTAAAATTGCAAACTCTCAAATTCTCAATAGGTTGATCGCGGCAGCTAACGGTGAAGTTGAAATGACTTCGACGCAGGCAACGATTGGCTTGGGTTTGCTGAAAAAGGTGCTTCCTGACCTTCAATCAGTAGATAACAAGGTCAGCGGCGAAATTGACACGACAGTGACGTTCACGACGATTTATGAAAGTTGAGCGCCGCGTCCGCAAGTATCAACTCCCATTCCACAGGACTTGGGTAACGGGTGAGAAAAAGCGGCTGATTGAAATTGCCCATAGGCGCTGGGGCAAGGATGAGATTGCGCTAATGGCGGCCAGCGAATTGGCCCATAAGCGTGTCGGTTCATATTGGCATTGCCTTCCTGAATACTCACAGGCCCGCAAGGCAATCTGGACCGCTGTAAACCCACATACCGGCAAGCGAAGGATTGATGAGGCTTTCCCTCTGGGGGTTTGCCAGACCCGCAATGAACAGGAAATGTTTGTCCGGTTCAAGAACGGGTCAACATGGCAACTTGTCGGGTCTGATAATTACAATAGCTTGGTTGGCGCTGGCGTTGCGGGCGTGACATTCTCTGAGTGGGCGCTGTGTAATCCTTCTGCATGGGGCTATATCCGCCCGATGATTGAAGAAAACAACGGTTGGGCGGCATTCATTACCACGCCACGCGGTCGCAATCATGCCAAGTCAATGTATGACATGGCTAAAACGAATCCGAACTGGTTTGCGGAGATTTCGTCAGTCACTGATACAAAGGCGCTGACGCAAGAGCAGCTTGACGAGGGTTTGGCCGAATATATCAGCCTCTACGGCGAGGATATTGGCCGGTCGCAATTCGATCAGGAGTATTACTGCTCATTCAACGCTTCAATCATGGGAGCCTTCTACGCCCGCGAAATGCTGGCTGTAAGGAATGAGGGCAGGATTGACGAACTTGAGCCCATTGATGGCTTGCCAGTTCATACGGCATGGGATTTGGGCGTCTCTGACTCTACTGCCATCTGGTGGTTTCAGGTTGTAGGATCGCAGATATTCATTCTGGACTTTTACCGGGCT
>Ga0172380_10008210_pt1 | contig 11495 bp, 16 predicted proteins | sample Leawe162metaG_FD_119747 | JGI IMG/M metagenome (GOLD analysis project Ga0172380, IMG submission 119747) | Leachate microbial communities from a municipal landfill in Southern Ontario, Canada - Leachate well 162 metaG | ecosystem: Engineered > Solid waste > Landfill > Unclassified | place... | reverse complement strand
GCAAATGGATGTTGCCTATCGGTATAGAATGGATACCAAGCTTCATAATAACTGGTTTCATCTTTTAGCCCCTGTGATATTTCTAGTGGCGATTGACTACTAACCTGACCAGTGCCCAGTGAATAGACAAACAGTGGTTCATCAATAAGCTTGGCCTTCCAACCATAGGCTCCCATCCTGAGCCATAGTTCGCTGTCCTCAAAGCCACATCCTTTACCAGGTAGATAACACGAAGGGCTGTAGCCACCAACACGCTCCCAAGCACTACGACGCATTACATTACAAGTTGGAATCTGATTCTGGACTGCTAGTTGCTTGTCATAGTCCCATTCACTAGGCCACTGCGATAGGCCCTCTTGACCATCAGCGGTTACGTACCACAGGCGCGTATAGGCAATGCCCAGGGATTCATCGGTCATCAATTCCTTGACACATTTCTCTAAAAAGGTAGGACGAATCTGGTCATCTGCGTCTATCGCACAACAAAACGGCGCTGATCCTAATTCAATACCATGATTGCGAGCCACAGCTACTCCAGAGTTGTTCTGATAGACATAATGAAAACGAGAGTCACCATCAATGGCTTTGAGAACGACTTCTTTGGTATTGTCAGTCGAACCGTCATCGACCACAAAACACTCAAAGTTGTTGAGAGTTTGAGCTTTAACACTCTCAATGGCCCTAGTAACCACGCTAGAATATTGGTAGCTGGGCACGACTACAGTTACAAGCGATTTGGTCATGGCAACTCCGTTCTATAAGAACTTGGTTCTATGAACATCGGTCGATCAGAAAATTTATCTTCAGACGCAAGACGATAAATGTCTGTCACCTGTTTGACGGCTCTCTCCCAAGTATACTCATGAGCTATTTCACGCCCATTCTCGCCTAGAGTTTGGGCGTTCTCCAAAGTGTACCATAAGCCTTCAGCTAGGTCATTCATATCTCCTGGTTCAGCCAGATAACCGTTAATGCCGTGTTTTACCAGATCAGAGTTACCGCCATAGTTCCAACCTAAGACTGGTTTGCCTGCTGCCATTGCCTCCAGAACGCCTATAGCAAAAGTTTCCTTAGTTACACTCAAATAGACTCCGCATCGCTGTATCACCTTCTTCATGCTCTCGTGTGGGAGTAGACCAATAATCTTAACATTACTTGGTGTACCAACGTTAGGTACAGAAAAAGTGGACACAAATTGGAGCTTAGGAAATTTGACTGCCAATTCCTGCATCTGACCAGGATGACAGACATCGCCCACGCGGTTCTTGTTGTAGAGGATAAAACCTTGGTTTTCTTCCTGGTGCTGCCAATTTTTCCAGTCGATACCATGTGGAACCACGTGAGGTCTAAAGCGCATATCACGAGCGATGTTATAGGCGACCCAACGCGATGGTACAGTGACCTGTTTGGCCTTGCGCAGACTATCTATGACCCGTGCATTGGTCTTATACTCACCATCAGAAGCATCATAATCTGCCGTCCAATATAAACCATGTAGATGGGACACATCCATGTCGCCGCCTGCCATACCTGCGTGGGCAGCGATCAGATCATAGGAGGTAGCGGTGTTGTCTACTACGTCTACTCCAAAGTGGGGGAGATGCTTAGTATAAGCTTCGACAACACGCCTAATACCTCCTTCTGATTGGACTGACTGAAAATCTAAGAGGGAGGGTTTCATTAGCACCCGCAAATTCATGTCGTAATCCTTTGCCAGCCGATAGCATTCATCATCTGTTCGGTAACGATAGTCACATACTCATCACCTGGTTCCAGTATGATAACTCCCATGTCCTGACCTGTACCAATGGCCCGCAATTCCTGAGCGATAGCAGGCTGGGCTGCTCGCGCCTTAGTGGTAATAATCAAGATGTTGTTATCGTTGACTAGAGACTTAAGATTGCGGAGACGTTCTATGGCTTTGTTCCTCATGTGATAACCCTTTCTACAAGCATTGGATACTGCCATTCTTGAGCACATCGTGAGCGACGAAACAATGTTGACAGGCCGCGATCATATCCATGGCCTCGTAGTCTTGTAGCCAATTGGGACCGATAGGGATAGAGGTTAGATTGGGATCGAGATGGTTATGTCTACTAATTGCCTCACTTAAACAGCAGCCATAGACCCGCTCCCCGACAATATTAGCCTGGCTCAAAGGACAACGCTCATAGCCCAACCGCCGCGCCTCATCTGGATTCCAATTAGGGTCATCTGTGCGGGAGTACCAACGGGACCACGAAATCACATTGATCTGCGGTAGGTGACCATATCTCATCAGGACCCACTTGTTCTTGTCCCCGTAGTCAGTAATGTGAACCTTCAGGAACAATGGAATCATGTCCTGATACTTAGGCAACCACAGGCCGTTGGTCGCTAACTCAATGGGCTTATCAATCAATTCCAAGATGGCGGTGATATAATCGCGGAACTTAGGATGGGTCAAGGGGTCCCCGCCAGTGATGCGTAGATTCTTAGCAGGGGATAGGGGCGCATAGGTCAGGAAGAGTTCCAAGTCATGGTCGGACATCTGCCACGTGGCGGTGTCAGAGAATTTTCCGCACATTGAGCAATTTAGATTACAAGTATGACATAGATCAAGCGTTAGGAATTCTAGTCCGCGCATAGTAGCACCACTCCACCCAACACTCCCAGAACCGGCAACGGTTTAAGCCATAACGGTAGAACTACTACTGCCACAGTGATGACTGCTATCAGCACAATCAGGCCAGTAACCAACATGAACAACATCGCCCAGTCTAATCCTCTCATTCGCTCTCCTTTTCAACGAAAATTTTACGAAAACTTTTTATTTGGGTAGTAATATAGCTCTGACAGGTAACATGTGTCCTCGCACCGTCTACCCAGAAACATGGCGGTAGTAGTCTTATATATACCGCGATAATTAATTTTCGTAAATTTATCCTTCATACTGCCCCCAACCATTAGGATTAGCGATGATCGGAGCGTCACCGAAGAGTTCACTGCCGACGCCCTTCAAGGGACTGCGCTCGTGCCAGATGTGAAGGGCTTGAGCCTCGGTCCACTCGATCCAAATGTTCTCTAGCCCTGCCTTAATGGCTCTACTCCTAAAGTCATCATCCACCCCATCCTGGGCAGGGAAGCGCTCATCGTAGCCATGTACCTCATAGGCCCACCGCCACGGGACACATTGACACACGCCCGGACTCAGCCGCCGACTGATCTCGCTTTGTTCAGCTAGTGTGACCAGAGCAGACCAGTCTTGGGTGAGATCACAGGCTTCAGGGAGATAGCCACCTAAACAATTGATGAACTTCCGCTCCCCGACTTTACTCTGTAGGACCGCGAAGAAGTTAGGACTGAACAGCCAGTCGATGCCGGTGAACATAACATACTCTACATCGACATTGACCAGCTTCAAGCCTAGATTGAATGCCAGGCTCATATTCATCGTCTCGCGTGGGGTATAGAAATGGTTGATCCCATATCGACGGCAGACGACGCTATTGTCAAAGTTTAGGTTGCGTGCCGATTGGTCGATCAGGATAGTGCGTGGACAATCGGGATGGGTCTTGAGATGAGCCGCCCAACGCTCGATGTGCTCGGTGGGGCGATTCCAGACCATGGCCACTAGAGAGATGTTCATTGTGCCTTTCTGACCTGTTCCTTCTCCTGACAGCAAACCTTATAGGACCAATACCAAGGACCATCATTCAACTTCTCGACGGTAATTGTTATCGGCATCTCAAATAACTCTTCAATCACGTACTGGGCCATACAAGTTAGTACTGACGATAGTTCTGTAACCATCGCCTTCTTCATATTGGCAAGATATACTGCTTTATCTGGGTCGTAGCTATTGAATAGACAGAAACCATTAGAGTCAAAGCGACATTCCTTCATCCTCTGGCCTTCCTCACTTGTTCCTCAATCCACGGATAGGTCATTTCCAATCCCTGTCGTAGACTCACCTTTGGCTTCCAGCCTAAGACTTGTTCTGCCAGAGAGTTATCCGAGTTGCGACTCCTAACCCCTTGGGGACCAGGGACGTGAACAATCTCGATCTCCCACTGGGCGATGTCCGCGATAAGATAGGCCAGTTCATCTACGGTCACTTGTTCAGTGCTGCCCAAATTCATCGGCCCCGGATGATTGGAGTTAGTCAGGCGATAGATGCCCTCCACCAGATCAGAGACGTAAAGGAAGGTCCGTTGGGCTTGACCGTCGCCAATGACATCAATACTATGAACGTTATTCATCTTCGCTTCAGCTACCTTGCGACATAGGGCTGCCGGAGCTTTTTCGCGGCCACCAGTCCATGAGCCTTGCGGACCATAGGTATTGTGGAAACGGGCTACATGAGTATCAAGTCCATAGTCGTGTTTATAGTAGTAGGATAGAGACTCACTAAAGAGCTTTTCAACCCCATAGGCATCCTGTGGCATCCCTTGCCACGCATCAGATTCCTTCAGCGGAGCCGCATTGAGATCGTCCTGTTTAGACTCCGGGTAGCTACAGGCCGAGGATGAGTAGAAATAGCGGCACTTCATCTCCTTAACAGCCTCAATAACATTAAGATTGATAAGGGCGTTACTATGTAGTATCTCGGAATGATGAGAACTAATGAATAACATTCCTCCCATCGCCGCACCTAATTGGTACACCTCGTCAAATGGACCATAGGTTTTAACTAGATCGTTGACTGCATTAACCACTCGTAGGTCAGCAATGATGTGATGATCCGATCCCGTAGGACCAAATTCAGGATGCTTGATGTCAGCACTGATAACCTCATATCCCTTAGCCTTGAGATGTTTAGTTAGGTGTCCAGCAATAAATCCTGCCCCACCACAACAAAGCGCCTTAGTCATTTCTTTTTCTCCTTACCATCCATATGATGTGTGCCGATGTATTTCCACATACACTTCCTGCTACAATATTTAGCTATATCCTTCTTATATGGTCTAATCCTAAAATATTTACCGCACCACTGACAGTAAATTTTAACCTCTGGCTTGGTCAGGTGTACCCGCACATGATCCTTCTGAGGCATAAGCTGTAAATTTCCTATGCTATCATCTAATTTGTCGCTATTAATATGATGAAGAATAAGGTCATGCGGCACCACCTTGCCAGTTGACATCCACCAGACAATATGATGCCTAAAAGCATATCCCTGACTATTGCTACGTGGATAATCTGGACGATAAACCTTCATCTTTCCTTGGTCAATATAGCCATCGTCCCAATTAAGTGGAGTCCAAAGCTTATGCTTCCTATGAGCCATTATAGTTGTCTAATCTCCCGATAGTCATCTGTGATTTGGAAATTATTAAGCAAATCTTGATACTTAGCCTTTATATAGGCCCCATTGCGTGCATCCTGCCCGATGGTATCCTGAACTTTGCGCCGCGTTCCTCCCCAAGACAAATCTGACCTATACTGAGTCGCCAATACCATCGTCTCATAGCCAAGGGTCAAAGCTCGGAGGCTCAATTCCGTATCATCATGTCCACGCGGAGCCAGATTCTCATCCAAGAGGCCATACTTGTCCATGAACCACATGGGGATAGTCGAAGGACTCTTGCCGCCAATCATCCGTTTGGTGTACTGGTGTAGGGCCAAGGTGGTCCCGAAGCCAACCCCACAATAGTTCTCGCACATGTCAATAATGTCCATGTTGGGCGTATAATTGGCCCCTAAGCGGTAGACTAGATGAACTAGACGAGAGTTGTCATGAAACATCCGCAGGGTCAGAGCCTCAAAGTCGGGATCGAGTTGCCATAGATCATCTTGGATAGTTACCACATAGGTGGCCCGATGACGCTCCTGAATGTACCTAAGTCCCGCATTCAGCGCCAGAATCTCATGGACATCGGGCGTGTAGAGCTTAATGACCTCTTGCCCAGAATCGTGACTATGATCGTCTACGATTTGTTCCGATTTGTCAGTACAGCCGTCCAGAATGGCGATGATCTGACTATCGTAGCTCTTACTCATTTGTAGAGATTGCAAGGTGCCCGCGAGACAATGCATAGAGTTGTGGATGGTGACTAGATAAGCAAAAGTGGGCATCTATTGTACCTCCCAGACCGTCATCGAATACGCCGTCTCAATTAGCTTCACGCGGGGATCATGACTCAATTCTTGGGCTACCCGTGTCGGACCAGGATAGCCACACAGGTTACTCCCATCAGGTTGATTGGGATCGCGGCAGGAATCATGCAGAATCAGGAAGCCATGAGGCTGAATCAGGGGTAGCCAGAGGTCCACATCCTGTCTCACGTAAGAATAATCATGATTACCGTCAATGAAGACCAAACCTAAGTTTATATCAGGAGTCCACTTAGCATAATATTCAGCGGCAAACTGGCTGGTTACCGTCCAAAGAGTCCAATGGTCTGCCAATGATCCTAATACTTCATGTACTTTAACGCGGACCTTATCAGCAGTAATGTCCCAACCATCTACCTGACACAAGGGCGGCTCCATAGGATCAACTGAGATAACATTGTGATTTGATCCTAGAACTAGAATACACGCTGATCCACCCCAACCAGCACCAATCTCGACGAGGTTCCCTTGGCTCATCCCCGCATACTTCAGCAGGCACATCCGCTCCTCAAGAGCGAGCCAAACTGAGGGCAATAGTTCAAGTCTATGACCTAATTCCTCAATATTCATATCGTGCCAGCCATTTCATCTTGGATAAAACCCCAGTTTTTACCAGCAACTATATTCCACACGGTAGTTCCTCCCACGCCCAGTTCTCTCGCTAAACCCCTTATGCTATGTCCATCTATAAAATATCGTCTAAGAATATAACGCACCGTTTCTTCTTTCAACTTTGCTTTCCCAGACTTTTCTCCTCGCGGAACTGATTCTGGATGAAGTTTAGATGAATGGTTAGCACCTGTACTTGCCCTACCTCGACACAATACACTACAGTATTTGGCATGACTTACATCATTAGGATAAACATCAAATTCAGAACCACAATGAGCACATATAAGTTTAATCCTATCCTTTTTAATATGCAGATAGGTATGGTCACCACGAGTCATTAGACACAAATTATCAAGTCTATCATCAAGTTCATTCTTATTGATATGATGCAAGATAAATCCTTTGGGCACAGGCTGACCAGTTGCTAACCACCAAATTGCATGTGCCCTACGGGTATATCCATTCTTCTTTCCGCTATGGGGACAATCGGGACGATAGACTCTAAACCTACCATCGTAGTTATCAATAAAGCCATCATCCCAATTGTCTGGGGTCCACAGGAAATGCTTCCTAGTATATTGTCCTTTCTTGTTACTCATACCTTAAAGGCCCTCACCTTCTCAATTACATAGCCCTGCTCTTCAACGGTCATATCAGTATAGAAGGGCAACCTGACCAACCTACCCGCCATGTCCTCGGCAATAGGAAACTCACCTGGTCGATAGCCTAAGCGCTCGCCCATCGGACTCAGATGCAAGGGGATATAGTGGAAGCAGGCCATGACTCCCTGGGCGCGCATTACCGTAATGAATCTATCCCGCTCAGCATTGGTGGGTAGAATAAGATAGAACATATGATAGGCTTGCTCACAGTTAGATGGCACGTAGGGTAGCTTGATCCCGTTGTCCTGTGCCCAATCCATCAGATGAATATTATAGGTATCCCAGATATGCTTACGGCGGACTTGAATCTGAGGCCATTGTTCCAATTGTGCCCATAGGTAGGCTGCCAAGATGTCAGAGGGTAGGTACGATGAGCCAGGACTGACCCAAGTGTATTTGTCCACCTCGCCACGCTTAAAGGCGATACGATTGGTGCCCTTTTCGCGGATGATCTCGGCCTCATGGATAAGGGCAGGATTGTTGATAATGAGTGCGCCCCCCTCCCCCATCGTGAAGTTCTTAGTCTCGTGGAAGGATAGACAAGCCAGATCGCCAAAGGTGCCAAGCCACTTAGAATCACGTTTACCAAAGAGACCGTGAGCATTGTCCTCGATAATCATATGTGGGTCCTGATCGGTCAAGTCACAACCCACACCAGCATAGTGAACAGGTACGATGATAGTGGGGGTGCCGTAGTAACTGCTCTCCAGCGCTGACGAGAAGGCTTGTTCCATGTCGATATTGAGCGTCTGTGAGTCAATGTCCACAAAATCTACATCACAACCGTGTAGATAAAAGGCATTAGCAGTTGAGGAAAAGGTGAAGGGTGACACGACTGCTCGTTCCGGCTTAAGGAGTAGGGCCGCCATCTCCAGTGCGTGAGTGCCAGAAGTGGTCAGCAGTACCTTCGCTGCACCTAATATCCGTTCTAGCTTCTCTTGGCAGAGATGAGTATACTTGCCATCACCACTGACGTGCTCGGAGTTAAGGGCGTCCTCGATATAGTGCAGGGCATTAGGGGCCTTAGTCGGACGATTAAAGGGTACGTTCATAGTCTCCACCAGTGGTAAAATAGTCTAACTTGACTAGTCACGAATCCTAACTCCTGATACAGTCGTAGGGCGGGCACATTACGACCTTGCGTAACGACCTCAACTTGCGCACAACCCTGCGACTTGAGCCATTGAAGGGCCTTTCCGCCCAAGGTTAAACCCACACCTTGATTTTGGTAGTCCGTTCCGACCCCTACCAATACCATTTGACCCACTGTGTCCTTGATCTGAACAGTAATGTAACCTGCTATTTGACCATTAACCCTAGCTACGAAGACCTTATCTAAGTGACAACTCTTCTCTACCCAGAGATGATACATCTTTGTAGCTTGTGGTCGCAAGCGATAGTCATAGTAGAAACGTGAGCTAGAATAATCAACTAGTTGATATAATGTTGGAATGTCGCTCTCCTCGATGTAATCAGTAACGTTGACAGTCACCGAGGGATAGCCAGGCGCGGCTCGATTTAACATCTGACGAGTTAAGGTGATCCGTACATCAGTCAGATGAGCCTTATAGGTCTCTAGGGTAGTTATAGTACAGTTATCATCAGGTCTGACTGCAAAATATAGACAATCTACCTTATTACTTTCACACCAGTCGCGTAAATCCTGCCAAGTAATAGCACTTTCATAGTCATAACCATTACCCAAAGTATCAATGTCAGCTTGGGCAATGGTATAGCCGAAGTGAGCGGAGTCCCAAGGGAGTAGATGAGCAATCATGATCGTCCTCCTAGTGGCAAAGGGATAGCCGGATGGGCGAAGTGATCGGCCCATGAGTTAGGTAGAATCTTGAAGTTATATTGGACGGCCAGATTGGTCAAGGGGCCTTGGGTATAACGGGTAGACTCAAAGCCAGGTCGATTGAGTTCATACTTGTTCTGTGAGAGTAGGACCTCTTCATTCAGGCTATAGACCAACCAATCGCGCACGAAGTCTACGACCGTGGGACACTTGAGTAGGAAGAGGGCTGCCCCCCAGATGTGATCGGCGCTATAGTATTGCTCCTTATTGCAACCCATGAGGTAGAAGGCGTCGCCGGTGGTGAAACGATCGTTACGGAAGCCATGCCCAATGAAGACCGCCTTGTGATCCAAGACAACAGGATAGAAGTCAGACAGTAGGCCGGTGACACTAAGATCGCTGTCGAGGAAGATGAGCAGATCATCAGTCTTCATCCGAGTCAGGGCAGACAAAATAAAGTATGCCTTCCATGACCACATCCCCAAATGATACTCTCTAGTAAACCACTTCTTGTTAGCTTGATATAGCGAGGTGGTAACTAGATCATTCCAACCGTATATAAACCGAGTCGTGTCGATATGTCCTTGCGCCTTACATTGAGCAATTAGACGATTAAGATAATTTGAGCGATATTGAAAACCTTCTTCTCCCTCAGTCGCAAAGCTCGATAAGTAAACAATCATTCTATATCCTTCCACGACCTAGGTCCATTAACTATATTCTGTATAGTCTTGCGACAAACATTGTATTCTCTGGCTATAGATGACATATCATGCGGGTCATTGGAATATTCTCTTCGTATGCGTTTAACCTGATCCTTGTTCAGCTTAGAGTTCAGACGACCCATGTTTATCATATCATGCATATTTTCATAATGAGTCCCGTAACATAGATTGACGCAAGTATTATTTATTCTGTTTCCATCTACATGACGAACCTCCTGTCCTTCTGGACACGGGCCAATAAAATATCTTGCTACCAATCTATGTATTTGACATACCTTTTTACTTCCATTTATTTTTAGTCCAACAGCAAGATAGCCCATATTACACATTATTGGCTTAAGTATACGTTGCGGAAATTCTGACATAGTACCCTTCTTGCCTCGATGTATATGATATGATCTAACTCTACCCATATTGCTTATATCATATCCAATCGACTCCGTAATAGAAGTCCATTCCTCTTCAATCATGGAATCCATCCTTGCTCAGTCATATACTGTACATGATGATGATCTATCCCTTCCAAGTCAGGATGACTGGCTCCACTCACTACCGCGTGTTTGTAGGCCAATGGGATTTGCCTTGTCCCCAAGACTACGTACTCAGGATACTCTTTGACCAACACTTCACCGCCCTGTAGCTCAAACTGCCACGGACTCCAGTTGGGCTTTAGGAACTGAATGAACTTCTCTCTCTTCCAGATCGACGCCTGCGTGGAGAAGGTATAAGGCCAGTCCAGTTGACTCTTGATAAGGTCTAGGCTACCCCAATGTTCGTAATCTGGGACATATCTAGGATCGTGTGTGTGCAATCTGTCCGTACCGAGGTCAATCCGCAGGACTTCAGGATGTATCTGAGCGTACTCATGTAGGCTGGCAATGGCAGCCAGATTGGCAGTTCGTCGGAGCCAGAAGTCTTCCAGCATGAAGATGAAATGATCGTCCGTGAACCAGTTGAAGAACTTTGCCAGTCCATTCGTCCACTCTGCTGCCGGATAGTTCCGTGAGTCGATAGAATGGAACTCAAAGTTGGACGGCAGACTGAAGGACGGAGGCGAAAAGCCAGCTACAATGACAGGCTGCAATGATGACCAGTAAGTATTAAATAGGTAACTAAAGGGCTTGAGCGCCCATAGATATTTGTCCGATGTACTCACAACAACTCTTATCATGTATGATTAACCTCAAACTGACAGATGCAATCGCCCCAGTCCCCATGCGCCTTGACTTCCTGATAGAGCTTGTACGGAGTCAGCGGACCACTGCCGTCAATCTGGCAATGATACTTACCCAAGCGGCGCAGACTGTACAGGCAACGTAGGAGAGAGTCCAGATGGTCATGTGAATACTCGAAGGAGAGGCGAGGCACCGGCTGAGTTAGACCCTGGAGAATGTGCTCCTCCCAGCCTTCGGCGTCAACCTTGATAAAGTCAGGCTTAGAATACTTGGCAATAAGTTTGTCTAATGTTATTGTCTTAACTTTATACCGTTTGGCCTCTACCAGTCCCGTGAAGCGGCCCGTGAACCAGTGCTGCGGGTCAAGAGTGGACAGGGTAATGAGATTGGCACTGGGGACGATCAGGTCGGCCTCACCGACGGTATC
>Ga0172380_10008209_pt1 | contig 11495 bp, 11 predicted proteins | sample Leawe162metaG_FD_119747 | JGI IMG/M metagenome (GOLD analysis project Ga0172380, IMG submission 119747) | Leachate microbial communities from a municipal landfill in Southern Ontario, Canada - Leachate well 162 metaG | ecosystem: Engineered > Solid waste > Landfill > Unclassified | place... | reverse complement strand
GTGAGCTTGCCGTCCTTGCTCACGCCGGTGCGGAATTTCATCAGGATCGGATGGCGGCCGCGGTGCTGGTAGAAAACTTCCTGGCGTGTCAGGCAGATTTTCACTGGCCTGCCGAGCATCAGCGCTGCTTTCGAAACGACGATTTCGTGCCCGGCCGGGTCGCACTTGCCGCCGAAGCCACCGCCGTTCTGGCAGGCGATGACGCGGATCTGCGAGGCGGGCATCTGCAGCGCGCGCGCCATCTGCCGGTGCAGGTAATGCGGGTTCTGCGTGCTCGAGGAAAGCGTCAGCTTGCCGTCGCCCTCGATGTGGGCGAGCGAAGCCTGCTGCTCCATCGCCATGTGGTTGTTGCCCTCGTAGAAAAACACATCCTCGAAAACGTGGTCGGAGGTCGACAGCGCCGCTTCGACATCGCCGAATTCGTAGGACTGATTACGGTGGATGTTGCCCTGCTCACCGTATTCGTGGATGCGCGTCTCTGGCTGCTCAAGGCCTTCCTGCGGCGAGGCGATGGTCGGCAGCGGCCTGTAAGTGACGGCGATCAGTTCGAGCGCCTCTTCGGCGGTCTTTTCATCGCGCGCGATGACAGCCGCCACCGGATCGCCGACATAGCGCACGCGTTCCGGTGCCAGCGGGTATTCGTCCTGCGCCACCGGCATGATGCCGAAGGGCACCGGGAAATCCTTGCCCGTCAGCACCAGATGCACACCGGGATAGGCGCGCGCCTTGTCCACGTCGATCGCTTCGATGATGGCGTGCGGATGCGGCGAGCGCAGCAGCTTGCAGTGGAGCATGCGCGGCAGGGCCAGGTCGTCGGCAAAGCGCGCCTGGCCGGTGACTTTGGCGCGTGCGTCGACGCGCCGCCGCGACTTGCCGACGACTTCCAGTTTTTTCTTGGCGCTCATGCTTTCACCCGTTCGGCATTGCGACAGCAGCCTGCCGCCCTTTCGACCGATTCGACGATCTGCTGGTAGCCGGTGCAGCGGCACAGATTGCCGGCCATGGCTTCCTTGATGCGCTGCGAACTTGGTTCAGGTTCGTTGTCGAGCAGGGCCTTGGCGGTCATGATCGCGCCGGGCGTGCAATAGCCGCATTGCGAGCCGCCCAGGTCGGCGAAGGCTTCCTGCAGCGGATGCAGTTCCGGACCATTGGCCAAGCCCTCGATGGTTTCGACCGCCCGGCCTTCGCATTCAATGGCGAGCGTCAGACAGGACAGCAGCGGCGCGCCATCCACCAGTACGGCGCAGGCGCCGCATTCGCCGAGTTCGCAGCTGTGCTTGGTGCCGGTGAGGCCGAGATCCTCGCGCAGCACCTCAAGCAGGGTCTTGTAGGGAGCGAAAGAGACCTCAGTCTCCTCGCCATTCACCTTGAGCGTGATATGCACCTTGCCCGGTGCGGCAGTTATGCTCATCGTCGATCTCCAATAAGAATGAGCTTCTAGAGTGACTTCAAATTGTTTGATATCCAACAATTAAAATTCTACACCAGAACAGGGCGTATTTTGCAATATGCCAAACTCAGCCAAACAACGGGCGGCATGGTTTAATGCGTCATGCACAGCAGTCAGGTTTCTTCCGTCGCAGTCATTGTCAATCGCACGCACCGTTCCGCCGACAGCGTGCTGGCCGAATTCGCCAGCCACCTGCGCAGCCAGGGATGGCGGGTGCGTGGCGTGGTGCAGGACAACGTCGTGTTCGACAACAACTGCGGCAGGCAAATGGTGCTGATCGACGTCAGCGACGGCAGCCGTTTCCCCATCTCGCAGAATCTCGGCACAGGCTCGGCTTCCTGCTGTGTTGATCCCGGTGGTGTCGTGGCGGCGAGTATTGCCTTGCGGCGCGGTTTGACGGATGGCGCCGACCTGGTGATCGCCAATCGTTTCGGTGAACTCGAGGCGGGCGGCGGCGGATTTGCGGCAGAGATGCTGGCCTTGATGGCCGAGGGCATCCCCTTGCTCACCGTGGTGAATGAAAGATATCTCGAAGACTGGCGGCGCTTCAGCGGCAACGCTGCAGAGGAACTGGAACCGCAGCGCGAGGCCCTGGAAGCGTGGTTCGCCGAACTGGTACGACAGAGGAAGCCGGCGCAATAGCGCGTCCGGCTTCCGGGAAGAGTATCAGTCGACCCCGACCATCACGCTGTCCGCCTTGATGACGGCATAGGCCATGCCGCCCGGCTTGAGACCAAGCCTCTGGATCGAACTGCTGGTGATCTGCGCGGTAATTTCGACGCCGGGCGCCACTTCGATGAGGACTTCGCTATTGACGGTTCCGGGCGTGATGGACTTGATGGTACCTTTGAACTGATTGCGCGCGCTGAGTTTCATGATGTGCCTTCCTGTGATTGCGGTCTGAGTCACTCGTCGTAACGGCGGGCATACTGCATGTCATTGTAGAGCCCCTCACCGAACTTGTCCTTGCCGTATTCGGCGATGATCTTCTGGCCATCCGATGAGGCGACGTAAGCCACAAACTTCTCCGCCGTATCGCGCCCGGGTGTCGTACCGGGTGGCGCCGTCAGCGCATGGTAGGTATTTACCAGGGCGCGGTCGCCACGGAACAGAATCTGCAGGTCGGGAGCGACACCCTTTTCCATGATCCAGGTGCTCGAATCGGACATGAAATACGCCTTTTCCACATTGGCGCGCTTGAGACTGGCGGTCATGAAGTCCTTGGTGACAATGTACCAGGCGCCGCCAGGCTGAACACCGGTCTTTTGCCAGACCTGCATCTCCTTCTGGTGCGTGCCTGAGTTGTCGCCGCGCGAAACGAAGTTTGCGCCGGCCGCAGCGATACGCCGGTAGGCATCGATGGCGTTTTCAGCCTTGGCGATCTGGGCCGGGTCATTTCTGGGGCCGACGATGTAGAACTCGTTCGAGCCGATCAAGGTCTTGCCGGTGGCCCAGCCTTCCTTGACCGCCTTGTTGATCTGCTCCGGCGCATGCACCATGACCATGTCGACCTTCTTTTCCTGCAGCAGCTTGAGTGAGGCGCCGGTACCTGCCTTGACCCAGACCATTTGCGCATCGGCTTTCCGGGCAAAGTCCTCGGCCAGGAGCTTGAGCAGTCCCAGTTCGCCCGGGCTGCCCGTGGCCAGAGTAAAGCGGTTTTTGCCGGCGCCGTAAGTGGCGCCGGATTCATCGGCTGCCCACACAGAGTGAGCCATGGTGAGCAGGCAGAACGTCACCAATCCAGCCAGTTTTGTAAATGAGCTTCGCATGATTTTCCTTACTGTCGTCGATCAACGCTTGGCGTTGGGGAAGAAGAGTTGTTGCCCGCCGATCTTGTAGTCGGCAATGGCCTGCTGGCCTTCCGCCGAAACCACCCAGTCGATGAAGGTTTGTCCGAGTTCCTTCTTGACATGCGCATGCTTGGCCGGGTTGACCAGGATCACGCCGTACTGGTTGAACAGACGCTGGTCGCCTTCGACGGCGACGACGAGTTCGCCGCGGTTCTTGAATGACAGCCAGGTGCCGCGGTCGGCGAGAATGTAGGCATTCATCGAAGCCGCGGTGTTGAGCGCCGGCCCCATGCCCGATCCGGTGTCGCGATACCACGGCCCCTTGGCCTGCTCGAGGTCGATGCCGGCGGCCTTCCAGTAGCGCAGTTCGGCGGCGTGCGTGCCGCTCTTGTCGCCGCGCGAAACGAAGGGCGCCTTGGCTGCCTCGATTTTCTTGAGTGCGTCGATGATGTCCTTGCCGCCAGCGACCTTGGCCGGATCGGCTTTCGGTCCGATCAAAACGAAATCGTTGTACATCACTTCCTTGCGCTCGACGCCGAAGCCTTCAGCAACGAATTTTTCCTCGGCGGTCTTGTCATGGACGAAAACCACGTCGGCATCGCCACGCCGACCCGTATCCAGCGCCTGGCCGGTGCCCAGCGCGACGACACGCACCTTGATGCCGGTCTTTTTTTCGAAAACCGGCAGCAGGTGACCAAACAGACCGGATTGTTCGGTCGACGTGGTCGAAGAAACGACGATGTATTTTTCCTGGGCGCTGGCGGGAATCGCGGTCAGTGCCAAAGCGACCGTCAGGCTGGCCAAGCCGGTTAACAGGAATGATCTAATGGATTTCAAGGGAGTTTCCTTTCATCAACGTGTCGTTGCGGGATACCCGACCGGCGAATACCGGATGGGATATATTTCTTTTGCATAGCGGAATTCTTCTCGGGATTCAAAATTTCAGCGGTCAAAAGTCTTTTCTTTGACTGGTTCTATTGCAGGTGCACAATAGGATAAAAACTTGAGATGACAAATATGATCCGAATTGCATATCAGGGCAGGTCAAGACGCGACACCGTCTGTCTGGCAACTGGTTGATGCATGGAAATCAGCTATTCAAGGGTGGCCTGCACAAAAGACCCTTCAAAAAAGTTAGTTTTTTGACTTGGGTCAAAAAGTTCAAAATCTGTGGCGGTTTTGTCGTTTCAGACGAATTCCAGCGAATTGATGAAGGGTAGGATGGCGTCCGACACTTGTTTTTCGATATCGGATAGGCCCCAAACATGCCGGACAACTCGACTTTTTACGATGTCATTCGGGCGCGCGGCATTTCACGGCGCGACTTTCTCGGTTTTTGCACGCTCACCGCGACTTATCTGGGGCTTGGTCCCGGTGGCGCAGGTACGCTGGCCCACGCCATGCAGACCAAGCCGCGCATTCCGGTGCTCTGGCTGCACGGTCTTGAATGCACCTGCTGCTCGGAGAGCTTCTTGCGCTCAGGGCATCCTCTGGCGGCCGACATCGTCATGAGCATGATCTCGCTGGACTACGACGACACGATCATGGCTGCCGCGGGCGACCAGGCCGAAGCCATCATCGGCGACATCATCCGCGACTATCGTGGCGCCTACATCCTGGCGGTTGAAGGCAACATTCCACTGGCCAATGATGGCATGGCCTGCATCGTCGGCGGCCGTCCCTTCAAACATCAATTCGATGAGGCGGCCAAGCACGCCAAGGCCATCATCGCCTGGGGCACCTGCGCCTCGTCCGGTTGCGTGCAGTCGGCAAAGCCCAACCCGACCAGGGCCACCCCGGTACACAAACTGGTGAATCACGTACCGGTGATCAATGTTCCCGGATGCCCGCCGATCGCCGAGGTGATGACCTCCATCATCAGCTACATCCTTACCTACGAGCGCATGCCGGAACTGGACAACCAGCTGCGTCCCAAGATGTTCTACGCCCAGCGGGTTCACGACAAGTGCTATCGGCGCGCCCACTTCGACGCCGGGCAATTCGTCGAACACTGGGATGATGACGGCGCCCGCCAGGGCTGGTGCCTGTACAAGATGGGCTGCCGCGGCCCGACCACCTACAACGCCTGCGCTTCCATCGGCTGGAACGAGAACACCAGCTTTCCGATCCGCTCCGGCCACGGCTGTATCGGCTGTTCGGAGGATGGCTTCTGGGATCGCGGGCCCTTCTACGAACGCCTGCCGGGCATGCACCAGTGGGGTGTCGAATCGAATGCCGACAAGGTGGCAGCCGTGGCCGCAACCGCACTTGGCGTTGCCGTGGCGACCCAGCTTGGGGCGACGCTGGTCAAGCGTGCGCTGCACAAACCGGCGCCTGAGCCCGTGGTTGAGCGCCGGGAGAGGGAGCCACAGAAATGACCCAGATCATCACACCCAACGGCTTTACCCTGGACAGTTCGGGCAAGCGTATTGCGATTGACCCGGTGACCCGCATCGAGGGGCATCTGCGCATCGAGGTCAATGTCGATTCGGCCAATGTCATACGCAACGCGGTGTCGGTCGGCACCATGTGGCGCGGTCTCGAACCCATCCTCAAGGGACGCGATCCGCGCGACGCCTGGTCCTTCGTGCAGCGCATCTGCGGTGTGTGCACCGGCGTGCATGCGCTGGCTTCGGTGCGCTCGGTGGAAGACGCCCTGGCGATCAAGATTCCCGCGAACGCCAACACCATCCGCAACATCATGCATCTGGCGCTCTACGTTCATGACCACCTGGTGCATTTCTATCATCTGCACGCGCTGGATTGGGTGGATGTCGTCTCGGCGCTGTCGGCTTCGCCCAAGGCCACTTCGGATCTGCAGCAGTCCCTGTCGCCCTGGCCCAGCGCCTCGGTCGGCTACTTCAAGGACGTGCAGGACCGGGTCAAGAAGCTGGTCGGTTCGGGACAGCTGGGACCGTTCCGCAACGGCTATTGGGGGCATGCTGCCTACAAGCTGCCACCCGAGGCCAACCTGATGGCGGTGGCGCACTACATCGAGGCGCTTAACTTCCAGCGCGAGATCGTCAAGATCCAGGCGGTGTTCGGCGGCAAGAATCCGCATCCGATGTGGCTGGTGGGCGGCGTCCCGTCGGCCATCAACATTCACGGCACCGGTGCTTCCGGAGCGCCGATCAATGTCGAGCGCCTGAACCTGGTCGCCGACATTGCCGACCGGGCCCATACCTTTATCTCCCAGGTCTATATTCCGGACTTGCTGGCCATCGCCTCCTTCTACAGGGAGTGGTTCAAATACGGCGGTGGCCTGGCCAGCAAGAACTTGCTCTGCTATGGCGAGTTTCCGACCAAGGCCAACGACGACTCCAACAGCAGTCTGCAGATCCCGCGCGGCGCCATACTCAATGGCGATCTGACCAAGCTGCACGAAGTCGACCTCAGGGATCCCTCGCAGATTCAGGAATTCATACCGCACTCCTGGTACAACTACACGGACGCCAAGGCGGGACTGCATCCCTGGGATGGACAGACCGAACTCGACTTCAGGCTTGGGGAGAAGACGCGCAAGTCAGGGGACAAGATCGAAGCTTTCGACGAGGGCGGCAAGTACAGCTATGTCAAAGCGCCGCGCTGGAAGGGCCAGGCCATGGAAACCGGACCACTGGCGCGCATGGTCATTGCCTATGCCAGCGGCAACGGCCGGGTCAAGGAACTGGTCGACAGCACCTTGAAGAAGCTTGACCTGCCGCTTTCCGCCCTGTTCTCGACCCTCGGGCGCACCGCAGCGCGCGGGCTGGAAGGCTTGTGGGCGGCCGAGCAACTCAAGCAGGAGATCACCACCCTGCAGACAGCCATCAAAAGCGGCAACGAGGCCACCGCCAACAACGAGAAATGGGAACCTGCCTCCTGGCCCAGGGAGGCGAAGGGCGTCGGATATTGCGAGGCGCCGCGCGGGGCGCTGGGGCACTGGATCAGGATCAAGGACGAGAAGATCGAGAATTACCAATGTGTGGTGCCGACCACCTGGAACGCCAGCCCGCGCGATGCGCAGGGCAACATCGGTGCCTACGAAGCCGCTCTGCTCGGGGTGCCCATGGCGAATCCGGCCAAGCCTCTGGAAATTCTCCGTGTGATTCACAGCTTCGACCCGTGCCTGGCCTGTGCCACGCACGTGATCGGGCCGGATGGCAGCGAGCTGACGGTCGCCAAGGTGCTGTAGTGAAAGACTACATTCCTTATCATCAATTGCCCAACCAGGGCGTGCCACCGTCCGTTGCCATCTACGGACCGGGCGTGCGCATCTGGCACTGGCTGAACGGACTGGTCGTGGTGGTCTTGTGCCTGACCGGCTATTTCATCGGAGTCCCGCCGCCGTCGGCAATTGGCGACACCTCCTCGCTCTACGTGATGGGCTGGATACGCTTTTTTCATTTGGCGTCGGGTTACCTGTTTGCCATTTTTGCCGTCATGCGTTTCTGGCTGGTCTTCGTTGAAAAAGGCATCTCTCATCACCTGTTCTTTCCGGCCATCTGGCGCGCCGAATGGCTGGATGGCTTCTTCCGTCAAATCCAGTGGAACCTGCTGATACTCGCCCGGCCTTTGCGCTACGTCGGCCTCAATCCCCTGGGCGGCATCGCCATGCTGATCCTCTTTGTTCTGCCCGGATTCATCACCATCGTCACCGGCTTTGCCATGTATGCCGAAGTCACCGGGCATGACAGCTGGCAGTACCTGATGTTTGGCTGGGTGACCTCGCTCTTCGGCAACACCATGGACCTGCACGTGATCCATCGTCTGGCGATGTGGTCCATCGTCCTCTTCTCGTTTATGCATTCCTATATCGTCGTGCGTGAAGACATCCTGTCGCGTCAAACCATGATCAGTGCGATGCTCTCCGGTGAGAGGCAATACCGCCGATGAAAACCCTGGTGCTCGGCATTGGCAACGTCTTGTGGGGCGACGAAGGATTCGGCCCGAAAGTCGTTGAGCGCCTCAAGCAACGCCATGCCGTTGCTGCCGGGGTTGAGCTGGTGGATGGGGGCACGCAGGGTCTCTACCTGCTGCCGCTGATCCAGGACACCGACCGCCTGATCGTCTTCGATGCAGTTGATTTCGGCAAGAAGCCGGGTGCCATTGTCGTTTTGCGCAATGAGGAAATCCCCGCTTATTTCGGGCAGCGTCCGTTGAGCCTGCATCAGACCGCTTTCACCGATGTGCTCGCCGCCGCGTCGCTGACCGGTGCCCTGCCGGAGTCGATTACGCTGATCGGCGTGCAATTTGAGAATATCGACGCGTGGGGCGGCGACCTGTCACCCGCCGTCTCTGCAGCCATTGATCAGGCCATCGCGATCGGCCTGAGCGAACTGGAATCATGGGAGGAAGCGACTTATGCGTAGCGCCAACGTGAGTTATGACAATACTTTGAACCTCCTCGGCAGGATCTGCGTCGGCATGTTCCATTTTGTAGACAACGTGCGCATGTTCCGGGTTGGCAATTCCATCACGATATTTACCATCATCTTGTTGCTCGCCGGCACCGGCGCCACCATGTTCACTTTCAAGTCGGTGTCGGACATCGTCGGCGTCTGGCGCGACTTCGATTCCGGCCTGGCGCGCCGCATCGATTTGCTGGGGCATTTCGAGCATTACCTGGGGTATAGCGGTCTGGCTCACCATTGGCCGGCGGCACAGGCGGGCGACATCAAGGCCAAGCAGGCGGCAGGCGAGGCCCTGGTCAAGGTGCGCGAGGGCTTTCCGGCCTTTCTCAACGCCAATCCGACCGAGCAGGAAAAGACTTACCTGGCCCAGCTGGAAAAGACCGTGACAGCGCATGAGCGCAACCTGGCCGGTACGGCCGAAGCGATCGATGCGGTGGCCACGGCGGCGGCACTTTCCGGCATCAAGCAGTCGCTCGCCGAGCACCGCAAAGCTGGCGCAGATGCAGTGGAGGATGCCATCTGGGCGCTCTCCGCCAAGGTCGGCGGCATCATGTTTGCCGCCGGGGTGATTCTCGCCGTGTTCGGCCTGTTCACCTTCTGGTTCATCCGCTTTCGCGTCGCCTTGCCGCTTGAGGCGATCAATTCGACCATGGCCGGCTTGTCGCGTGGCGACACGAGCGTGAACATTCCCTTCACCGCGAAGAGTGACGAGGTCGGGGAAATGGCTCGTTCGGTGCAGGTCTTCAAGGACAATGCGGTCGTCAAGGAGCGCATGGAAGAGCAGAAGCAGCAGGTTAACCAGACTGTTCGGGATACCGCTGTCGAACTGGGCGGTCTCACCAAGGCAGTGCGCGATGCCACGGCCGATCAGGCCGCGGCATCGCAGAGCATGTCGGCATCAACCGAGCAACTCACCGTCAGCATCGATCAGGTTGCGCAGAATGCCGACCATGCCCTGACTGTCACGCGCGAGACGGTGATCGCCGTCAAGGACGGCGAGAAGGCGGTTCAGGAAACCATTGCCGTCATGGAAGAAACCGCCAAGCTGGTGGCGCATGCTGCCGAGCGCGTGGACGAGCTTGGCAAGCAAAGCGTGCAAATCCAGGAAATCGTCACCATCATCCAGGGCATTGCCAAGCAAACCGACCTTCTGGCGCTGAACGCTTCGATCGAATCGGCACGCGCCGGCGAAGCCGGCCGCGGTTTTTCCGTGGTCGCCGACGAGGTCAGGCATCTTTCGGAAAAAACCAACACCTCGGCGCACGACATCAGCGACATCCTGACCAGGATACGCGGGCAGATGGAACAGGTTTCCAACGATGTTGGCGTCGCCTCAAGCAAGGCCAAGGAAAGCGCGGCGCGCTCACGCGTCGTCGGCGAAGCACTGGCGCTGATCGACAACCGTTCCGGAATGGTCGCCGGTGCGATGGAGGAAATCGCCAACGCGGCCCGCGAGCAGAGCACTGCGGGGCATGAAATCGCTCAGCAGGTGGAAACCGTGGCCGGGTCCTCGGAGACCGTCAGCGTGCAAATCAATCGCATCGACGAACTGACCCATGGCTTGAATCAGACCGTGACCGGCATCTGATCAAGCAGCTTCGATTTGTTCAGGTGTTGTCGCTCTTTCGGAACACCACGTCCCACACGCCGTGGCCGAGGCGCAGCCCGCGCGCTTCAAACTTGGTTTGCGGCCGGTAGGCAGGACGTTCGGCGAAGCTGGTAGCGGTATTGTTCAGCAAAGGTTCTGCGCTCAGGACTTCGAGCATCTGCTGCGCATATTCTTCCCAATCCGTAGCGCAGTGCAGGTAGCCATTGGCCGCCAGGCGTTCGGCCAGCAGTCGCACCAAGGGCGGCTGGATCAGGCGGCGTTTGTGATGACGTTTCTTCGGCCAGGGGTCGGGGAAGAAAATGTGAATGCCTGCCAGTGATGCCAAGGGAATCATGTCGCGCAGGACTTCGACGGCGTCGTGCTGGATGATGCGCACGTTGCCAAGCCGGCGTTCGGCGATTTCCTTCAGCAGGCCGCCGACCCCGGGTGTGTGCACCTCGATGCCCAGGTAATCGTGCTGCGGATGTGCCTCGGCGATCCGGGCAGTGGTTTCACCCATGCCGAAGCCGATTTCAAGAAATTTCGGCGCGACTTCTACAGCTCTGCCGAAGGCTGCGGCGAGGTCGAGCAGCGCGTTGCGGTAGGGAATGCCCCACAACGCCAGGTCGCTGTCGTAATGCCGTTGCTGCGCGGCGGTGATGCGCCCCTGGCGCAGCACGAAGCTGCGCACCGGTTCGCGCCGGACTTCGCTGTCTGTGTCGGTCAATTGATCAGGCCGGAAGTGGGGGAACTCGGGCTGGCGGAATAGAGCTTCTTCGGCATACGCCCGGCCAGGTAGGCCTCGCGCCCGGCTTCCACCGCCTTCTTCATGGCGCCGGCCATCTGCAGCGGGTTTTTGGCCAGGGCAATCGCGGTGTTCATGAGTACCCCGTCGCAGCCGAGTTCCATGGCGATCGCCGCATCCGAGGCGGTGCCAACGCCGGCGTCGACCAGCACCGGTACCTTGGCCTGGTCGATGATCAGGCGCAGATTCCAGGGATTGAGGATGCCCATGCCGGAGCCGATCAAGGACGCCAGCGGCATGACGGCGACGCAGCCGATGTCTTCGAGCAGCTTGGCCTGGATCGGGTCGTCGCTGCAATACACCATCACCTTGAAGCCGTCCTTGACCAGTGTCTCGGCAGCCTTGAGGGTTTCCGGCATGTGCGGGAAAAGCGTGTTGGGGTCGCCCAGCACTTCCAGCTTGACCAGGTCATGGCCGTCCAGGAGTTCGCGCGCCAGGCGCAGCGTGCGCACCGCGTCTTCGGCCGTGT
>Ga0172380_10008208_pt1 | contig 11496 bp, 10 predicted proteins | sample Leawe162metaG_FD_119747 | JGI IMG/M metagenome (GOLD analysis project Ga0172380, IMG submission 119747) | Leachate microbial communities from a municipal landfill in Southern Ontario, Canada - Leachate well 162 metaG | ecosystem: Engineered > Solid waste > Landfill > Unclassified | place... | reverse complement strand
TCCTATAATGGAATCCACCTACTTTGCCATCGCCTTTCTCTCTGGACTTATTCCGGCTTTATTTTGGGTATGGTTTTGGTTGCGTGAAGACAGCAAACATCCCGAACCATATTTTCTGATTGCCATCTCATTCATTGCTGGTATGGCGGTAGTCCCAATGGCCTTACCATTACAAGAAGCCGCCAAAGGACTTTATTCTGACACCAACGTAATTGTCGTCTGGGTCATTATTGAGGAACTTCTAAAGTACGCCGTGGCACTGGCGCTAGTGTTTTGGAACCGTGATGTTGATGAACCAATCGATATGGTCATCTACATGATTATGGTCGCTCTCGGCTTTGCCGCCCTTGAAAATGCTCTTTTCGTCTATAACCCACTCATTGTCGGCGACTACCTCGGCACGGCTCTCACGGGCAGTTTTCGCTTCCTAGGCGCCACTCTACTCCACGTCTTAGCCTCCAGTACCGTTGGAGTTAGTATTGCCCTCGTTTATTACCAGTCCAAAACCACTCAATTGATTGCCGGCACTATTGGGTTGTTCATTGCTACTGTATTGCATGCCTTGTTTAACTTTTTTATAATGAGTGCAAGTGGAGAGACAATCTTAGCCGTCTTTCTCTTTGTTTGGATGGGCGTCATCCTCCTATTTCTTCTATTTGAAAAAATTAAAATCCTCGAACAAAAGCATAATCTTCAAAAAACATTTTTATGAAAAAACCATCATTTTTAGAACGACTCACTGGCGGCAATCAGTCCGACGACTACGACCGTATTCTCGACGAGGACCACAAGTTTGGTGAGGACGACTTGGCGGTGGAAGAAGACGAACAAGAACAAGAAACTTGGGAAGACGAAGCAGATGTCGGACCGCAACAAGACGGCGAATTACCAGTCGATATGTATCAAACCGACGACTCTATCGTTATCCGTGCGCTGGTAGCTGGCGTGAGCCCAACCGAACTCGAAATCTCCATCACTCGTGACATGGTCACCATCCGTGGTGTGCGCGAAGAATACCAAGAAGCCCACGACGATGGCTATTTCCACCGCGAATTATTCTGGGGTAGTTTCTCTCGTACTCTCCTTCTCCCTGAAGAAGTTGCTATCGATGAAGCCGAAGCGCAAGAAAAGCATGGTCTGCTGGAAATCAAATTACCCAAGCTTGATAAACATCGCAGCACCCAACTCAAAGTCCGCAGTAACGCGGGACATAAGTAATGAAAAGCGCGGCGAACCTAAAGGTTCGCCGCTTTTACTTAGTCACCACTCTCCTCTTCCAGATCTGAAGATTTAATATATCTAGTAACATCTGGCCCTCCATTAGACTGCCTTATTTCAACCATCTGCAGACGTTCGCCAGTAAGCAGACTAACTGAGCCTGTAACTCTAGACAAAACAACCCCAGTCACCTCACCTCTTTCTAACCCATAACCACAATAAGTCACGTAAGTTTTTTCACCACTCATTTCACACCTCTCTTTTTAAGTAACTTAAGCGGCCATCATTAAAGTACTTTTTATGATTTTATGCAAGAAGCAGATTTTATTGAGACAATAAAATCCGCAAGCTTTGCTTGCGGATTTTATTACTGTGCTCGGAGGCAGACTCGAACTGCCGACACCTGGTTCTTCAGACCAGTGCTCTAACCAACTGAGCTACCCGAGCAGATTTCGTTGGTGGTGTGGCTATTGTACCGATTTTTACAAGAATATCAAACTATTCTTCCCCGTTATTGGCTGTTATAAAGTGCATTGTAAAATTGCTTCCAACCAGGCACTTCTTGCAAGCCAGTCTGAAAAGTTTCAAACGAAGAGCCGAGGGAAGTAAAATATGGTTCAATAAAATAATAATACAACACAAACGGAGCGCCAATGAATACTAGAAACGAAAACACTCGCATCCACAACCCCCACACCGCCTGCTTATGCATCTTTTTTAATAACTGATTATTCTCCGTTAACAACCGCTGATTCTCCAACATTAATTCTTGCAGCACATTTTGCTCATTTATATCAGGCAACATATGTTTAATATTATAGCAAACAAAACGTGAAGAAATGTAAATTTATGCTAGAGTATTAACACTAACCAACACACAGTTAGTAGATACTTAGCTACACAGGCTGAAGCATGTATTTCACTCAACAAAACAATCCCACAGATTGTTTTGCCCTTGTAGTTCAACGGATAGAACAATTCCGTCCTAAGGAAGAAATGTGGGTTCGATTCCTGCCAAGGGCACAGAAAAACAAATCCTGTATAATTGTATTATGGATTCTGGAGAAAATTTCTTTAAGGCAATGGCGTTTTTGCTTGGGTTTTTGTTTGTGGTTAATTTAGGGTTTATGTTTGTAAACTTTTTTATTAATCACAACTTCACCTTTTCTATGCCCAACCAAACTGCTACTAGCACAAAAAATACTAGCAGTGACCCAAATTTTGCCCGTATACCAGACGGATGTACTATTAAAACATCCCGTCTAAACAACTCTGCTAACACAGTTTTTAGCAATGTACGCGGTGGGATAATTTGTCATTTTATGATCAATGATAAATTACCAACTTACACTTTTGAGTTCAAAGCGAATGTTGCACAAAATACTCTGGAACGCATGACAATCAAAGAATATGATACTGACACCTTAATTCAAGAAGCTCGTATCACCATGGACAGCGAACCGCCAGCTGGACTTGATGTTGTTTCGGTGGAAGATTTTAATTTTGATGGTTATCAAGATTTAAAAATAATTGATTGGTGGGGTGCGACTGGAAATATTGGTTACACCATTTGGTTATTTAATCCCACCACCAACACCTTTATTGAGCACGCAGGCTTAAGTAAACTAACCAATCCCACCATTATTCCCAACACCAAAACCATCAGCAGTCACTCGGTCGGAGGGATGGCAGGATGTGTCTATACCGACCAAACTTATTCTATCGATACTGACAACAATCTGCTTCTACAACACGAAGAAAAGCAAGAATGGAACAACTCAACCCAATCACTAACTAGAAGCATAAAAACCTTAATTGACGGCACATTTAAAACTTCAGCAGGCACTGGTATCTGTGGCATTTAAAATAAAATCGCATCCACTGGTGGATGCGATTTTATTTTAAATGCCACACTCCTTAGAGTGAAAGCAATTCTTTGATTTTTGGCTCGTCAAAACCAATCACAATATCGTCACCAATTTTGATGACTGGTACGCCCATTTGGCCTGTCATATCAATCATCTCCTTACGCTTGTCTGTATCAGCGGCTACATCGTAGTCAGTGAAACTAACATTATTTTCCTTGAAAAAATCCTTAGCGGCGTGACAAAAATGACAAACTGGGGTGCTATAAATAGTTACTTCCATATCCATAAATTATTTGTAATAAAAACCATTATATCAGCTTATCGCCAAAACTGGTACCACTTAACTTCATCTTCGACTGTATTATTATTTCCTAACGGTTGAACTTCTGGACCAGCGTCATCTTTATCGACAATCACTACCACCTGTTCTCCAGGCAAAGCCACATCAAACTGACGACGCATTTCAGCCTCTTGGCCACGTTCACTCGATAAATACTCTACTTTCTTTTCTAAGGCCTGTTTTTTGGCCTCTAGGACGGCTGCCTGTTGCTCAGCCTGCTCCCGTCGCCCTTTCATTTCCATCGCAATATCGTAGCGTACATAAGCACTCCACCCTACTACTAATGACAAAAACAACAATGCTCCTTGAGTGAGTGGAGAATTAATCATGGTTCTCAGCTTGCGTTTTTGGTGAAAATCAAACATCGCTAGTATTGTACCTAAAATTACAGATATTTACCTCTTTGTACACATACTGTACAATAGCAGACATGAGTTTTTTATTTCATCGTCGTACCAAGAAAGTCATTAAGTGGGTTTGGGGAGTCATTGCCACCATGATTATTCTCGGTATGGTTTTCACCTATTCTGGTGGAGCCGGATTATTTTAGGTAAACACCGAAAAAAGCCAGCTGAAGCTGGCTTTTTTGCTTAATCCCCTCGCATCATCTTCATAAACACATCGGGAGAAATATGTACTTTACCTTGCGCTAATGCTTTTGCCTTGCCTTTCTTTTGTTTATCACGTAGTTTCATTTTACGGGAAATGTCGCCACCATAAAGATGAGCTGTTACATCCTTCTTCACTGCCGTTATTTTCTTGGTAGAGATAATCTTACCCATTACTTTCGCTTGAATCTTAACGGTGAATTGCTGGCGCGGTAAGGTTTTGAATAATTTTTCGGTAATCGCTTTGGCATCCACTTCTGAACGAGACATACCAATCACACGTGAGAAAGCTGGTACGATCTCATCCGCCACCAAGACATCAAGTTTGGTCACCGACGCTGGTCGCATCTCAGCGATTTCGTAAGACAGTGAAGCATAGCCACTACTGGCGTTTTTTAATCGGTCAAAGAAACCACGCATCAGTTCTCGCAACGGCATTTCTATCGTAAGTAGAGTGCGACCATCTCCAAAAACTTCAGTATCGATTACTCCCGATTCATGTTCGTACAGCAGAGTCATGATATTGCCGATATAATCAGCCGGTAGAATGATTTGCCCTAAAATCCATGGTTCGCGCACTGTGACGTTTTCACCATATTCTGGGAAACGGTTGGCAGCATAAATATTTTCAACCTTACCATCTGGCCAAGTTACTTCATAAGAAATTGATGGCGCAGTGATAATGATATCAATATTAAATTCACGACGGAGACGCTCGGTCACAATTTCCATATGCAACATACCTAAGAAACCACAGCGGAATCCGCGACCTAGTACTCCAGAAGATTCTTCTTCAAAAGACAATGAGGAATCTGAAAGTTGTAGTCGGTCGAGTGCTTGGCGTAGTTGAGTAAAGTCATCCTGATTTTCAGAAAAGACTGACGACCACACTACCGGCGAGGCAAGCTTGTAGCCATCCAGAGGCTCGGCAGTTGAGCGTTCCTTCATTAAAGTATCTCCCACTCCCGCTACACCAGCTTCCTTAAGGCCTGTGACAACATAACCAATCTCGCCTGCTTCAAGCGAATCAACCGGCAATTCCTCTGGCGTCACTACCCCGACTTCCAAAGCTGTGAAGGTACGTTTACTAGCGCTAAACTTAAGTACGTCACCTTTTTTCACTTCACCGTCAAACACACGCATAAACACGATGATGCCGCGATGGCTCGAATATTCAAAATCAAAAATCAAACCGCGGTAAGTGTCGAGAGCGTTGGGTGCCGGCGGCGGAATTCGCAAACGAACTGCTTCCAGTAGCGCCGGCACCCCTTCACCCGTCTTCCCTGACACCAACAAAATATCTTCACGTGTGCAGCCTAGTAATTTCATCACTTCATCACCAATCTCCTCTGGCCGCGAGTGATCCATGTCGGTCTTGGTCAAAACTGGAATAATAACCAAACCGGAATCCTTGGCCATTTGCAAAGTGGTGAGAGTTTGTGCTTGTACGCCTTGAGTACTATCAACCAACAACAAAACTCCTTCCACTGCTTTTAAAGCACGCGACACTTCATACGAAAAGTCGATGTGTCCTGGAGTATCAATTAGGTTGAATTCATACTCAACCCCATCGTGCTGATATTTCATGCGCACAGGTTGCATTTTGATAGTGATGCCACGTTCCCGCTCCAAATCCATCGTATCGAGGATTCGGTCTTTCATTTTTCTGGTTTCAACTGTTTTGGTAGCTTCCAGCATTCTATCCGCCAAGGTTGATTTACCATGGTCGATGTGCGCAATAATACTAAAGTTTCTGATGTTCATAGTTATGTAATGGCACTACTGTACCTTACTTTAGCAAAAAAACTAGTTTTTTACGGTTGTTGCGGGGCTACTAAATCACTTTTACGGATTTTACTATGCAAAGAACGGTAAATCTCATGCAATTCCGCAGATTTAAAAGCTGCATATACCAACACCACCGTAATTACACCCACCACTCCAGCCACCATTCCTTGCAGTACAATTCCAACAAAAGTTTCTTGATTCACTCCATCCACCACAAAGGCTAAGGTGAGATAGGTCGTAAATCCTCCAATCACTGACGCCAATATTGCCTGCACACTGAGCATAACCAAAGGTCGATAACTAATCTTAAAAGTTTTAATTGATAAAATCATTAAAATAATCAACTGCAAAAATTGCCCTAGGGTAAAGGCCACTGCCAACATCAACACCTCAGAACCAGCCACATCACGCAGACGCATTACATCAACCAGCTGCAGCTGTAAGTTGTGTTCGATTAAATAAAGTGAGTGTAACCAAACCGCCAATCCAATCGAAACTAACCCACTACCCAACGCTACTATTAGTGGCAACAGGGTTTTACCACCTGCATAAAAAGCGCGTATTAATAACAAGAGCACAGCTTGAGCAATTAGTGACACCACAAACATCGCCAGCATGGCGGCAGTTAAACGAGTATCACTCCAATCAAACGCTCCACTACCCAACAACACCCGCACAATCTGTGCTCGCAACACCACCACCAAACCAATAATTGGAACTGACCAAAATATAATATGACGCAGTGCAGTTAGTAATTGACGATTAAAACCAGTATGATCACTTTTGGCATACAGATGCGACAGAGTTGGAAAGGCTGCTACAGAATAACTCATACCAATAATAGCCAGCGGTACTGACTGAAGATTAAATGCAAATTGAAATACTGATACCGAACCAGCAGCCATTAAAGAAGCCATACTAATAAAGACCAACAGTACTAATTGATTTATCGACAAAGTTAATGCTCGTGGCACCGACACTACTAAAATTTGTCGCAGTATCGACCAATCAATTTTTGGTAAAAAAGCAAAAGTATATTCGGTATTCAAGACAAACGGCACCTGTATCAACAAATGACCCAAAGCACCAATCACTACTCCGCAGACCAATCCCAACAAGCCAAATATTGGATAAAGGATAATGATACCGAAAATTATTCCGATATTATACAACAAAGGACTCAGCGCATAGAGAATAAACCGATGATTCATTTGAGTGATCACACCACACAAACTAGATAGACCAAGCAGTAATGGTTGCAAGAGCAATATCTGCTGCAAAGTAATCAGACTGTCGTACTGACCAGCAAACCCCGGAAATACATGTGGCACATACCAAGTGGCCGTAATCGCTAAAATACCAGCCACAGCACTATAAGTCCACAGGAACAAAGTAAACACTTGTGACAAGACATTGGCTCCGCGCGCCGGTGACTCAGTTTCGGAATAGCGATTTACAAATGGCAACAAAACATAAATTGAAAGCACTGAAGCAAACAACACAAATAGCAAATCAGGAATTCGAAAAGCGGCATAATACAAATCTAGCTCAGCTCCCGCTCCAAAAGTATGAGCTAATAACCTGTCACGAATTACCGCCAACACTTGTGAACCAAAAGCAAAAGCAGCCAAGATGTAGGCTGCTTGATGCAGGCCACGCACTTCTTTGTAGACGAAAGTAAATACGCGTTTGACCATAAATGCTATTCAGCTGGAACTTCTAGATTTGCTTCAACACCATTATTTTCCACTGCCGGAGCATCTGTGGTATTTGCTGAATCATTAGCATCAGACACTGTGTTCACAGGCTTAACCAAATCGGTATTAGTGTCACCATTAGTAGTAACAGTATTTTCTGAACCTTGGGTTGGCGACTGTTCACTGACAGGAGCGTCTATCCCGCTGTTTTGTGGCACCTTGTAATCACCAGTTTCCACTTGTTTAATGAAGTCAGATAATTCGGTGTTGTCCTGATTATTTACCTGTACAACCTTTAGATGTTCCAATGCCAAATCTGGACGGTCAGTATTTAGGTAAAGCAGGGCTAGCAGGTAATGAGCGTTGGCATATTGCGGATCAATTCCAATCGCCGCCTTGAAGGCTGCTTCGGCTTCAGTCTGATTATTATTAGCTGACAACAAAATTCCTAACTGGAAGTAACGAGTTGGATTACCTGGCTCCAAAGTAATAATTGAACGTGTGGTAGCAATTGCAGAATCGGTCTTATTTTCTTTAATATCAAGCTGAGCTGACAGAAATAGCGCCTCGGTGTAGTTACGCTTCAAATCCAAAGCCTTTTTAATTTCTTCTCGAGCCGTAGTAACATCATCTACTTTTGCAGCCATCTGAGCCGCTACCAAGTGATAACCTGGATTTAGTGGATCTAATCGCATCGCTTCGGTCAAAGCTGTGCTAGATAAGTCTTTGGCTCCATCCACTCCAGCTAGAGCTAGATTGTTGTACACTCCAGCCAAAATCATTTGGTAAGTCGGGTTGGTAGTATCAGCTGCCACTGCATCTCTAGCATACCCAATCGCCAAACCAGAGGTGTTAGAAAACTCTTGTAAGTCTGCCTCCGATGGCTCAGCAATATTAATAAGTCGATTTAAATTAAATAACTGTATTTGAGCTAAAGTGGAAATAAAGCGACTGTCACCATACAAACTAAATGAATTTAATGTAGTTTGATTAAGCAGTGAAATAGTGTCTGCGGTAGCAGTTGCGTTCACTTCATTAAAGTTGGCTTGTGCCACATATTGTTCACCAACTTTAAAGACTAGCGAAACCGAACCCACTACCATCAAGATAACAATTGCCATCAATAAGAAACCGCGTCGACGATTGGCCACTAACGGTACTGTCTTGATCGACTCTGGCAATAATGAACCAGCTGCTACAAAAGTTAAACCGGTAAAGAAAGCTCCAATTAAAAGAATAGTCGCTCCTGGCACATAAACATACGACATTCCCCACACAAAACTAGCTGATGAGAACGAGACTAGTCCCAGATAGTACCAAAAAGAGTCTGGCTTCTTAGTCTTCAAAAACATTCTGTAGCCCAAGTAAATAAAAGCAACGTGACTGCACAGCAGCAGAATTCCACCCAATAAACCAAGGGAAATAAACAAAGTTGGCACATAACCGCTACCGGCTACGAATTCAGTATCCCAGAATTGAGTTTCATTAATACTTGGATCTTTGTATTGTCGCCAAGCTGACGCAAAGCGATTCGGACCAACCCCCAGTAAGACGTTGTCAGAAAATACAGAGCGAGCGATGTTAACGGTAGCTAAAACAGACGGTCTAACTTCAACGTAATTAACTCCAGTGACCTGACTGAGTTTACCGCCAAAGAAACTACCCGCCACAATAAAGACCACACTGGTCACACATACCAACACTAGCATTGCCAACAATATTCGTGGATTACTACCAGATTTATTCACCACAGCCACTTCCTCAGTTTTGAAAATGGTATCTTTTGTTAGTAAGTACATCAATGCTAGGAAAGCGAAGAAACCGATCACTATCCAAACCGTAAAGAAATTAATAATTGCGAGCAATAATAATGAAACTGAAATTAATCCCGAAATAAAATATTGCAAGAAAGTTTTTACTGGCAACTGCATTAAAGTCACCAAGGAGAAAACAATTACCAAGCCACAAAAAATGGCCAAGTCATTAAAACCGCCCATCGGAGAAACCGTGACTGATCCGAAACTCTGGAAATTTAAAAAACCTCCGCCCATAAATATCCGTACGATATTGTAAAGCAGCAACAAAGCAGCAGTTGAACCAAAGAAAGTTAGAGCTTTTAGACTCATTTCTTTAGACCTTTGAAAGACCAAAGGTAAAGTCATTACTAGGCCGATCACCGCCAAGAAAGCGACGGTTTGAGTCTCAATCATACTACCTCTGAGAGCCTGTTGGGCATTGCCAGTGAGAAAGGCTGACGCTGTAGCAGCCACCACTACCAACCAATACAACCAAAGCGACAATGGCAATATAGTAGCGGTGTGTGTTTGTCTAAGAGTTTGAAAGCTTAGGAGAATTATTGTGACAGCTCCCAACAAAACCGCCAGCATGACTTTGTCGAAACCTAAAGATGCCCACAAATGAGGAGTGAAGTAAATTGGTAAGAAACCAAATAAAGCTACTACTGCATATTGCGCCAGTTTTAATAATGTATTCTTTTCATTTTTTTGTTGGTTTTCGTGTTTTTCGTGCTCACCAACATAATTAGTCTCCAGAACTACACCATCTTCAACATGCTTCATCTTGGGAATAAATAAATTGCCTGACATAGATAAATAATAAATAATAACTCCTACAGTTTTATAGATTTTAACATATTTATTTAACAAATAATGTTTTTTTGCTCAATTTTCCCCACGATTGACACTAAAAAACACCCTGATGGGTGCTTTTTAAACATATAAGCCGGATTCTGTCGAGCAAGCTCGGATGATCATATACCTAGGACAAATATTACTATTTGCCTCTTGCGGCTCTCCTTCGAGGTGAAAAATCCCGGAGGGATTTTTCACCTCGAAGGCACGGCCTTGCACGCAGGTAAGAATTTAGCCGTTTCACCCAAATTGTTACCAATTTGACTATTCCTAAAATCAGGAATCCCCTCGCTTTCACTTAGGGCGTCTCTGCTCGCATCTCTGATATCACTATCGACGGGCGTTACCCGCTACCATGCTCCCAACTTACGCTGGGGCGTGTCCGGACTTTCCTCCCCGTATAAATACGAGGCGATCATCATGTTTTTTTATTATACAATAAATTGACTTACTACACAACTATTACCCCGCTTCCACTAAAGACACTTTGTCACCAATCTTAATATCAGATCTCGCTACAAAGCCTGCATTAGCTTCAATTACATACCAAGCCGGAGTTGGTGAAGAAAAAGATTCAGGATAAGATTCTGGTGTCACATTATTGGCAATATGCACAATCTCTCCCTCTTTAGTTGCCCAAATAATATCTAAAGCATAATTCATGTCTTTCATCCAAATCGGATGCTCTCCTTCCACGCCAAAGGTAAACAGCTTAACAACATTGTCGGGCAAGAAAGGCGTGTCAGACAAACCTTTGATTCTCTCTGTCATACTATCCGCCACCGAAGCTAAAACCGGCACTTCACCAATCATCATTGGAACCACATTGGGATAAATAGTCTGCCAATCTTCGGGAGCGACTTCGACATCGTCTTTAGGCAATGGGATTTGATAATCACCGCGCGCAACAGAATCACGCACTGCTTGCTGTTTGTGTTGCACTGAAAAATAAATCCATGCCCCACCACCAACTAAACAAAATACAATTAAAATCATTACAATTCTTTCGGCAATTTTCATAAAGGGCATTATATCACTTTAGAGTAAAAACACAGTGGCTAGTCCGAGCAGTAAAAATATTCCTCCTACGTCGGTAGCAGTCGAGATGAAAATGGTCGAAGTGGCGGCGGGGTCCTTGCCAATTTTTTTCATTAGTAATGGGATAATAGAACCAGCAATGGCAGCAATAATGTGTGCTCCAACCAAAGCCAAGGCCACTACCAATCCCAATATCGGCTTACCATTCCACACCGCAGAAACTAAGGCCACAATCGCACCGATAATGATACCGTTGATAATACCCGCCCAGAATTCTTTCCAAATAGC
>Ga0172380_10008207_pt1 | contig 11496 bp, 8 predicted proteins | sample Leawe162metaG_FD_119747 | JGI IMG/M metagenome (GOLD analysis project Ga0172380, IMG submission 119747) | Leachate microbial communities from a municipal landfill in Southern Ontario, Canada - Leachate well 162 metaG | ecosystem: Engineered > Solid waste > Landfill > Unclassified | place... | reverse complement strand
GTCCAGGCGATGGTCTTTGGCAATATGGGTGAAACCTCCGCGACCGGTGTGGCATTTTCCCGCAACCCGGCAACCGGCGAGAATAAGTTCTACGGCGAATGGCTGACCAATGCCCAAGGAGAAGATGTGGTTGCCGGTACCCGGACGCCTAATCCCTTGAACGAAGCTACCCATAACGAACAGAATAAACACCTGTTGTCCCTGGAAAAGGCGATGCCTCAAGTTTACCGGGAACTGGATGCGATTCGCTTAAAATTGGAGAAACATTTCAAGGATATGCAGGATATTGAATTTACCATTCAGGAGGGTAAACTCTGGATGCTGCAGTGCCGCATCGGCAAGCGCACCGGAACCGCGGCCTTAAACATGGCGATGGATATGATTGACGAGGGTCTCATCAATAAAGAGGAAGCGGTGATGCGGTTGGCTCCGGAGCAGATTGACGAACTTCTGCATCCCATTGTTGACCCTTCGGCGGAGAAGAAGGCCGAGGTTTTGGCGAAAGGACTTCCGGCCGGGCCGGGCGGCGCTGTTGGTCAGATTGTTTTTACGGCAAATGACGCGGTTGCGTGGGCCAAGGAAGGCAAGAGCGTGCTTCTGGTAAGGGAAGAGACCAATCCCGAGGATGTGGAGGGAATGCGGGCCGCCCAGGGAATCCTGACCGGACGAGGCGGTATGACCAGTCACGCGGCTTTGGTTGCCCGGGGCTGGGGTAAATGCTGTATTGTCGGTTGCGCCGCCGTTCAGATTGACTTGGCGTCAAAGACGATGACGGTTGAAGGCAAGAAGTTTAAGGAAGGCGACGTTTTGACTCTTAACGGTACCAGGGGTTACGTTTACGTCGGCCGATTACCGATGATAGACGCCACGGAAAACCCAAGGTTCGTAAAGTTCATGCAACTGGCAAACGGTTTTCGTAAGTTGGGCGTACGCGCCAATGCGGATACGCCGGAAGATGCCAGAAAGGCGTTGGAATTCGGTGCGGAAGGAATCGGCCTTTTCCGGACCGAGCATATGTTTTACGGCCAGAATTCCGAAGAACCTCTTTTCCGGCTCCGCAAGATGATAATTTCCAAGACCGAAGCGGAGCGGAGAGCGGCGCTGGAAGAATTGTACCCGTATGTTAAAAAAGATATCAAGGCGACGCTTGCGGTGATGGACGGTTTGCCGGTCACTATCCGTTTGCTGGACCCGCCCCTGCACGAGTTTGTACCCAAACAGAAGGACGAGCAGGTAAAATTGGCGAAGAGTCTGGGCATTTCGATGGCCAAGTTTAAACAGAGGGTTGACGGACTGCACGAGTCCAATCCGATGATGGGTCATCGCGGGGTGCGGCTGGGAGTTACCTATCCGGAAGTTACCGAGATGCAGGTGCGGGCGATTTTTGAGTCCACAGTTGAGTTGCTTAAAGAAGGGAAGAAGGTTATTCCGGAGATTATGGTTCCGGTGGTCGGTTTGGCCGCGGAGCTTGATGACCAGAAGAAGATTGTGGATAAGGTTTACCGGGAAGTATGCGGTAAATACAATGTGCCGAAGATTGAATATCTTTACGGCACCATGATTGAAATTCCGCGCGCCTGCCTGACCGCGGACAAGATTGCCAAGAGCGCGGAGTTCTTCTCGTTCGGCACCAATGACCTTACCCAGATGGGATTCGGTTTTTCCCGAGACGATATCGGCGGTTTCGTGCCGGATTATCTGGAAAAGAATATCCTGTCCGCGGACCCGTTCCAGGTTATCGACCAGGAGGGAATCGGCCAGTTAGTGGAGATTGGCATTAAAAGGGGCAGGACGACCCGTCCCCATCTGAAAATCGGTATCTGCGGTGAACACGGCGGCGAACCGGAATCGGTAAAATTCTGTCACCGGGCGGGGATGAATTACGTAAGTTGTTCGCCTTTCCGCGTGCCGGTTGCTTCACTGGCCGCAGCCCAGGCTGCTATCTCCGATAAGAAATAGATTGTGTCTTTGCGAGGCCGCAATCGCGGCCGCGGCAATCTCGCTTTACTGCCCGTCTGTCAAAACATCGTCAGGCGGGCATTTTTTATGGTCCCCCCCTGATGGGGGGAGGCGTTTCTTGACCTCGTTCCGGCGTAGTGATATTATTTCTACAAACTATCTGAAAATAGTAAGTGATGATTATTTTGAAAGGAGTTTATGAAACGATTAAAAGTTGTGATGGTGGGCGCGGGGTCGGGATTTACGGTTAACGTGACCAAGACTTTGCGGCATGAAGTGTTGCGAAATTGCGTGTTTACGCTGGTGGATATCAATCCGGGGCGTCTTAAGGCGGCTGAGGCGAGTGTTAAAAAGTTGGTGCGCGAATATAAACTTGAAGTTAAGGTAGAGTCCACGCATCGGCTGGAGCAAGCGCTGGAAGGTTGTGATTATCTGATTGCTTCCTGTGAGATTAACCGTAAGCCTTTTTGGTTGAAAGATATTGAGATTCCGGAGCGTCACGGGGTTTATCAGTACAAGGGTGAGAACGGTGGCCCGGGCGGAATGATTCACGCGATGCGGAATATCGGTCTATTTATGCCGATAATAAAGGCTATGGAACGAACCTGTCCAAACGCGTGGCTGCTCAACTTTACGAACCCCGAGTCTATTTTGTTAACCTATCTTCTCAAGTATACCCGCATCAAGAGCGTTGGCTTTTGCCACCAGGTCCACGGCGTCATGGGAGTAATCTCGGAGATGCTCGGCTTCAAGCCGGGTGAATTGCAGTGTATCAGCGTGGGTATCAATCATTTGAACTGGCTTTTTGACCTGCGCCTCCGCAGCACAGGGCGAAGTTATCTGAAGGAATTCGAGGCCCGCATTCAGAAGTCAAAGTACTGGACCGAAAATCATCCGGAGAAGAATATTCCGCAGCAGAAGTTCAGCCTGGAGGTTTGGAAGACCTTCGGCATGTATCCCATCGGTTATGACGACCACATTATCGAATACTTTCCGTTTTTTTACGAAAGAAGTGAATGGGATGCTTTCGGGTTTAAGCACACATTCAAGGAATCCCTTATCCGCAGTATCCGGGAGAAGGAAGGCACTTTGGAATATCAATTACGGATGCAGCACCTTATGGGCAATCAGGTATCCGGTAAACCGCCGTTTCCCCGTAACCCGGTCGACCCATATTACGAAGAGGCGCCCGGGTCGGTTATCGTTGCTTTGGAAACAGGCCAGCCTCTTTATCTGGATGCCGCGGTCGGATTTAATCACGGTGCGGCGTCAAATTTACCCGTAGACGCAATTGTGGACAGGCCGGTATTTATTGCCAGCGGTGATATCCGGAGCGTTCAGGTGGGGGAGTTACCGATGGGCCCGGCTGAAATTTGCCGGCGGCAGATAGCATTGCACGAGATGATTGTTAAAGCAGTTGTCTCCGGAGACGCGTCGCTTGCGGTTCAGACTCTATGCTTAGATCCCTACGTGCGCAGCATTAACCAGGCGCGGGCAATTTGGGACGACTACTATCGGGAATACCGTACTTATTTGCCGACATTTCGGCAAAACGCCGTGTGAACTGAGAAGATAATCGTCAATAATTGCAAAAAGGGAGATATGATAATTATTAATACTTAATCTATAATTTTTTCATTCATTTTCTTTCCGCAGAAAGAGATATCGCCGAACTTTGTTTGGATGTGTACTTATTTAATTTAACAATTATTAAATAACACAATTATATAATTATTTAATAGAACAATATACCAAAGTCAAGATAACTCAGTCATCCAGATCGGAAGATAGTGCATCATTCGAGCTGTAGTTATGAAAAACATTGCTTTGATGCGAGATGGTTTGGCTAATGCCGCAGGATGACACAACTGTGTTTTTGTAGTCCCCGAGTTTGCCCGGCGTTGTTAATGCAGCGATCGGATTTACTGTGTCCGCCGCAGCTTTAGCGAAAGGGTCCGACTGTTTCTGTGATCCGTCTTCGCTAGTGTTTATACCTCGCCGTATCTTTAGCGCAGGCGTACTACGGCGAGATGCAGTAAATCGAGCCCCTACTTTTTAAAAGAGCCGACCTTGCTTCCGCGTTTAAGTGTTTTTAACTTGTCTTTATACATCTGTTTTTTTTCTCTTACCAACCTCGAAACATTCTTTTGTCTCCGGGTGATGCATTGCTTGGCCATGGCTAAATCTTATCACCGCGTTATGAGTTGGTCAAGAAAAAGGGCAGGGGGGGGTAGGGGAGGGCCGCGATAGGCAACGGTTTTAGTCATAAAATCACTCAAAATTACCCCGACGGCTAACCCTTCATAATGACCGAAAATCGAAGGAAAGGCGGTTTTAAGGCGAAAAAATGGGTTAGGCAAGGTTCCGGTATCAGGTTTAAATTTACAGCATTTCCTTGAAACAGGTTTTTTAAGGGTTTAGGCGGAACATTATTTTTCCGTTCAAACCTTTTTCGGCCGGGAAAAGAAAAAAGGGCGGATGCAATTTTTTGCCGGACCGGAAGAGAGGAATAGATTATTCATTACTGCTTTAATAATGATTACTCTCCTTTATTTTTTTTCAAAATTTGGTTCCGGGCACCTGATTTTGGCTTTTTTAATGCTATAAAAAACTATAACTAATGGTACTTATATGGTTGAAAATCAATATAATAAATAGATAATTTATGGTCTGATGAATCCGAACGCTACAAAAACCGGGCAACTTTCAGGTAAAATTATCGCGGAAACGCATGCTTGGAATGGTTTTACTACCTTTGAGGGGGTCGCAATACAGCAGAAAACTGGATTGTCGCAAGACTTTGTCCTTCGCAAATACAATAAATATTAGTGATTGAAAATCAATCGTATAAACATATTGAGTTAATAAGTTGTGTTAACTGACAATCAATGCGGACATTAAGGGTAAATGAGCCCCTATGGGGCAGGGGTTTTCAGATATCGAAGTTAACATAAGAAACATTATCCGACAATAGATTTAGTAGCTACCTAAGTTAATGATATACAATGATTTTAACGTTTTGTTTATTTACTGTTGATAACTATAATTGGGTTTTAGGGGTTGGTGAGCAATAAAATCGATTTTTAGGCGTGTTTATCTAAGATTAGGGCAGAATTACCACTTTAAGCGCTTTTCCTTCTCTTACCAGGTTCAACCCTTCGGTTATTTTTTCCAGGGGTAGTTTATGGGTAACGAACTTTCGGGCGTCAACTTTGCCGGAAACGATCAGGGAAAGAGCTTCCTCGTATTCCGGGCGGGCTGAGGCAAAAGCGCCAAAGATACCCAGTTCCCGGTAATGGACTATGTTTGAATCAAAATTAATAACCGAATCATCCTTAGGCAGACCACCGAAGAGGCTTATCCGGCCCCGAATGGCAGCCATTTTCAGCGCTAATTCGTGAGTTATCTTAGCCGGGTTGGCCGTGATAATGACGTCGGCGCCTTCTCCGTTTGTCAGGCGCATAACTTCTTCAACCGGGTCCTTTTCAATTGAATTAATCAGGTGGTTAATCGTAACTACCTTGGCGGAATTGGCCAGCCGTTCGGAATTAATGTCAATTAAAAAGGTTTCGGTTGCGCCTTTTGCCCGCGCCAGCTCAAGATGCATCAGCCCGATGGGGCCGGCGCCAAAAACCACGGCTCGGTCGCCCTTTCGGATACTGAGGAATGTCTGGGCATTAAGACAGCAGGAAAGCGGTTCCACAACCGCGCCTTCTTCGAAACTCACCGAAGACGGTAACTTGATAATGGTGTTTTGGGCTACACTTTCCGCCGGAATTTTGATATATTCGGCGAATCCGCCCGGGTAGAAATAACCCAGCGCCTCGGTTTTGGCGCAGATATTTTCACGTCCTGATTGGCAGAACCGGCATTTTCCGCAGCCGACTGAAGTAACCACGGTTACCGGTTCGCCGACGGAAATATGGCTGACCCCCTCCCCTACTTCGGCGATGATACCCGCAATTTCGTGTCCGATTACCTGGGGCGGTTTTACTTTTTTGTGTCCGAAACGGTAGGTACGCAGGTCTGTGCCGCAAATGGCGCAAGCCTTAACTTTTATGATTACTTCCCCTTTTTCGGCTTTTGGAGTCGGTATTTCCCTGATTTCCATCTGTTCCGGACCTAAAAAAACAGCCGCCTTCATTATCCCCCCTTCTTCTTGAGAAGTAGTTTGCGATAGTCTTCCGCTTCCATATTTTCAATTCCTTTTACTTCCGACGGGCTCAAATAGCGGGGTTTCTTTCCGACCGAGAGCGTTGCCATCAGGAACCGGGCCGCGTCTTCCAATATAAGGCTTCGGTAGTAGGCTTCTTTCAGGTTCTCTCCGACGGTTACCGCGCCGTGATTTTTAAGTAAAACCGCGTTATGCCCCTTTTTCAGTTCCCGGACAACGGCTTCCCGTAGCTCTTCTCCGCCGGGAACGACGTAGTCAAGTACCGGAGCTTCCGGTCCGATTAGAGCCACGAAATCCGGGAAAAGCCCTTTGAATCGCGTCCCGGCCGTAGCCAAGGCGGTTGCCAGTATCGGATGGGTATGAACGACTGCTTTAATATCTTTACGCGCCAGGTAACAGCCCAGGTGCATTGATATTTCGCAAGTCGGACGCAATTTGTTGTTCTTACCGATTCGTTTGCCATTTCTGAGATTAACCGCAACCCAGTCTTGCGGTTTGATTTCGGCCAGGCTGAATCCGCTGGGTGAAAGGAAAACCGCGTCCCCTTCCCGGGCGCTAAGGTTTCCGCCGGGACCGGTAGTCAGGCCTTTTTCGACCAGTAATTTTCCGTAACAACTTAATTCCTCGGTAATCTTTGCCATATTTTATAGTTTAATTATATAATTATATAATTGTATAGTATTCCCGCCGGATTATTTCTGTTTCAGAAACTGTTCCAAGGCTTCTTCGATGACGTGTGAAATCCTCGGGAATTCTTTCCGGTTTTTCACCTGGAATTCGCGCATGCGGTCAATTACGGAGGTCGAGAGGTAAAAGTGGGCGTGGACTTTTTCGGTGTCATCCCCCCTTCTCCCGGTGTTGGTGTTGCTGACCGCCGAAATAATTGTCCGGCCCTGTGCCTTTTTCAGGCCTTCTTTTAATCCGGATAACTGTTTGTTTGCCATTATCTGCTCCTCTTCCGTTTTTCAATCCGGTTCATAACTTCGCGGCTTAGCGTCCGGAAACATTTTTCCACCCGGGAAACATCCCCTTTGATTTTCCAGACGGGAACTCCCATGATGAGCGCTTCTTTCACCTTGGTTGAGTTCGGGATGACGGTGGAAAAAAGGAGCTTTTTATATTCTTCGTCAAGGTGTTCCTGAATCGCTCTGGAGGAACGGTGAAACTTGGTGAAGGAGGAAAGGATTACGCCCAGCAGTTTCGGGCTCTTGGTTACTCCGGAGAGTTCTTTCAGGGAATTCTGCAGGTCGGTCAGGGCTCGGATGGCATAGATGGAGACGTCCACCGGCGCGATGACGAAGTTGGCCGCGGTGAGGGCGTTGACTGTAAAGAGACCCAGTGACGGCGGTGTGTCAATCAAAATGACGTCAAATTCCCCGGTTGAATCCAGCCAGGATTTAAGGCAGAAATAATTTTTAAGACTCAGGTCCTTTTCGTGGACGGACAGGCTGATGTCCGAGGCCGCGAGATAAATTCCGCTTTCGGTACGCATGACATCCGGTTTCTTCTTTCGGAATACGGCGGAAACCAGTGATTTTTCGGGTATCCCTTCCGGGCAGAAGGAACTGGAGAGGTTTCCCTGGGGATCCATATCCACGCACAGGACCTTTCTCCCTTGTCCGGCCCAGACGTGGGCCAGGTGAAACACGATGGTTGTTTTACCGACGCCGCCTTTCTGATTTGCCACGCTGATTTTAATCATGCCATCCTCATATTATTTAATTGAACAATATCACAATATAGCAATTATTGTTTGTACACCAGTTTCAGGAAAAGCATCTTCCCCACCTTAACTGTATATTCGTTTGGCGGTGTAAAGACATATTGGCTGTCGGTAACCCGGGTGCCGTTGATTTCGATGCCTCCGTGTTTCAGTAGCCGTTTACCTTCGTTTTTGCTTGGGAGCAGGACGGCATCTTTTGCCATCGCATCCATCAATTCGTTTAGTTTATATTCCCGGTTGTACGGCCACGTTTTAATTTCGCTTGGCGCTTTTTTCTGGCTGAAAACGCGGTTGAATTCGTTTTGCGCCGCATGGCCGGAATCATTTCCGTGATAAAAGGAGGTAACTTCAAAGGCGAGCCGTTCTTTGGCTTCTTTGGGGTGGCCGGACAGAATTTTCTTCATCTCTTCTTCCGGAACGGAGGTGAGGCACCGGAAGTATTTCTCCATCAGGCTGTCCGGGATGGACATCAATTTTCCGAACATCTCCCCGGGTTGCGCTGTGACGGGGATGTAGTTTCCGTAGGTTTTGCTCATCTTGCGGACGCCGTCGGTTCCTTCCAAGATGGTGACGGTGATGACCACTTGTTTTTCCATTCCAAACGCTTCCTGGAGGGTTCTTCCGGTCAGCAGGTTGAATTTCTGTTCGGTGCCCCCTACTTCCACATCGCTCTTAAGAGAGACCGAATCGTAACCCTGAAGGAGCGGATAGAGGAATTCCTGCAGGGAAATCGGGTTGCCCTTCCGGTAGCGTTGGTTGAAATCATCCCGTTCCAGAATTTGAGCGACGGTAAAGAAAGAAGCGAGTTTTATTATTTCCCGGAAATTCAACTTTTCCAGCCAGGTGGAGTTAAAAACAAACTCCACCTTGTCCAGGTTGAGCAGTTTGCCGGCCTGCTCCCGGTAGGCCTGCAGGTTTTGCTTTATTTGTTCCGGCGACAGCATGGGACGGGTTTCTACCTTTCCGGTTGGGTCGCCGATAAGAGCGGTGAAATCGCCTACCAGGAAGATTATCTGGTGGCCGAGGTTTTGGAAATCACGTAGCTTTCGAATAGGGACCGAATGGCCCAGGTGCATTTCCGGCGCGGTCGGGTCAATGCCGTACTTGATGCGCAGCGGTTGATTTTTGGAAAGGCTATGTTTCAGTTTTTCCCTTAATTCCGCTTCCGGGATTATTTCCGCAACTCCCTGTCGGATAATCGCCAGTTGTCTGTCTATTTCATTCACGAGATTTTCCTCTTGTGTTTTTGTGTAATTATTTAATCCGGTGCTTTAATCATTCTTTTATATTATAATCCGGAAGACCATTTTTCGCCAAATTCTTTTTGGAACCCTGAAAACGCCCCTTTGCTTATGGCAGACTGAATGCGGCGCATCAGGTTTTGCATAAAATAAAGGTTGTGGTAGGTAATCAGATAGAGGACAGTCAACTCCTTGGTATTTAAAAGGTGGCGCAGGTAGCCGCGCTGGTATTTGCGGCAGACAAAACAGCCGCAGTCCGGGTCGAGGGGACCGGAATCTTCCCGGTAGGTACTGTTGCGGATGATTATTTTACCGCGGCTGGTCAGACCGGAACCGTTGCGGGCAATGTGCGTCGGGAAGGTGCAGTCAAAGATGTCGATGCCGGCTCCTACCGCTGAAATAATCTCCAGGGGTGTGCCGATACCCATAAGATAGCGCGGTTTTTCCTCCGGCAGAAGTTTAGCCGTATAAGAGACCAGGCTGTTCATTTCTTCCTTGGGTTCGCCGAGACAGAATCCGCCCAGGCTGTATCCGGGGAAATCCAGGCCGGTAATCTCCTCAGCCGATTGTTTTCTTAAGGACGGATAGGTTGACCCTTGGACGATGCCGAAAAGCGCCTGTTCTTCTTTACGGTGGCTGGTTTTGCATCTTTTTGCCCAGGCAGTGGTCCTGGTTAGCGCTTGGGCTGCAATTGATTCTGAGACCGGGTAAGGGACTGGTTGGTCCAGAGGCATGATGATGTCGACTCCCAAATCTTCCTGAATCCGAATCGCCTCTTCCGGCGTGATTTGATGCCAGCTGCCATCGTAGATGGAACGAAATACCGCGCCTTCGTCTTCAATTTTGGTATCTTCCAGACTGAAGATCTGGAATCCGCCGCTGTCGGTCAGGATTGGTCTCTGCCAATTCATGAAAGGATGGAGGCCGCCGGCCGCGGAAATAACCTTGGTTCCAGGCCGCATGGAAAGATGGTAGGCGTTGGCCAGTACCATTTCATATCCGAGTTCAATCAGATTTTCGGAGGACAGGCAGCGGACGGCGCCCCGGGTGGCAACGGGCATAAAGGCCGGAGTTGTCACTTTTCCGCGGCCGAATGATAATTCGGCTGACCGGGCGGAACTGCCGGTGTCCCTGTTTAATATTTTAAATTTCATAGTATGAGCATGGCGTCGCCGTAACTGCCGAAGCGAAATCCGTTTTTTAAGGCAAACCCGTATGCTTTTTGGAGTAATTCCGTGCCGGCGAAAGCCGCGGTCATGAGCAGTGTGGTGGTACGGGGCAGGTGGAAATTTGTGACTAGGACGTCAACTACCTGAAAGCGGTAACCCGGATAAATAAAGGTGTTGACCCAACCGCTGCCCGCGGTAAGATTTTCGTTTCGGAAATTTCCTTCCAGCGTTCTGACGGAGGTTGTCCCGACCGCTGCCACCCGGCGGTTTTTCGTTTTACCCTCGTTTATGATTTTGGCTGTTTTCGGAGAAATTTCAAATAATTCCGGTTCCATCTGGTGACGGGTTATATTAGCGGATTGAATTGTCCGGAACGTACCCCAACCAACATGAAGGGTAAGATAAAGAAGGTTAATTCCTCTTTCCTTCGTTCGGTTTATAAGGTTCGGCGTGAAATGCAGTCCGGCGGTTGGCGCGGCTACCGCCCCTTCCCGGCGGCCGTAAACGGTTTGATAATAGTCTTGGTCTGCCGGTCGAACCGGCCTTTTGATATACGGAGGCAGGGGAATTTCACCGAAGCGGCTTAAAATCTCTTTTACGGAAAGGTTCCCGCGAAAAATGATGTGATATTTCCCCCCGGTTGTCTTCTGTCCGATTTCAAGCTCAACGCCTTCGGCGAGAAGAATTTTTTGGCTTTCTTTAATTCGGCCGCGAACCAGGGCCTCTGCCCTGCCCGGCCCGGTTTCCCGCAGAATGAAAATTTCTATCTTTCCGCCGCTGGTCTTTTTTAAGCGCAATCGCGCCGGTACGACCCGGGTATCGTTGAGAACCAGGATGTCGTTTACCGAAAGAAGGTCCGGCAAGTCCCGGAATACGCCGGAACGGAGCGCGCCGCTTTGGCGCTCCAGAATCAGGAGTTTCGCCTCATCTCTTTCCGGAAGCGGTTCCTGGGCGACAGCGCTTTCCGGAAGGTCGTAGTCAAATTCGGTTATGTTCATCTAGTTACGTTTTTTGAATACGGCGATAGTGGGATTCAGATAGATTAAGTCTTCCGAAGCGCCGTTTTGATTGAAAACAATGCCTGCGAAGGAAAGCGGTTGACGGAAGGAGGCCAGTGCTTGATACTTTTTTGATTTCTCAAATTCACCCCAGAACAGGTTTCTTTCCGCGGGTATTTGTTCCGGTACCGGCGCAATTCTTCCCTGAAAAGAGGAAATAATAAAATAATCC
>Ga0172380_10008206_pt1 | contig 11497 bp, 10 predicted proteins | sample Leawe162metaG_FD_119747 | JGI IMG/M metagenome (GOLD analysis project Ga0172380, IMG submission 119747) | Leachate microbial communities from a municipal landfill in Southern Ontario, Canada - Leachate well 162 metaG | ecosystem: Engineered > Solid waste > Landfill > Unclassified | place... | reverse complement strand
GATTTCCCTATTGTTACATCGCTTTCCGGCCTCGCCTTTGCGGGCGGGTCGTGCCCGCTCCCCGGTGTGCGTCAGACCTGTCTGCGAACAGCGGGGGTATCGACAAGATTGGCGTTTAATTCCCCGCAATTCCCGCTGGCGACCGACCTGTTTTCGCTAAGCGTGACGTTTAGGCCAACGCTCAGCGTTGGGGGCTACCCCTCCATTACCGTCTATCAGTCTGGCAACTCCCATTACCACCTCTCTCTAGACAACTGGGGCAGTACGAACCGGCTTTCCACGGCCCGCCGATCCAGCACCGCGAGTACGAGTCACTGTGCGTACATAGGCAACAACGTGATCGTCCCGAACCAGTGGCATCACGTCACGGTTACGTTCGACACCGGCGGGTGTCGCCGATACGTGAACGGGCGACTGTACGATTATCGAAGCGACGGCACGTCGGTGCCTTTCTACGACGGCCTTGCCGACATTGGTGCGTGTTTCGGCGGGTATCTGGGCATCAACTCCCTCGACATGGACATCTGCCATGTGGCATTCTGGCAGCGGAAGCTGGAGGCGTCCGAAGTGTGGAACCTCTGGTGCGCCGCGAACGCGATCGGTCTGCCCGAATTGGCTGTGTCACTCGATCCTACGTTTTTGCTGGTTTCCTCTTCATCCCCATCCGCTAATTCCGCCATTAATCCGGTGAGCAACTTCACCGCTTCCGCACAGCCAAGGGTCCGCGCCGTGTCATCGTCTACGACTGGACAGACCAATTCGCAGGACGCAGTGATGGACACTATCACCGACGCGACCACGGCTAACGAGTTCGATATATTGTCGGATGTTCCGCTCAGCGAAACGCTGATCGTCACGAACGAGACGCCCGGAGTCGCAACACTGGACTCCGCACTAAGGGCGACCCGTGTTTCCGACGGAACGGCCTCGGTGATTTTGCAAACAACCAAGACCAAACGTCGAATCACCTACCCCGTCACACAGCAAGGCGGTCAGTCCACCAGTACGTTTAGCGGCGACTTTGTGGCCGGGTCACTGGCCAAGCATCTGCTGGATGACATCACCGCCCGGCTGGTGGGCAAGACCGCACCGACATTCGGCCCCGTGGCCTCATTCACCCCCGTAACCGCATCGACGACGATATGTGATATGTTCGTTGGCGGGGTCAGGAATACCGGTGCGTGGTGGGGATCGGTCGATCTAACAAGCATCGCCGTTGACTTTACTAATGGCGTCCTCGTCACTCCGAGAGACATGATATTTGCCGCGCATTTTGGGGCGAACAATCCGACCTTCATCAACGCGGCGGGTCAATCGTTCAACTACACAATCGCATCAACGACGACCATTGTGAACCCGGCGTATCCCGGTGGAACGGATATTTTGGTTGCCAAGCTGAATGCGGATGTGGATGCCAGTATCACACCAGCCAAGACTTTACCCGCGAACTGGGCGACAAAATTACCAAACGGGACACGAGGCTACGTCAGTGTGTACTCCAATCAGGACCGGCGGCTTTTGATCCGTGACACGACATACACTGACTTGCCGTGGTCCATGCAACCGTCATCGGACGCGACACGGGCGACGTGGCAGCACGGCGTTCGCGGCGGAGATTCTGGATCGCCGTTCGGCATCTTCGTCAACGGTGTCTTTGTCGTCATCGGGACTTTCTGGTTCGCTGGCGGCGGGTATCAGATCGCCGATAACATCACAGCGATCAATGCCGCCATCACCGCCCACGGATCGCCGTATGCGTTGAGTGCCGTAAACCTGAGTGGATTCAACAGTTACTAGAGGAATGATATGGCCACCACCCACGGAGGACAAATGACAATCACAAAATTAGACCCTAAGCCCGACCGACTTTATGTCGAGTCTAGCTACAACGGCAATTACTACGCCGGCGACCTGCTACAGCAAGCCAAAACGGGAGTCCTCAAAGTCATCCTGTTCAACGACAATGATGCCGATGGAACCAAGGACACAGACGAAACACTGACAGGTGCAAAAACCGGCATCACCGCTACCGATATTAATGGTGCCATTAGGACAGGGTCGTCTGGCAGGGACTCGGTCTGCACCTTCACCTTGGACGAGGGCTTTTACAAGGTGATCAGGGCCTTCCCAGCAGGTTACGAGCTATCCAGCACTCTTGACCACGTGCCAGCGACCGTCGAACGTGGCAAGACGACCATCGTCATGCTAGGCAGTCGGCGGACTAAGCCTGATGCTCCCAAGCCTGATGCTCCCAAGCCTGATGCTCCCAAGCCTGATGCTCCCAAGCCTGACCGCAAGTCGGTCGTGCTATCGGCTTCCTTGAATGCTGAGTCCAAGACGTACTCGGACTTCAAGATCAGCGTCGCACCGACAGCAGTTAAGGTTAAGGGCTTCATTATTGGTGATAATGATACCGTCACCCTCAAGAACATCGAAGCCACCGGCCTACAAGCCTTCGTGATCGCAACAGGCTATGGCATTAATGTTGACGCTAGTTACCTTAACATCGGACCAACGATCACGTATGGTTTCTACATCGAAGGCAAGACGCCAGCCCGTGGCGTCCCTGTCCGACAGGCTACGGCGAGGGCTAAGCTTTCCTACTGCACATTCCTTGACTCGCTAGACGAGACGTGTGTCCGTGCTGAACGCGGGTCCGATATCCACCTTTACGCCTGCAACGCGACCGACACTAAGGACCGAGTGAATAAAAGCCATCCTGTGCTCCGTATCCACGGTCACAAAGGTCTAGTTGAAGGTGGCACTTGGACGGGCATGACCAAGTTCGGCCCTCCCGGTGTCGAGAAAACGGACTACACGGATAGCGTGGTTGTGCGTGATCTTCCCTTTATGGAGACACTGTTCAATGGCACTGTCCAGCTTCAAGTGGGCCTCAAAGAGCTAGTGATCGAGGCTCGCTATAACCCGGTCGTCATTACCGGCAATCTGTCCTATGATGACAGCGGCATAACGGCCGACCGCACGCCTCCCACCGTCCGCCTCATCGGTAATGTTATCATTAAAGGGAGCATTGACAAGAGGCTCCGCGTGATCAGGAGCTAAGCATGACGATCATCGACCTAACTTACGTAAATTCATACCTAGCGAACAGACTCTATACTGAGGACTGGTCAGCCCTCTCCCCACAAGATCGACTACGAGCGATGGAGATGGTGAACAACGCCCTCAACGCCCTTGACTGGAGCGGGGAACTAACTTCAGCCGAGCAAACTAACGCTTGGCCACGCGATAGCCTCCCTATACCCAAGCCCATCAAGTACGCTTTCAGTGAAGAATGCTTAGCCTATGCTAAAGGCGATACCGTTGACGACTTACTTGAACAAGCGAACGTCCGTCAAGACAGTTACGCCAAGTCGCAAACCACGTACATCGGACGAGTGCCAGAGAACCTGTTGAATGGCATCATCTCCGGATCTGCGTGGCATCTGATCAAACCCTACTTGCGGGATGCAAGGTCTGTCCGAGTCAACAGGGTCTCCTAAGGAACTGAACAATGATTGAGAACACGAAATACCGTAATTATGCCTTTGATGACCGATTCTTTGAGGGCGAAGGTGGCGACGCTGGAGCCGGTGAGGGTGAGCCTGCACCTGCACCTGCCCCGGCTCCTAAGGGCGGTAAGCCCAAATTTGATGAAGCTCAGCAGCAGTATGTGAATACCCTGCTGGCCAAAGAGAAGAAGTCCTTGAGGACTCAGATCGAGACTCTCCAGAACAAAGCCAAGGACTTTGATCTAACGGCTGAAGCTAAGGCTCAACTGGAGCAGGAACTCGAAAGCACCAGACAGCAGTTCCTGACCGAAAAGGAACAACTGGAAATCAAGGCGAAGAAAGACGCGACTGTCCTGTCTAAGCAAGTAAACGATCTGTCGAGTGAACGCGATACGTGGCGCACTCGTTATACCACGGAAACAATCGCCAGATCCCTTACTGATGCCGCGTTGAAGTCCGATGCCTTCAACCCGGCTCAGGTCGTGGACATGTTGTCCACTCGTACGTCCCTCACCGATGAAATCGGTGAGGACGGTAAGAAAACCGGACGCCTCCTTCCGAAAGTGAAGATTGCGTTGCCCAATGCAAAGGGTGAAACCGTTGAGATGGTGCTTAACCCCGACGACGCGGTCAAGCAGATGAAGGAAACACCTCTCCACGCCAACCTTTTCAAGGGCAGCGGCTTTGGCGGTCTGGGCCTTTCTAATGTTAACACTAATACGTCTATCGACCCCAACAAAGTTGGGCGTGATCCTGCGGCATACCGCAAAGCGAGAAAAGAAGGAAAGATCGTCTAAACGGCGGTCTTAAGAAAGAAAACAATGACTAAGAACAACATTGCAGTTACCCTCGATGACCGTTTCTTTGCTGGCGAACACGATCCTCTGATCCCGGAATACTGGGCACAAGAATCTCTCGCCATTCTCGAAGAGTCCGTGACCGCGGCTGGCCGCGTTCATCGTGACTTCGAGAACATCATCCAGTCGTCCGGTGACGTGGTTAACACCCGTCGGCCGAGCGAGTTCCGTGCTATCCGTAAGAACGCGGATGACGAAGTGACTACGCAGGACGCGAGCGCGACGAATGTGCAAGTGCCTCTTAACCAGCACCTGCACACGTCTATCGTCTTGAAAGATGAAGATGTCTCCAAGTCGTTCCAAGACCTCACGCAGTTCTACCTGCGGCCTAAGGTTGTTGCGATCGCTCGTGCCATCGACCGTATCGTCCTTGGTCAGGCGGCTCGCTTCGCTTTCATCAACCGGGCGGGCGGTCTGGAAGCCACACCCGGCGTTGCTACCATTAACCGCCTTGGTCGCATCATGGACGATAACAAGGTGCCGGAAACGGATCGTGACCTCTTCATCTCGCCGACTACCAAGGAAGCGCTGATGAACCTGTCCACGTTCCATGAAGCAGATAAAGTCGGCGATCAGGGCACGGCCCTTCGCACTGCTTCGCTCGGCCAGAAGCTCGGCTTCAACATCTTCTCGGCGCTTAACATCCCGCGTTATGACATTGGTGGTCGCACCATGAACGAGGACACCACGCTCTCCGCTAACGCGGCCAAGGGCGCGACGACTATCGTCGTTGCTGATGCTACCGGTGCTGCGACCGGCCGTATGCTCGCTATCGAAGGTCAGGGCGTCTACATTATCTGTGGCGTCTCCAGCACCACGCTGACGGTTTATCCTGCCCTCGATGCGGCCGCTGCCAGCGGTGACGATGTGTTCATCTATGGTGGCGCCGGCCACAAGGTCAACCAGAACTCGTCGTCCAAGGCTGTCGGTGGCACTGGTTCCGTTACCGGCTACCGCGCTGGCTGGCACGGTTGGGTCATCTATGACACCAACGTCACTGTCCCCAACATCGGGCAGTTGCTCACGTTCGGCGCTACTGCTGATGCTTCGGCTGCTGCTTTGCAGGCCAAGTACACCATCATCGACGTCGACAGCACGAACTCCAAGGTTCTGCTCGACCGTCCGCTGGACGCGGCTGTCGCGGATAATGCTGACATTAACCTCGGGCCGTCGGGCGAAGTCAACTTCGCCTTTAACCGTAACGCGATCGCCCTTGTCAATCGGCCTCTCGCCCTGCCCCGCACCAACAGCGGCGCCCAAGGCTACGTTGCTACCTTCAACAACCTGTCGATGCGTGCCGTTATCGCATACGATGCCAAGGCTCAGGGCCACCGCATCACGATTGACACCCTTATGGGTGTTCAGGTCCTTGATGAAGATCTCGGCGCCGTCCTCTTCGGGTAATCTATGTTGTTTGACACAAAAGTCAATATCGGCGTTGCCGTCAGTATCATGACCACTGTACTTGGCGGGTCTTTTTGGGTCAATAGCAGAATTGCCAATATGGACAACAGGTTGCAAAACCTGTCTAACGAACTTACTTACCGACTGGACAAAGCTGAAATTGCTGTTGAAGCAAAGACTAATGATGTCCATACTAAGTCGCAAGCCGCGGAAGTTGCGTTGAGAAACGCAGTAGCAAATCCCGGCATAAAGTTCGCTGATCCTAGAGACCCAACAAGCCTCATAGTTGTACTATCCAAATGAGCAAACAATTTGTAGCTAAGACCGCTAAACGCTTGATCCGTCGTTACGGTGCGGTGGTGGACCTGTACTCTGTTACAGAGTTCACCACCGACCGTGATACGGGTATACGTCAGCGTACCACGACTAAGATCACATTTACGGGACTTGTCTTTGAATCAGCAGAACAGTTCAACGAGTATTATGACACCTTCCACAACAAGAATACTGAGGCTGCTAATGGCTTCATTAAGACCGTTGACCGAGTGATCCTCGTTACGAAAAAGGCTCTCGGTACTTGGGAGCCTTCGTTGAAGAACTACGTTCTCTACGGTGGTCGTAAGTATGAGATCGTTAAGGTGCACGAGTACGATCCCAGTGCCTATCTTTTCTTCATTAAAAGCACTCCCGGCGACACATTTAATGTTATCATTAGTGAAGTGGTATATCAGTTCATCGACGCAGCGAACAGTGGTGATCCCACTATCGACACAGCGGACATTGACCGATTAGCACTCACTTCTGAATACGTTGAAGATCCTTCGCTGTACGAGTTGTTTCTACAGGAGGTCTGATGCACATAAAATGGATCTATGCGTCGATAGTCAAGTACTTTGATGCCGCACTTACGACCAAACACTTCTTCAACGGTGAAGATGAAGCTGATGAACAAGGCAAGTTCATTGAAATCAAGATCTACGGCCCAAAGAAAGAACGTCAGACCAAAACAGAGACGTGTGTAGAAGTCGTTATTGACTTCGTTATCCACACGCCGAAGTCGACGCCCGATGTATTAATGCCTCATGTCGTAGCTGATGAAGTCGACGACACTCTCGACGACATACCCATCTTCAAACTGGGCAACGGTCCTGATGACGACCCTGGGGCTCAAATATATTGCCTCAGGCTAGATGACACGGAACCCTACGTGTTCTTAGGGCCAGTAGACAAGGAAACACAATTAAATCGCGCCGTACTACGGGCGTATTACAGTCAATCAATCGAATGAGGAAAACCAATGGCAGTCATTGACATCAAAAAGACTACCTTTAGCATTGTGGACGGGGATACCCCGCCCAATTCCGTCGCCGTCAAGGTCGGTGAGGGCAACCTCACCTACAGCGAAAAGAAGCCCCGCGAGTACATCAAGGACAAAGGCATCCTCGATACTGTCCGTAACGCTGACCAAGAGCCGATGGAAGTCAGCTTCCAGTTCCAGTGGATCTTCCTGATCTCTGATGGTGGGTCTGACCCGACCATCGAGGAAGCTCTCAAGCAGACCGGCAACGCCTCTACTTGGGTGACGTCTGCTGCGGATACCTGTGAGCCTTACGCCGTTGACGTTGTCGTGGACTACGATCCCGACTGTGGTGCTACAAAGAGCGAGAAGTATACGTTCCCCGACTTCCGCTATGAGACGCTTGAACATGACCTTAAGGCTGGCACTGTCAGCGCTCAAGGTATGTGCAATGCGATTGTGCCGATCATCACTCGCCACACCTAATTTAGCGATCAAATTCAGGGATATCTCTGAATGCAATAGTCGAGTTGCACCGGCTACCCTCCGGTGCAACTCTTTCACCCTAAGGAATCAAGTATGAGGATCCATTCTAAGACATTGAAACCTAACTACGAGATTATCGTCCTGCCCCGCAGCGATAATGCTGACGTTATTTTGAAGGCCGAAGCTGTTTTGGACTTCAAAGAATTCGACGCTCTCGTAAAAGAGCCTAAGCCGAAAGTCAAGATATATCCCGGTGGTAAGCGTGAACTAGACACGGATGCCAAAGACTACCGCACACAACTGACAGAGTACGGTGTTCTCAAAACCAACTACCTCTACATCAAGTCTCTGGCAAATACCGATGGTCTTGAATGGGAAAATGTTGACATTGGTAAGCCCGAGACGTGGGGCCTTTTCCTCTCCGAGTTGGAATCAAGCTTCACCCAAGCTGAGATTGAGTATATCATCAATTCCATTAACCGAGCCAACGGGCTGGATGAAGAACATCTCGACAAGGCGAGGCAGTCTTTTTTACTTTTGGGGCAACTTCAAGCCGAGTTAGAGTCTATCCGAACGGGCGAACCGGAAAATACGTAATCTGGCGCGCCTGTGAACGGATAGGAATTCGACCTCCCGGAGTTGCTCAATCCTGGGACGAATGTGATGTAGAGACGCAGCGAGAAGTGCTCGCCTTTACCGACATTCGCGAACATGAAGATATGGAACTAGAGAAGGCAAAACTGTCAGTGCCTAAGCTGATGTAGCAAAGCACACAGTAATGGTAACATTAATTTGTTGCCATTGCTCTTGGAGGTACAACATGAGATTAGAAGCAATTTATGATAGTAACGTACCAAACTTCCGCGGCCTAGGCAAAGGTGTGCGTGAAACGCTGCACAACTTGCTTAAAGGCTCGGTCAAGGCAGGGCTAAAGAGGATACTCTTGCCCGCACCGCATGGACTACCCACGTTCCGCAGTCAGACTAGAGCATCCTTTGATCAGATAGCAAGGCAGTACGGTCTGCGTGGCGCCGGGCGTTACGTTAAGCATCCGTGGAACGACATGAAAGAGAAGTGGCAGTACTACAAGCAGTTCGACAAAAGGAAACTGCATGGCCTAGCCAGTCCGGTGTCCGACAACGGAGGACTGGACCGAGCGGCCACCAAGTACGACTATGTGATGTACATCTCGTCCAAAGACGATGATGGATTCGATTACTTCGAGTTCAACGAGTATTATGGCAATCCTATGGCCGGGCCGGGGAGTCAGAAGTCACAGCCGTGGGACTTGCTCACTGACGCTGGCGAGGAGATGAAGAAATATCTAAAAACGGGAACAGCCCGTCAAATACCTAAGCTGCTCCGACCGACAATAAAGCGGCGTCGCAGGCTGTAAGAAAGGCAAACATGAAAACTAACTTAACACTTACAGGCGACTCCAAAGACCTTATTGCGTCCCTTAAGCAGGTCGATGTTGCTGTTGAAGATGTCACCACTAAGATGAAGGGTCTTAGCGGTGCTATGAAGAACGTGCAGCCTAATAGCACTAAATACGACATGCTTGACACTAAGTTGAAGAAACTGAAAGCAACCTTAGGCGCCTTGTTTAAGCTACAAGCACAGGTCAACAAGCAACTGACAACCAAGGCCGGTAGAGGTCTTTTCGATCAAACTGAAACTGGCCGCAATCGCCAGTACGACATCGCGAAGCTCCTTGGTCGGACCAAGATAGACCTGACTAAAAACATCACCCTGTCTACCGCCGGCAAAGCTAAGCTCCAACGTGAACTCGGTGCCCTCGGCCAACAGATCTTAGGATCGTCCGATGCCAACCGAACAGGGACAAAGGCACGCGGCATTCTTGACCGTATGCTCAACGGCCAAAATTACACCATTAAAGCCGGCGACGAGGATCTGAACCGCGTCGTGCCTACGCTGCAAAAGATTAGCGAACTGATCCTCAAGCAACGCGATGCCGAAGCCTCTCTGCTTGCCAAACGTCAGGCTAACACGGCAGAGACCCGAAAGGCTATCAGCCTACAGACTAAGGCCAAGAACTTCGTTCAACAGTTTGCCAACTTCATCCCCAAGGGCAGTCAGTCCGAACGAGCAGCCTTCGGCAAAAAGCTCAATCCATTGCAGGACATGATTAAGTCCGGCAACCTGACGACTGGACGAGCGGATAAGTACCACAAAATGTTCTTGGCTGGTGACGTACCCACGTCCAGTAAGGGACGTGCCGTTGTCCAGATGTACGCCGACATCTACCGTGCAGCGGACAAGCTAGGTGCTCAGGCTGAACGGTCGGCTGAGCAGCAAGAGAAGCTCAACCGTGCTTTAGCGAAAGCCGTCCGAAGCAAGCGTCTCGACGCCGTTGCCACTGGACGAACAAGCCAGTTTGAAGCCGGCATCATGAGCAAGGTTGGCGCCAACACGTTCGTTTCACCTGAGGAAACGTCCGCTTTCAAACGTACGATGCGTCCGCTGCAGAACCTCATGGCGTCAGGCAAAGTCAAGTCGAACGAACTTAACAAGATGTGGGAGGAGTATCAGACTGGCGTATTTAATGCTAGCACTAAAGTCGAACGCCGTGTTGAACAGTTGTTCGATCGCATCACGAACCGGATGGCAAAGTTTGGATCGTTCCAACGCAAAGCATCAGCCGAACTGCAAAGGGATCTTGATAAGCAACAGGCTGCGGCAGCTTTGACCGCAAACCAGTCTGCCGGTGCCGCCTTCACAAGTAACTACCTAAAGACCAAGACTCCGGTCCTCGGACCGGGACTCAAGACCCAAGACGGTAACTCGGTTAGTAACCGTGAGCAAGCAGCGTACACAAGGGCCACTGTTGCGATGGAGAATTTCATTGCTAAGGGCAAACTGACTGCCACACGTGCAAAGGCGTTAGCCGACGACTATGCTAATGGCATCATTAGTGCTAACGATAAAGTTGAACGTGATTTCGTCGGTACGCTCAAGAGTGTCGACAGTGCGTTCCAACGCTTCGGCAACGAATCTAGGCAATTGGCAGATAAGGTCGAAAGAGACCACTCTGCAGCTGCCCAAGCCATCGGCTCCAAGTACGAAGCCACTATGGGCCGGACAGTAAAGTCAGTCCTTTCGTCCGGTACGCTTATTCGATTGTTCATGATTCAGAACTTCCACCTTATCCTAGGCCGCGGAACAGCGGCGATATTCGATATGGTGCGTGCTCTTAAGGAACTTGATCTTAAGATTGCTCAGATCCGAACCATCTCAGGCGAAGCCCAGCTTTCCTTTGACACGTGGCGGACGAGCATTATCAAACTGTCCAACAGCCTAGGTGTTGACGAGTTGGACATAGCCAGTGCTGTGTACGCCAGCATCAGCAACCAAGTTGCTAAAGGCGCAGCAGCTTTGAATCTGGCGGCTTCTGCTGCGATGTTGGCCCGAACGACTGTTGCTAGCACGTCTGACGCGATGGAATTACTGTCGTCAGTAATGAACAGCTATGCTATAAATTCCGTTAACGCGGAAGATGTATCGGCTCAGCTATTTGCCACTATCGACGTCGGCCGTTTCACGACCGAGGAATTGTCTAACGTTATGGGCCGTGTTGCCCCTATTGCAAGTCAGCTAGGTGTTGAGTTCAGTGAACTTAATGCCATGCTCGCCTTGTTCTCGAACAAGGGCGTTAAAGTCAGCGAAGTCAGCACTCAGATTTCCGGTATCATGCAGAAGCTGCTTAAGCCTACTGCGGAGATGAGTGGATTTCTTAGTGGTGAAGGTTTCGTGTCTGGGCAATCCATGATTCGAGCCCTTGGCCTAGTTGAGACTTTGCGACGCCTCGACAAGTACGCCAGCAGTTCTGGCGATCGCTTGGCCGAGTTGTCTCAGATGTTCAATGAAGTGCGTGGATTGCGAGGTATCTCGATCCTCGACGACAAAGGCATTGCGGAACT
>Ga0172380_10008205_pt1 | contig 11497 bp, 2 predicted proteins | sample Leawe162metaG_FD_119747 | JGI IMG/M metagenome (GOLD analysis project Ga0172380, IMG submission 119747) | Leachate microbial communities from a municipal landfill in Southern Ontario, Canada - Leachate well 162 metaG | ecosystem: Engineered > Solid waste > Landfill > Unclassified | place... | reverse complement strand
TTCCATCATACTGCCCAGCTCGGCAATCGTCGGGTCGCCGACGTGAAAAACGTCCTGGGAAGAACCGTACAATTCCTGGGAAATATAAGAAAACGTCGGCGTCCCCCTGGCTTCCAGCATATAGACAACATCCTGGTATTCACGGCAAATACGGCGCATGATCACGCTAAGCGGGTTAAGCTGGCCGAGCTTGCGAACCAGGTCACGCTCAATCTGGTGAAATTCCTGCTTTTTTTCGGCAGGATCGAAGCCCAAAGGACGCTGTAAATAGTCATCCGCACCAATGACCGGCGGGTTTTTACAGCCTCCGCTTAAAAAAGCCTGTTTAATACCGTCATCCCATTTAATAGCGTCCAATATGCGGATGGGTTGTTGGGCTTTCACAATACGGTCTGAAAGCAATTTGACTTCTGTCAGGTAAGTTGACAATTCAAGCTTTTGTTTATCCATGTATATCATCCTTTATCACAACTCAAGTGAGTGATTTTGCCGTGGGAACGGCCTCCTTGCCCAGTATATCAACAGATTTAAAAAGCCCAAGTGGTTTTGCTCCGCTCGGCCTATAAGTGCGTTTTGGTAACTATCCAGATTCTTGCCAGAAGCGTGCTGCGCGCCATCAGCGGACTGGCACGTTATCCACGCGCAGGAGAAGGCCCGCGCAGTAGGCAGCAAGGGGATGAATAGTTACCGTTTTTGGATAGTGATTGAGTCATAGTTGTTTCCATGTAAATCAAAAGGATAATAATAGAAACTATAACTTATACATGAGGGGGGCTGTAGCGCATCTTCGGGCTTAGGCAGCTCGCAATAAATAAAATACACGATAAATCAACCAAAAATAGAACGCAGATGACGCAGATGATTATGATAAACACGGATAAGGCCATGAAAAATATGTGTTGATCATAACTATCAGCGTCATCTGCGTTCTATTGTATTTGGGGTTTATTTTTTGCAGGTTACCTTAGGTAACTCGCAATAAATACTCCCCCCACATATCTCGTATAGTTCCCGCGCTCCGGAGATTGTGAAAGTATTCAGTATTTGGAGTACAAACCTAGGTTTGCACTCCGTACATATCATAAAAATCAATAGGTTGAAAATTTTCAAATACAGGTTTTTGTAGGCTTTTAAAATACTTTCACAGCCCCCGGAGCGTGGGGACGATGGTGTGAGGGCTTATTTTTTACGAGTTACCTTAGCCGCCAGACGGTGCCTGCTCAGGATCTGGCTAAAAATAACTTCCCGAAGTAATCTGTCGTTCCCGCGTTCATAAGAGTTTGGAGGTCAGGCTTTGCCTGAACATGTTCTTGTCAGGCAAAGCCTGACCTCCAAACTCCGGGAAGTTATTATTGACCATACTCTTGGTTAAAAAGGCTACCGCCTTAAGACGGGGCACGGTCTGAGGTTAAGCCGTTCGTGGTGAGCTTGTCGAACCATGAGCGGCTTAACCGTCCACCCTTCGACAGGCTCAGGGCGAACGGTTAAGCCTTGCTACTTGTCCCGCCTTAAGTGGGTAGTCGTTAAAAAAGCCCAGGGCTTGCCAGCCTTAGGGTAAACCGCAAAAAATAAACCCCAAATACAATAGAACGCAGATGACGCAGATGATTATGATAACCACGGATAAAGCCATGAAAAATCTGCGTTAATCATAACTATCAGCGTCATCTGCGTTCTATTGTTGGTTGATTTATCGTGTATTTTATTTACTGCGAGTTGCCTAGAAACGACGCTGGCTGCCGCCCAGCCGGAAAACGTCTGGAGTTGGACAAGCTATGGTCATTTGTCCTGTGTAAGGCCGAGGCCTGATGGTGTGTGGGTGGCGTTGTACCGCCGTACCCGACAAGTTGCCTCCTGGTTCGCAGGCAACCGTCCAGCGAGCGAGCTAGCTATTTCCGCTGCTCATCCTTTTCCGCAGTGCCTTGTTGTTGCGTACCCATTATCCCTGCAAAATCCGTCACCTTAAGATCCTCCAGTTTAAATTGATACGTTTCCTCGGTATTTTGGCTTTCGACCTTGCCTATGCCGGTAAAGGGTTCTATTTCCGCCACGCTGTCCCAGAAACCCTTGTCCCGGTATTTGCCGAGCAAGACGCGATGGGCTTCGATCAGTTGCCCGTTTTTATCCGAGCACTGCTTCACCCATTGTTCACGCTCGCCGACGACGGAAACCAGCAAGCGATTGTCGTTTTGGATGAGCTTGGCCTGGGCGACGATTTCGTTAATTTTATTGCGCAGGTTCTGTTGTTTCTCGCGTTCGCGTTGTATTTGTATTTCCAGCGCGCCGTTGGTATTACGGAGGGTTTCCGCCTGGGTTTTCTGCAACTGGACTTCGGCTTGCAAGGGTTCGAGTTGTTTAACGATGCTTTCAAGCTTTTGCACTTGCTCCAGCAATACGGTTTTTTCCGTTTCCAGCGCGCGCTTTTCCTCGCTTATCTGCCGTATCACGCCTTGGGCTTTTTTGATCGCCTGCTGCCTGGCCGATTCCCGTTTGGGAGCGGCGTCGGCATTAACACCAATCAGCAAGCACAGCAGCAACAGCTGGGGTTTGCGGTATCGAATCATCTTGGCCTCCTTTACAAGCGCATGTTCAAATCCAGCGTTGCCGTGTCGATGTCCAGCGGCGGCCCGTCGATGCTTTCGGTGCTGTACCAGCGGAACATCAGCCAGGTGTTTTTCGCAAGGCCGTAATTGCCGCCTATCATCCAGCCTTTCGCATCGGTGCCGCCCTGGTGGAAAATGGTGTCGGTAAAGGCATCCAGCACCGCGTCGCGCTGGATATAACGGTAGGCGAGTATCGCGCTCCAATCTTTAAAGCGCTTGATTTCCTGATTGCCGACATCAAGCCGGATCTGGAAGGCATCGGTTTTAGCGCTGTTGTTGCTTTTCAGATAGCCCGGAAACTCGCGCTCTATGCGTCCCTCGTCATAACCGAGATTAAGTGCATAGTCCAGCGATACCAGCGCATGCGTCGGTGCAAAATCGGCAAAATCGTACATGACGGTGGCGTTGAAAATTTTAAAATCAGACGCAAGACCAAACAGGCAGCCTTGGCCTTGTAAACTCTGGCTGTCGGTGCAACGGCTGTTAAAGCCGTCGTTGACATTGATCGGCACCATCGTATTGCCTTTTTGCGTGAATTGCGGCGCGGTCCAGTCATAGGTAAAACTGTCGCGGGCATTCGCGCGTGCGCGGATGTTTTGGTAATCGTAATAAGCGGCGGCGACTTTCAAACGGGAATCGTTATGCACGAGCCAGTCGACTCCGAACTGTCCGCCGAACAGCCATTTGTCGCTGGTCGAGAAATTGACTTCCTGGATCGGGAATACGCCCAAAGTCATGAACAGCGTATCGGGCGTCTGCGGACCCATTTGCAGGCCGAAACGCGCCGTGGGATCGCCGGCGCGATAGTTTTTCACGACGGCATTATCCTGGTTCATGCGCCAGCGGAAGGTGCCGGCAAAGCCTTCAAAGCTTAAATCCGGGCTGTAAACCAACTCGGTAGACACCCAGGGATTGGCGATGCGTCCGCCGTAGAGACTGAACCAGTCGTTTTTTTTGCTATCCAGGAAATCATACTGGACAAACGCGCGGTCGATAGCGACTTCGAAGGTTTGCCCGGTATTGCCGAGCGTCTGGTTACTCGATACCGGGCTGAACTGGTTGGTCGTCGACAATCTGAAGCCGGTTTTCAAGCCGTCGGTGATTTTGGCGTCTATCGCGAGGCGGAAACGTTCGCGCAAGCGCAAGCGGTCTTTCGTCGTATTCAGGTAGGCCTCGTTTTTGTTTTGCGCCGCCAGCACGCCGCCTTCGCGGTTGATGTTCAGGTAATCCAGATAGGCGTTCTGCGTATTGCCTGAGCCGAAAAAATCGTCCTGCGCGCGCAGGCGCATGTCGCCGGAAATTTTGATATTGTTCAGCCATTCCGGCAACGCGGCGGGAATCCCCCATTGCTCCTTTTTCGCATCGGCCTTGACTTCGGTCACGACTTTGTTAGTCAAGCCGGCGATGACCTCCTCGCGGATTTCATCCTTGACGAATTCGGGGACATAAGCAAAGCGTATGCTTTTCGCCGTTTTGGGTTTTCCGCCGTCTTGTTCCGGCGCTTGCTGTGGATCGGCGACAGCCTTGGTTTTGGCGGCTTTGATCAGCGTTTCGGCTTTTTGCTTGTCCAGTAAACCTTGCTGCACGAAGACATCAATCAGGTTGACTGTGGTGTTTTTAAGGTTAAGCAGCTCCTCGCGCTCATTGGCGATGTCTTGCCTGAGTTTGAGCAACTCGGCTTTTTCATCGGCCAGCACCGGCGTTGCGAGCAAGCTTACCAACAGGGCGGCCAGGGTTTTTTGGGTCATTTTTTCTCTCGTTACTCTATTGTCTATATTTCGTGGTGTAGGGTATGCACCGCGTACCTTTTCGAAAGCTTAATGCGGCACGGAATACCCAAAGTTTTAAAAAGGTATGCGATACCCTCTGGGGCACAATGTACATACCCTACTTTCGTGAACAATACCCATTACCCACCACAGCCCGGCTTACCTTCGCGCACATCGGCGACGCTGCAATCGCCGTAACCGATGACATCGACGCTGAGCAGGCTGACGGCGGATTTTTTCCGCTCGTCATCGCTGTTTTTATCCTCATCGCCGTCATTCGCCTCTGTCGCCTGTTTGGCCGCGCTGGCCGCGGCGCTCGCGGCGCCGGCCGGGGTCACCGGCGGGGCGACCGCCGTCGGCACGCCAACCGAACCGCCGGATGCCGAAATATTAGACGCACCGACAACGGCGGTCGCCGCAATCACGATATTCCCGCCGCTGATGCCTGCTTCGCCGGCGTCGACGATACCGACTGGAGCGGCCAGGAAGACGTTGCCCTGCTTTTTCGTCTTGTCCTGCGGGTTAATCGTCTGGATGCCGCTGCCCGACACGATAGGCGGGAAAATCGTGATGATGTTGCCTTTCGCATCGACACTGGTGATCGGCGCCGGCGCTGAAATCGCCGACTTGGCGCCTTTGCCGGCGTCGATATTACCTTTTGACGACCAGATCGCGATGTCGCCGCCGCCCATCGTGAACACGCGCGATTGGTTGACATTAAAATTGCCTTCGCTGAACGCGTTCACGTCGCCTTCCTGCTGCGCGACGATGCCGAGTTCGTCGGCGCCTTTGGAGATGCCGCCGACTTTTCCGGCCAAACCGACGTTGACTTCACCGCCCGGTTCGGCGATGTTAATGCCGCCGCCCGCCAGCGTTTTAATCTGGCTGAACACCAGCGACAAGTCACCTTGATAGTCATTATCGGGAAATAACGCGGCAATCGCATCGAAACCCTGCTGGTATAAAGCCTTGCGTTCGGATTCCGGCGCGGCGGCGGCCTTTAGCGCGGACAGTTTGATTTCATTGAACAATACGTCGAGCAACAGTTTTTGCTTCAGCGTGTCAGGGGCTTCGCGCAGAATGGACAATTTTTCCTCGGGCGATAAACCGGCCAGCTTATCATTGCCGTTGTCGTCGAGAATTTTCAAGCCCGCTAGATAAGCGCTGTCCGGCGTGAAATAGCGGTCGATAAAACCAGCATAATCGACCCGGCCGTTAATCCCGGTGAAGAGATCGATACCGGCGCCGCTTGCCGCCAATGCCGAGTTCTTGGTATTGCCTATCGTGTTGACGCCCGCCGAACCGCCGAGGCTAATGTCTCGTCCTGCCTGGATTTGCAACTGCCCCGGCCCGCCCAGTTCGATTTGCTTGTCATTGGCCTGCACGATGCCGTCGCCGTCGATCAGCGCATCGAAGCGAATGTCGCGCCCGGCCTTGACTTGCGTGACATCACTGAGCGCTAGGTTTTGCCCTGACAAGCTCAGGTTGCTGATGTCCCGGCCGGCAATGAAGTCGGCGGCTTGCGGCAAAAAGAACGTCACTTCCGAACTCGACGAAAACGCGATGTCGCCCTGTTGCGCGATGACCGCAGGTGTTGACGCATCGCCGCCATGCAGCGGCGCGGCGGCGTGAATCAGCGTCGCGTCCGGCGTGGACGGGTCGAGGCGCTCGCGCGCCCGGATCAGGCCGTCGCTGAGACTGCCTTCGAGCTGCTGCGCGGGCGCATCGACGCCAGGCAGGAATGCCGGGTCGGCGTCCGACATATTGATGTTGATTAATTGCGCGGCATCGCTGTCGGCGCCGATATTGCGGCCCGCCAATAATTCCAGTTCGCCTTGCGCCGATGGGAACAAGGTCATCGAATGATTGATGCGGATATCGCCGGACAAGGCCAGCGCATGCAGGCTACCCGGATACACCGCGTATTCGAAGCCCGATGACGCGCTGGTATCCAGGTTCTTCGACAACCTGATCGCATCGCTATCGTTTTGCAGAACGACGTTGCCGGCGGTTGTGTTGATATTGACCGCGCCGGCTTCGCCGTAAGTAAAGAATCTCGAATCGCTACCGGCGGCCGACGGTAACACGCCGCTTTGTTTGAGCACGGTGGGATTGAAGACCGACGCGATGACGGCATCCTGGCGGGCATTGATGTTAAAGCTGCCGTCGCCCAGCTCCAGGATAGCGCCGAGCTGTGCTGACGAGCGCGCGACGCTGCCGCCGGCGTCCAGAGTGCCGGTGCCGCGGCCGATGTAATATTCGCCGCCGATGATGTTATTGCCCGCCGTGATGTGTAAATCGCCGCCGCCGTTGATGACGGTATGATTCGCCGACCATTGGTTGGTCGCGTCACTCAGGGTGCCGAACGGCTTGCCGGTGGTCGGCAGCATCACGGACAGGTTGCGCACATCGCCGCCCGCCTCGACGCTGACATCGCCGCCGCCCAGCGTGCCGACGTTCTGGTTGAAACTGCGCTTGCCCTTGGAGGAAATGCCGTTGACGGCGTTCGTGCGGTCGCCGCTGATGTTAATGCCCCACGCGGTCGGCCGGTTGTTGTCGCTGATGACGCCGCTACGCACGAGCCAGTCGCTGATTTCCTGCCCGGTATTGATACCGTTGATATTGCCTCCTGCGCTGAGTTTGATGGCGCCGCCGTCTGTGGGGTATTCGGCGATGCTGAACACCAATCCCAATAAAGTCTCGTTGAAATAGCCGTAGCGCAACAGCGTATTCATTTGCTCGGAGTCCAGCCGGTTCAAATAGTCGGCATCGGTTTCGCCGGCAAGCTTTGCCGGTACGCCGGATACGGCACCGCTCAACAACTGTCCGCGCGTGTATTCAGCCGGCCTGCCCATCGTATAAACGGCGGCGGCCGCCGTCGGGTCGCCGGCATTGGCGACAAATTGAATATCGCCGCCCGCGGCGATGGCTATGTCGCCGGTGCCGGTCCTGACCATGACCTGGCTATTGACTTTCTGGCCGCTGCCGAAGGGGTCGGGCGCAAGATAGCTGTTCGCGAGCTTGACATCGCCGCCGGCAATCAAATGGTAGCTCCACGATAGCCCCGCTTGCAGCAAATCCTGTAATTGAGTCGACGATTGACCGGGGATGAAGGCCGTTGCGAACGCATCGCTTAAGGTCGCGTCGATGTTTAAATCAGCACCGGCCCTCAGCGTTAAAAAACCCGGCAACGTTTTATCGCCTTGCGCATCGGTATAGCGCCAGCCCAGTAAATCCCACGGGTTAGCCAAGCTTAAGTCGCCGCTGCCGCGAATTTCAAGGCCCGGCAATACGCTGATGGGGGTGCCGGATGCATTTGCCAATACCGGTGCGGCATCCATGAAGGCATCGGTGTCTTGCTGCCAGGCCTTGATGTCGTCGGTTTTAATCGCCGTCTGCCCGTCGTAGACGCGGGCCGCTTCGAGCACTACGCCGTCGGCCCCGGTGATATGGGCGTTGACGGCGCTGATGTTGACGGTATGCCGCGCATCGTCACGACCGGTGCGTAAATGCACGGCGCCGCCCGAAGCGCCGGAAACATCGATTACCGCGCCATTCTGGGATAAATCCAGCAAGCCGCTGCCGCTATCGTCACGGTGTACGGTATCCAGCATGACACTGCCGCCAGCCTCGCCGTCGCTGCTTGCCGTCGCGGAAATTTTGCCGCTTGCAGTCAAGGTAATGCCGTTTCTGCCGTAAATCGACACGTCGCCGCCTTGTTCTCCACTCGCGGCTATCGTTCCGGCTATCGTGACTTCGCCCTGGTCGGCGCTGAGTTCAAATTGATGCGCATTGACGGTGTCGGTCGCGGCTATCGTGACATCGCCCGCGCGTTGTTCCAATTGCACGGCTTCGGTGAAACCGGCTTCCGCTAATTTACCGTTAAGCGTGGAGAAACCGCCGGCACCGAAACTGTCGGCAGCCAGCCGGAATTTGCCTTGCGTGTCGCCGCCATGAGCGCTGATGTCCCCGTCCCAGTTGAACCGGTCGGCGGCGTTGACAGAAAGCCTGCCGGCGTCGCCGCGATATTCCGAGCCGTCGATGGCCCCGTCCAGCTCGATGCTTGCGCCGGAGGCGAGGTTGACATTGCCTTGAGCCGCCGACAGCGACACGCTGCCCGCCGGTGAATATTTAACCCGGTCGGCAAACGTGGTCGCCCGGCCTGAGACATCCGCCGAGAAACCGCCATCCAGCATCACATCGCCGTTCAAGGCCGTGAGTTTCAGGATGCCGGACGGCAGGTCGAAACGCCCGCTGTTGTTGATCGCATCGCCGGTGACGGACCAGCTTGCGCCTAAGCCCACAGGCCCTGACACATCGCTTGCGCCGGGAGAGCTGATAGCGACCGGGTGGCCTGTTGCGTCTATGCTCGTCGTCGCGCCGGCGTCTCCGATAAAATGGCCGGCATTCAGGCTCAAATCGCCGGCGACTTTCAAGTTCCCGGCATCGCTCAGTGAACTTTGCCCGGTCGTCGCATCCACTGTTTGCCCAAGTCCTTTGATCGCCGTCACGGCATTCAGGTTGACTTGGCCGAAGCCGTTGATCGCGTAAGCGCCGCTGCCCAGTTGTATCTCGTCGGCGTTCAGCGTCAATGTCCCGGTGCCGGTACCGCTGTTTCCGGCCTTCGCGCCGGTATTGGCTAACCGGATAACATCCGCCGTCAAGATTGTGCCGAGGCCGGCATTGTTATAACCGTTGATTTGCGCGGCATCGATGCTAAGCAATCCGGTGTTGACGGCAACAGCCCCGTAAATATCGAAATCGCTACGGCTGCTCAGTTTTAATTCGTCCAGGCTGAATTCGGTTGCCGACAGCACCAGGCCCGATGTGGCGGCCGGCGCATCGCCCAGGCTGATCTTACCGGCGTTGAGTGCCAGCGAGCCGCCCTGCATGTCGATAACGCCGTCGAACACCGTATCTTGGGTCGAATCCAGCAGCATCGAATGGCCGGATTTAAGATGCGCGCCGTTTTCGACGATCAAGGTCCCGGTCTTGCCGCTTACGGTTTTATCCCGTCTTACGTCGGCCTGGCCGGATGACGACACACGCACAAATGCGCCGTCGCTGTTGTTTTGCTTCTGATTCGAAATGCTCAGCGCTGTGCCGCTATTGCTGTTTTTACCGGTGCTTTCGACGATCGCACCGGATTTAAGCCGTAATTCGTTTTTCGCCGCGAGCAGGATTTCATCGCCCTGCAATACCGCGTCGCCTGAGATAGACAATGTTTGCGACGAGACTGTTACGCGTTGGCCGTTTTGGCTTTTGCCGCGAATGCCGCCCAGCAACAGGCTGGGAGCTTTGAGTTGATTCAAGTCTTCGGCCAACAGGTTCACGGTATCGGCGTCGCCGCCCGCGACCTCTTCGCGGCGGCCGACGATCGCCAGATGGTCGGCGCTGATGTCGACTTGGCCGCCCAAGCCGCCGCCGAATGGCGCAGCCGACAATTGCGCGCCCAGGGACAAGCCGGTTTGAGCGACGATCGCAAGGCTGCCGGCGTCTTGCGGCAAAGCGGGAGCCGTTACGCCGTCAGCTTTAGCCTTGTCGCTGAAAAACGTGTTAGCCAAATAATCGGTGTATTGCGAACGCGTGCGGGCAATGCTGCCGGGTTCGACGGCAAAGCCCTGCCAACGTGAGTCGGCCGTGCCCGCATCGGCGACGCCGTAACGGCCCGCGACGATCGTAGTCCCGGCGAGATCGGTAACGCTGAGATCCGGCTGCATGTCGCGCGTGCCGGCTTGCGGCGTGACCAGGTACGCACCGGGCAACAGCGCGTAATGCGCCGGCAGCAGCGTATACCAGCTGGCCGCAAGACCCGCGCCGGCGTTGAGATAAACGCTGTCGCCAACGCTGAGTCCTGACGCCGAAAACTCTTGCGGGTCGTAAGGCGTCAGCGCGTTGCCGAGTCCCGGCAGTACGGCGTATTTTTGCGTATAGCCCGCGGCATTGGCGTCAAGCACATCGGTCGAACCGCCTGGGCCGGTAATGAATTCATAGGCATAAAGGTCGCCGCCACCGGACAGGTCGACTTTCGCGCCGTCGTTTAACGCGATGTTTTTGCCGTTTAATACAAGGCGCTTTTCCGGCGGGCTGTCGATGACAATATTGGTGTTGCCGGTGCTGTCCAAGGGGTACAGCCAGTTCAATCCGCCCGAACCCTGGCCGAAGGGCACTGTCAGGCCGTCGCCGGAAACCGACGTCAGGCTGCCGTCGGCCAAAGTCAATTGCTTGCCGGCATTGAACGTCAACGAGCCGAACAGGGCTTTGACGGCGCCTTGCTGGATGATATTCGGCGCGGTGATTGTCAGCGCGCCGCCGGCCGAGTAGACGGGTGCCGGCGTGCCTTCGTTTTTGAGAATTTTTACCGTCGCCTCATCGCCGCCGCTGACCGAAATGGTGTAATCGATCAAGGTTGCGGGATATATCTGGTCGGCTTTGATCGTCAAATCGCCGGCCAATTTCAATTCGCCCAGATAGCCCTTGGTATCCGAGCGGACCCGGATGCCGACCGTACGCACATCGCCCCGGCTGTCCAGCTTGACTTTGTTAAAGCCGCTAAAACTTAAGCCGCCGACCAGGTCGATAGCTTTCGCGTTGACATTAAAGGTTCCGGCTCCGGTTTTGGCGCTTGGGGCCAACGTGGTTGAGAATTTGCCGTCGCCGAGATCGGTGTCGATACGGCTTTGCGTCGAACCCAGCACCGCGTAGGCGCTGTCCAGGTCGACCCGGCCATCCGTCGTTTGCAGCATCGGCGTATCGAGCACAATTTGCCGCGTCGCCGCCAGTCGCACATCGCCGTTAAACTGGATTTTGCCGGTGTATTTGCCGCTCGCGCCCAGCACATCGGTTTTGAATAGCAGTGAATCGAAACCGGCGCTGTTGATTTGTCCGTCGTTGAACAAGGCCCTGCCGCTGTACAGATTCGATGCAAGGTTGCCGCCTTCGGCCAAGGTATCGGGGATCACGCTGCCGTCATCGGCGGAAATCATGATCGTCCTCGGTAAGGCCGTGTTGACATCATCGGGGAATAAGCCGTCGCCAATCGGGATCAGCGGCTTGTTGCGCAAACCGCGATTCAGTTCGACATGCAGCGAACCGCCCGCCGCGCTGCCGCCACCGCTTTGCGCG